>Ga0265319_1000364_pt1 | contig 32786 bp, 31 predicted proteins | sample 4824metaG_FD_192443 | JGI IMG/M metagenome (GOLD analysis project Ga0265319, IMG submission 192443) | Rhizosphere microbial communities from Carex aquatilis grown in University of Washington, Seatle, WA, United States - 4-8-24 metaG | ecosystem: Host-associated > Plants > Roots > Rhizosphere >...
ATGACCCGGTCGGGCAATTCCAGGTATTTAGGGTCAAAGGAGCCCATGATCACGTCCGGTGACTCCACCAGGTTATTCACGTCGTCCAACAGTTCCGGATCGGATTGCACTTGGGCGCCCTTTTCCGACGCGGCCTGTTGGACCTTGTTCCAGATCAGGTTCCGGCGCTCGTCCGGGTCGGCGATGACTCCCGCCTGGCGCAGGACGTCCAGGTAATCCCCCGCTTCCACGATATCCAAGGGGCCTTGCTTCAAGGCCCTTAAACCATAGGTTTCCCTGCTGCTGTAAAGTCCCGCGATTTCGAAGGGAATAACCGAGCGGGAGAAGACCGAGCAAATCCAACGGATGGGACGGGCGAATTGAAAGTCCCCGTTGCCCCAGCGCTGGACCTTGGGAAAGCGGATTTTTTTGATCACTTCGGGGAAAACCTCCGCCATGATCTCGGAAGTCAGGCGGCCCCCGCCCTTTTTAAGGGCGACCACAACCTCCCCCTTGGGGGTCATGACCCGCCTTAACGACGCGGCGGAAACACCCTGGGCCTTGGCAAAACCCTCGCCGGCCCTGGTCGGCAGGCCATGGGCGTCAAAGGCGATGGAGACCAGCGGACCCGTCACTTCCTTAGCCGTATCCTGCTGCATTTCCGGCAGCCCCTTAAAGAAAAGAGCCAGGCGGCGGGGAGTGTAATAGGTATAGAGGCGCTGGTAGGAAATCCGGTGGTCGCGCAGGGATGCTTCCGCCGCCGCCACCATTTGATCCATGGCAGGGCGTATATAGGAGGACGGCAGCTCTTCGCAGCCAATCTCCAACACGGCGTCTTTTAAGATGTTTAAATGTTCCAAAAAAACCGCCTCATCAAAAATTTCTCACCACGAAATTCACTAAGCCACGAAGCAAACAATTAAATTTTCAACAAATACAAATCTTCCCGCCTAAACTTCGTGACCTTCGTGGCTTCGTGGTCAACTCTTTTTCATCAGGGGAAAACCCAGTTCTTCCCGTTCCTTCACGTAAGCCCCCGCCACTCCCCTGGCCATGGCCCGGACCCTGCCGATGAAGTTGGTCCTCTCCGCCACGGAGATGGCGCCCCTGGCATCCAGTAGGTTAAAGGTGTGGGAAGCCTTGATCACGTAATCGTAAGCCGGGCCCACCAGCTTCAACTCCAAAAGGCGCCTTACTTCCCCCTCGTAATCCTTGAAATGCCTTAACAGCATCTTGGTGTTGGCGTGCTCAAAATTGAAAGCCGAAAAGGCCTTTTCATTTTGGTGGAAAATATCGCGGTAGGTAATATTCTTGCCGCCGTAATGGAGGTCCCAAACGCTGTTGACCCCCTGGATGACCGTCGCGATGCGTTCCAGTCCAAAGGTAATTTCCCCGGACACGGGCTTCAATTCCAGGCCGCCGGTGGTTTGAAAAAAAGTGAATTGAGTGATCTCGATGCCGTCCATCCAAACCTGCCAGCCTAAACCTGAGGCGCCCAGGGTCGGCGATTCCCAATCGTCTTCCACGAAGCGGATGTCGTGTTCGTCCTGGCGGATGCCGATCTGTTCAAGGCTTTCCAGGTACATTTCCACCATGTTGTCCGGCGAGGGTTTGAGGATGATTTGATATTGGTAGTAATGCTGCATGCGGTTGGGGTTCTCCCCGTAACGGCCGTCCTTGGGCCTCCGGCAGGGGTCGACGTAGGCCACGTGGTAAGGTTCTGGTCCAAGCACGCGGAAAAAGGTCGCGGGATTAAAGGTTCCGGCGCCCTTTTCCATGTCGTAAGGCTGTTGGATAACGCAGCCCTGGCTGCTCCAATATTGGTCGAGGGTGAGGATGATTTCTTGAAACGAAAGCGCCATGGAAATTCCCTATCAGATCGTTGGAATACCCCAAACGGATGAGGTGGATTTCGAAAACGAGGTTAGAGTGATGAAAATAAGGGATTTAACCGCTATTCGCAAGCTAAAAGGCTGCCCTTCCTGAACCCCTATAGAACTTACCTCCGGATGGAAAGGACCGGTCTGGCACGACCGCTCATTTTTGGATATGGTTCTAAATAAGGAAAAATGGCCGGGGTTTCATTGAAAAGCGTTTACCTGAAGAAACTAACGGATGGTCAAAGCCAAAAAAGCGAACTCCACCAGGATAAATCCGACCACCATTAAGGTGCCGATAATAAACCATCCCCAGCCATCAACGGGGACGGCCCCGACCACCGGCTGGTTCGCTGGCCATACCCGGATCAGGTCCCCCGGCAGGGGCTGGAGCATGTCAGGCCAAGCGGGATAAATACAGATTATTTTCTCGGTCTTCTTTTTGTCCAACTCGACCGTGGTTTGAAAAAAACCCCCGAAGCGGCAGGCCGACTGGTGATTTTTGATTTGGCCGGAAACCAACGCGATTTTAGCGTCCTTGCCCTTGACCGTGCTGGCGACTGAAATAAAACAATAGCTCAGGAAAAAGGAGGCGAGCAGAAGGAACAAGACCGCCAAGACGCCGCCGATAATTTTCACCAGGATCAGTTGCGAGAGGGATTTCCAGTTGAAGTCGGTCATGCGGGTCTCATTCGTTGGATAAGCGGCTTGAGGCGGAGTCATTCTATAGTCAACCCCTGGAACTTCCCACCAAAATGTAGGCCCCATCCGTCGGCCGATGCCTTGGACAGGGACGGAGTTTGTCACTTGAATCGTCCAGGCTTCCCCGAAACCTCCTTTTGATCCGAGACATCTTTCTGGTCCGTCACATCCGTTTGAGGACCAGGGACAGGGGTAGCCCTTACCCTCCGCCGGTAATAGTAGCGTCCCTTGGAGGACCGGCGCTTTACGGCCGTAAGCCCCCCCGGGATGGGTTTGGCCCACAGGCCCCTTTTAGCCTTCAAAGCCGATTCATAGGCGGATTGAAATTTCTTCCGGAAGCGCGTGTCAGGCTCAATGACGAGGGGCACGGCGTAACCCGCCCGGACGATCGCCTCATTCAATAACTTCCCGTCCGGGAGATAGACATAAGCCAATAACCGGCCGTAAATATCCTTGGACTGGACGTCCGTCACCAAGGTCACCGTTACTCCCGGGTGGAGGAGTCTTTTTAAATATTGAGCCGCTTCCTTTCCATTTTTAATGACGGTCGCCAAGGTTTCGTGCTGGTTGGAAGCGTCCGCCTCGGCCTTGGGATTGTCCTCCGCCTCGGGAGCGTCGATGCCGATGAGCCGGACATTGACCTCTTCCCCTCCCTCACGAACCAGCAGGCTGTCCCCGTCAATGACCCGGATGACGGTTCCGGTGGCCGCGGCAGCGGCGGAAGAGGGGATCACCGCGGAAAGGGATAGGAAAGCCGGGATCAATAAAATGAAAAAGGTTTTCATCATTCCAAAACCATATCGGCTCCCACAGGGAGCCGGAGAGTATTTTTTACATCATCCCCAGTTGAAGCCTGGCGGCCTCGGTCATGAGGGACTGGTTCCAAGGCGGTTCAAAGGTCACTTCCACGAAGGCTTCCCGGACACCCTTGATGCGCCCCAGCTTCTGCTCGATCTCGGTCTTCAACACCCCGGACATTCCGCAGCCTGGGGCGGTTAAGGTCATCACCACCTCAACCCTCTTCCCCCCCTCGGGCAAGGATTTAATCACGCAGCCGTAGATAAGCCCCAACTCCACGATATCCACCGGGATTTCCGGATCATAGCAAGTTTTAAGCTGGGTCCAGACATTCTGCTCCACTGTTTTATCGTCCACCGGCTCGGAATCGTCATAATTAATCTTAAAGACTTTCGCTTCCTCGGGGATCTCCTTGCCCAGGGCATCCGCGTCCTTGCCCTCCACACGGACCAATTGGCCGTTGTCCCTCTGGACGGTAAAGCTTCCGCCAAGGGTTTGGGTCAAATAAACTTTTTCGTCCTTGAAAACCATCGTCTCCGTGCCATAGGGAATCGTGGTAGCCTTGGCGTCTCGAACAACGGTGACTAGATCGTAGCTCATACTGCCCACCCCCGATTGAACCACCAAGGCATCAAGGCACCAAGGCATTCTATTTTCGGTTTTGTCCCCAATCCTTTTTTCACTTGGTGTCTTGGTGTCTTGGTGGTGAAAATTCCGGCTGTTTCTTTTCTCATGGCTCAACCCCATCATCGGTAGAGATAACCGCGTTTTCTTGGTGCAGGGCCGCTTCCATCGTGTGCCAGGCGAGGCTGGCGCATTTCACCCTGGCCGGATATTCCTTCACCCCGGCGAAAACCTTGAGCTTGCCCAGGTCCACCGGGGGCTTGGCGTCTCCGGTTCCCATCACCATGTCGTGAAACTGATGGAATAGCTTCTCCGCTTCCTCGGATTTTTTGCCTTTCAAGGCCACCGTCATCATGGAGGCGGAAGCTTTGGAGATGGCGCATCCCGAGCCCTTGAAGCGGATATCCTGGATCACTCCCTTTTCATCCGTCCTCAGGCTCAAGGAAATCTTGTCGCCGCAGAGGGGATTAAACCCATCGGCGTGATGGTTGGCCCCTTCCATTTCCCCGAAGTTTCGGGGATTTTTCTGGTGGTCCAGAATAAGATCCTGGTAAAGATCGCTGTATTCCGACATTAAGAGAATACCTCCTGGACTTTACGAATGGCTTTGACCAGGGCGTCGATCTCGGCCCGGGTGTTATAAAGACTGAAGGAGGCCCTGGCGGTGGCGGGAATCCCGAAGCGGTCCATCACAGGCTGGGCGCAATGGTGGCCGGCACGGATCGCCACTCCCTGGCGGTCCAGAATGGTTCCAATATCGTGGGGATGAATCTCCCCTAACGTAAAGGACAAGACCCCCGCCTTTTGTCCTGCCGTACCTATTAATTGAAGGCCTGGCAGGGCCTTCAGCTTTTCGGTCCCATAAACCAGAAGATCATGCTCATGGGCGGCGATAGCTCCCCATCCGATTTCCCCGACATAGTCGAGGGCGGCGCCCAAACCAATAACGCCGGCGATATGGGGGGTTCCCGCCTCGAACTTTTGGGGCGGTTTTTTAAATAGGGTTTTCTCAAAAGTCACGGAGGCGATCATGTCGCCGCCGCCTTGATAGGGGGGCATCTCCTCCAGCAGTTTGTATTTTCCGTACAAAATTCCGATGCCCGTCGGCCCATAGATCTTGTGGCCGGAAAAAACATAAAAATCGCAATCCAGCGCCAGGACATCCACGGGTAAATGGGAAACCGCTTGGGCCCCGTCCACCAGGACCTTCACACCCCGGGCGTGGGCATATTGGATGATTTCGCCGATGGGATTCACGGTTCCCAGGGCGTTGGAAACATGGGTCAGGGCCAGGAGCTTGGTTTTAGCCGTGAAAAGTTTCTTCAATTCCTCCATCACCAATTCACCGGCGTCGTTGATGGGAATGACTTTTAGTTTGGCTCCCTTTTCCCCGCACAACATCTGCCAGGGAACGATGTTGGAATGGTGCTCCATGGCGGAAATAATGATCTCATCGTCCGCGCCCAGGTTTTTGCGGCCCCAGGTCTGGGCCACGAGGTTGATCCCCTCGGTGGTTCCCCGGGTAAAGATGATTTCCCTGGCGTCGGAGGCGTTCAGGAATTTTTGCGCCTTGACCCTCGCCGATTCGTAGGCAGCGGTGGCCTTCTCGCTGAGGAGGTGCAGTCCCCGATGGATATTGGAGTTATATTCCCGGTAGTAGCGGTCCAGGGACTGGATGACCTCCAGCGGTTTTTGGGTTGTCGCGGCGTTATCCAGGTAAACCAACCTCTTGCCGTGAACCTTTTCCCTCAAGATCGGAAAATCCTTCCGGATCTTCTCAACATCAAACCTAAAGATTTTCTTGGCGCCTTGGTTTTTTGGCGCCGGCTTTCGGTTTTTTGGCCTCGTATTGGTTTTCATGGTTTTCCACCCATCCAATCCGCCACCATTTGGCGGAGAGGGGCTTTTAAGTACCCCGAGGCAACCCGGTCCACCATTTCCCCGGCGAAGGCGTTGACCAAGATCCGCTTCGCCTCTTCCCTCCCGATCCCCCGCGACTGCAGGTAAAAGAGGGCCTTCTCGTCCAATTGGCCCGTGGCCGAACCATGGGAGCACTTGACGTCATCGGCGTAAATTTGGAGCTGGGGCTTGGAATAAACCTTCGATTCCTTGGAGAGCTGGAGGTTCTTGTTGGATTGGCGGGCGTCGGTTTTCTGGGCGTTTTCCCTCACGAGGATGCGGCCGTCAAAAATGGCCGTTGATTCGCCGTCCAAGACGCCCTTGAAGGTTTCCTGGCTGGTGCAGAGGGGCGATAAATGGTCGATAAAGGTGCGGGTATCCATGTGCTGTTTTCCCTTCACCAAGTAGAGGCCTTCCAGGAGGCATTCAGCCCTTTTCTCCGAGAGGGAGGTTTCCACCTCGTTGCGGCCCAAGGACCCCCCCAGCGAGAAGGTCCGCGAGGACAAACGGCTGCCTTCCTGTTGGTCAACGGCCAAGGCTCCCACATGGAAAGCCAAGGCGCTTTCCTGCTGGATTTTGGTGTGGTCCAGCGAGGCTTCCCTGGCCAATGAAACCTTGGTGACCGCGTTGGTGAAATAGGGCTTCAAGTTGTTGCCCCAGTAATGCTCCACCACGGACGCCTCGGTACCCTCCTCCATCAAGATCAAATTCCGGATGTGGGACTGGGTTGAATGTCCCGAGTTGGTGGAAAGGTAAACCACATGCAGGGGTTTCTCCAACCGCTTCCCCTTGGGAACATGGAGGAAAAGCCCGTCGGTGAAATAGGCGTAGTTCAACGCGGCGAAGGGGCGGTTCTCAAAGGGCAGGATGTGGCTGAAATAGCGCTTCAGGGGGCCGTTCGCCAGGTTTTCAATCAAGCTTCGGGGCTTCACCTCGTCTTGCGGGTCCTGGAGCCTGGACAGGTCCTTGGAAAAATGGCCGTTCACGAAAACCATCAAATGAGCCTTGTCCACCTCAAAACCCAAGGATTTCAATTCCGCCACCACGGCGGCCTTCGGCTGGCGGTCGCCGGTGAGGTCAAAGGGCATTTTAAAAAAGGGATCCAGGTCGGTGTATTTCCAAAACTCATCCCGGGACGAGGGAAAACCTGCCTCGCCGAAAGTGGCCAAAGCCTTCTCCCGGGTTTCCCGGAGCCAAAAGGGATCCTTGGCCAAGGCGGTTTTTTCCCAATCGGAAAAAGCCTCCAGGTATAAATTCTTGACTTGAACCGCGTCCATATTATTTATTCCTATCAAAAAAATCAGATTCGAAATTCAAAATCATTGTACGCCGATAACAACCAATCAAAGCCGATAGGTTCTTAGTAATGTAACCCGATCGGTCTTTATCGGATTTGATCGGCGTACCAATTCTTTATTTCGAACGCCTGTTAAACCCCCGCCCTTTGGGCTCCCGTGATCCACTCATAGCCCTTGGCTTCCAGTTCCAGGGCCAATTCCTTGCCGCCGGTTTTAACGATTTTTCCGCCGGCCAACACATGCACCTTGTCCGGAACGATGTAATCCAACAAACGCTGGTAATGGGTCACCAGGAGAAAAGCCCGGTCCTTATTTCGAAGGGCGTTCACCCCATCGGCCACGACCTTCAGGGCGTCGATATCCAGCCCCGAATCCGTCTCGTCCAATATCGCCAATTTCGGTTCCAGGACCGCCATTTGAAGAATCTCGTTTTTCTTTTTCTCACCGCCGGAAAATCCCTCGTTGACCGCCCTTTGCAGCATGGTCTCATCCATCCTGAGGGGCTTGAGCTTCGCCTTCACCAGTTCCAGGAAATCCACCGCGTCCAATTCTTCCTCGCCCCGGGATTTACGGATGGCGTTCAGGGCCGCCTTGAGAAAATAGGTGTTATTCACCCCGGGGATCTCCACCGGATATTGGAAGGCCAGGAAGATGCCGGCTCTCGCACGATTCTCGGGAGAAAGCGCCAACAGATCCTTGCCCTCGAACAAAACTTCCCCGCCGGTTATTTCATAGCCTTCCCTGCCCGACAAAACATGGGCCAGGGTGCTTTTGCCCGACCCGTTGGGGCCCATGATGGCGTGGACTTCCCCGGCATTGACCGTCAGGTCAACGCCATTGAGAATTGTTTTATCTTCAGCTTTGGCTTTTAAACCTTTTATGACTAGCATTTTCGACTCCCGTCGAGTTTTAAGTTCGCAGTTCTTAGTTTTTAATTAATGAAGGTTTTTGATCCAAGATCAAAAACTCTTCCAAAACTCAAAACTACGAACTGCGCACTGCGAACTTCTTTTAGCCGACCGAGCCTTCCAGGCTCACGCTCAACAACTTCTGGGCTTCCACCGCGAACTCCATGGGAAGTTTCCGGAACACTTCCTTGCAGAAACCGTTCACGATCAGGTTCACCGCGTCCTCGGACGACAAACCCCTCTGACGGCAATAAAAGATTTGATCCTCCCCGATCTTGGAGGTGGAGGCTTCATGTCCCACCCGGGAGCTGTTATTTTTCACCTCAATGTAGGGAATGGTGTGGGCGCCGCATTGGTCGCCCATCAAGAGGGAATCGCATTGGGTGTAATTTTGGGAGTTTTCAGCGGCAGGCTGGATGCGCACCAGGCCCCGGTAAGTATTCTGGCCCTTCCCCGCCGAGATGCCCTTGGACACGATGGTGCTTTTGGTGTTTTTGCCCACGTGGATCATCTTGGTTCCGGTATCAGCCTGCTGCATGTTGTTGGCCACGGCCACCGAGTAAAACTCCCCCACCGAGTTGTCGCCCTGAAGGATGCAGCTGGGATATTTCCAAGTGATGGCCGAACCAGTCTCGACCTGGGTCCAGGAAATTTTGGAATTCACCCCGCGGCAGGCCCCGCGCTTGGTCACGAAGTTGTAGACCCCGCCCTTGCCGTTCTTATCCCCCGGATACCAGTTTTGGACGGTGGAATACTTGATCTCCGCGTTGTCCAGCGCCACCAACTCAACCACCGCCGCGTGGAGTTGGTTCTCGTCCCTCATGGGGGCGGTGCAGCCCTCCAGGTAGCTGACATAGGCTCCCGCGTCGGCGATGAGGAGGGTGCGTTCGAATTGGCCCGTCTTGGCCGCGTTGATGCGGAAGTAGGTGGAAAGTTCCATGGGGCACCGGACCCCTTTCGGCACGTAGCAAAAAGATCCATCGGTAAAAACCGCGCTGTTCAGGGCCGCGAAAAAGTTATCGTTGTAGGGCACCACCGTTCCCAGGTACTGTTCGATCAGTTCCGGATGCTCATGCACCGCGTCGGAAAAGGAGGAGAAGATGACGCCCATCTCCCCGAGTTTTTTCTTGAAGGTCGTACCCACCGACACGCTGTCGATGACCGCGTCCACCGCCACGCCGGCGAGGGTTTCCCTTTCCTGCAAGGGCACCCCCAGCTTGTCGAACATTTTGAGGATTTCCGGGTCCACCTCGTTCAAGCTTTTCGGACCTTGTTTGGGCGCGGAATAGTAAATGATGTCCTGGTAGTTGATCTTGGGATAATGCACATTCGGCCAGGCCGGTTCCTTCATTTTGGTCCAATGGCGGAAGCATTTCAGGCGCCATTCCAAAAGAAACGGCGGCTCGTTTTTCTTTTTGGAGATGAAGCGGATGATGTCCTCGTTCAACCCCGGCGGGGCCGAGTCGGCCTCAAAGTCCGTCACGAAGCCGAACTGGTACTCTTCCTGGGTCGCCTTCTCGAGGGGTTGTTCCTGGGTTTTGGGTTTCATGGATTCACCTGGTTTCGTTTCAACGTTTGCCGCTTCCATGGCCCGCCGCTTGCGACAGCGCCTGGTCGGAGGATCGGCTCAATAATTTCTCCATTTCCGACTCGGTCATGACCAGGTCGGATAGTTTACACTTCATCAAATACCCCGTCATGGAGTTGGACAGCCCGATCCACAGGGACCGGATGGCGCAGTCCATCGAATGGATGCAGACGCTATGGTCCCCCGAGGGGGTGGAGCAATATTCTTCCCGGGAAAAAAACTTGCCGCCCAATGATTCCAGGACCTCGTTGACATTGATGTCCTGGGGCGCCCGGACCAATTGATATCCCCCGCTTTGGCCCCGGATACTTTGGACCAATCCACCCTTGCGCAGGACGCTCATGATTTTCGCCACGTAAGCGGGGGTCAAATTTTCCTTCTGGGCCAATTCCACGATGGTCGTGGTTCCCTTTTCCCCCTTGCGGGCCATTTGCAGCATGCAGCGCAGGCCATATTCCTCGGTGGATGAAAATTTCATTTTGAGCCGAACCTCTCCCGAACCTAAAAAAGATTAAAACCCTTGGCATTAAATTGCTCATAGTTGACAAGAAAGTCAAGTATAGGCAAAAGTCTTTTCAAATCAAGGATTTTTAGGCTTTTTTATCTTAGTGGGACAAGGGATTGTGAAGCTGCCAATATTGTTGGAGGGAGGTTACGAGGTAATGGATGCCATCTAATGCGTTCATGATGAGTAAATCATACAAAAACCTGGCGACAAACTTGGTTTGGGGCCAAAAAGCCACTGAAACCACCAGTAGGATTGCGGCCAATAGGGACAATAATCCTTTGGTTGAACCTTCCATGTACATGGTCATTCCTCAAGTTTTCTTCAGTTGATCCAGGATCTTTTCAATCAGTTTATCCGATTTCCCGTCGATGTCGATGACGATCGCCCCAACCGGCTCTTCCAAATCGGCGAATTGGCTTTCCAGTAAGGCAGGGCCCATAAAATGCCCTCCCCTGCCTTCCAACCGGCCCCGGATTAAATCCCTGGTTCCCCTCAGGTAAATCCACCGGACGGGAACCCCTTGGGATAATAGGTCTCGGTATTTTTTCTTCAAGGAGGAGCAGGCCACCACGGCGTCATTCTTTCGAGCCTCCCAACTTTTTATTTCAACCGCCAGGGCCCGAAGCCAGGGCAGGCGGTCGCTGTCGTCCAGGGGGGTTCCTCCCGCCATTTTCGCCTTGTTCTCGGGAAAGTGATAATCATCGCCTTCGATGAACGGGCAGTGAAGTTTTTCCGCCAGTTTTTTTCCGAGAGTGCTCTTTCCCGATCCTGAGACTCCCATCAGGACCATGATCATTCCGAATCTCCCAGCGGCACCATCTTCAGGTAAAAATCCACCGCTTTCAGTTTTTTTTCAATTGTTCTTTCCAGGTACTCCAGCGCCGTCAAAAATACCCTCCTTTGAAACGAGGGTTTCATTTTTAGCACTTCCACCTTCCCCAAAGGCAGGGATTTTAATTTTTTAAGGACCTCCAACTCCACGGGAGAGGCCTTCAACCGGGCCGGGCCCGTGGGACAGCAGTCCCCGCAAAGGGCGCCGCCCCGGTGGGGAATCAAAAAGGCGTTTTTTCCCCGCAAGACCGTTTCACATTCCACGCAGACGGCCAATTCCAAGGGATTGCCCAAAAGGTCCAGGAACCTCAAAATGAAAGAGGTCAAGAGGGCCTCCGGTTCCGCGCCTTTCCTTCCCAGACCCTCCAAGGTTCCCCGCAACAGGGAATAAACCTCCGGGTGGGGTTCGGAATCATGGAGGGATTGGGTGAGAAGGTCCGCCAGCACCTGGAGGGCCGTAATGGTCTTGAGGTCTTTTTTCAATTCCGGGTAGGAGTTAACGACCTTGGCCTGGGTCAAGAGGTAAAGATCGGCGGAAGGCCGCTTATGAAGGGAGAATCCGGATTCGGTAAAGAGATCGATGGCGGAGGACAGCTTGCTCTTGGGTTTCCGGACTCCCTTCACAATGGCCTTGATCCTGCCCAGCTGCAGTGTGTAAAGCTGGACGATCTTGTCCGCCTCGGCGAAAGACCTGGCTTCCAGGACAAACCCCCGGACGGGAATGAGGTTCAACTTTCAGGCTTCCTTTTCCAGCGAGAAGGCCACGGCCAAGGCCGGCATGAAAACCCAAATGCCGATGGAAAGGGCAAGGTTCACCAGGAACTCCAAGAGGATGAAAAAAACGCCGATCATGGGAATATTCCCGAATATTCCCATGACCGCCTGAAAAGCGAAGGAAAAAATAAAATAGATCAGCCAAACCAAAAAAATTCCCCAGACCACCCTGCCATAGCCTTGGACGCATTTGTTAAAAGAACTCCTCAGAGCCTGGAGGACGCCCTGCCCTTCCATTAAGTAGGCGCCGCCCATGATGGCGAATCCCGCCAGTCCGATGAAAATCATGATCGCCGCGAAACCACCGGGAATCGCGAGAATAAGGCCGGCCCACCAAGGAATGGAAAGGGCCTTGAGGAGCAATGCCAATAAGAGGATAAGGAACAAACCGCCCAATATCACGCCCACCACCATCAGGAACCAAAACATTTGGAGGCCGATCATGGGCCCCATGTACCTCATGCCATCCTTGAAAAACTCGGTCAGGGAGAAGGCTGTTCCTTTTTCTTGGAGGCCCCTTAAGGAGGCGTAAACAGCCCCATCCAAAAGCGCGTCCAACAGGCTCCACCAGGTGATAAACAACAGGCCCATCCCCACCGCCATGAAGATCCAATTGGGATCCGGCATCACGCTGGAATAGTCCATCCCCTTGAGGAAAGCTGGAAAATTCCCGGCGCCTGATTCCTTAAACCCCTTCCATAGGGCCTGAACAAGGGGCCAGCAAACCAAAAAAAGGCACAATAGAAGGGCGCCAACGTTCAACATCACAAACACGAATCGGATGAAGAAAATCGGCCATTGGGCCAGGCAGGATTCCCAAGCGCGTCGGTAGATTTCCGAAAGAGGCGGGTAGGATTTTTCTTTACTCATAGGGCCTCTTGACGATTAATGACATTACAAACTGCAAAATGGAAGACCTATTCATTCCCCCTCGCGGGAGAGGACAGGGTGAGGGGCAAGGTTATCTTTTACCGGAAATTATTAAACTGCAGGGCTATTTTGATATCGGAGGCTGTTCTTAGAAGCTGCATGGCGGCCTGCAGGTCGTCTTTCGCCTTTCCCGAAACCCGCACCTTTTCGTCCACGATGGAGGCCTGAACCTTCAGTTTGGAATCCTTGATCCGCTTCACGATGTCCTTACAGGCCTCCATCGGCATGCCGCTCACAATCTTGACCTTTTGGTTGACGGTCCCGCTGAAGGCCGCCTCAAACTTCTGGAAATCCATGGCTTTGGGGGAAATGCCTCGTTTGATGAACTTGCTGATCAAAATTTCCCGCACCGCGTTGAGCCGGGACTCGTCATCCGACACGATCTCCAATTCTTTCGTGGCCTTGGCCAGTGTGACCTTGCTGATGCTGTTCTTGAAATCGTAACGCTGGGTGATTTCCTTCATGGCTTGGTTGATCGCGTTGTCGACTTCTTGAAGGTCCACTTCCGAAACCACGTCGAATGAATAGGTGTCAGCCATTGAGTCCCCCGGATTATTTAGCCGCCGATTAACACCGATGAACAACGATTAAATAAAAAACGATTCTTCCAACACAACAATCTTAATCGATGCAAAGCGCGGCTTGTCGGCGGCTAGGAATGATCGTCCTTCGCCTGGGTTTGTTCCTCGGGATCCGGCGGGAGCTTAATTTCCACCACTTGTCCCGCCGTCCCCAGGATTCCCATTGGTTTGCCGTTGAATTGAACGTCCACCCCGCCCGCGTTGCCGAGCTTCAGGGTGAAATTCTTGACCGCCTGATAGGTTTTGACCTCGCCCTGGTCCATGTCCGCCTCGGAACTGGACTGGCCGTCATCCATCGTGACGAGGACCCAGGACTTGTCCAGCGCCTTCAGCACCAGGTGCTGGTACTTGTCCGCGACCTTGACCGAATCGGCGCCGGGACCGGCGGCGCTTTTCGCTTCCGAGCCCCAGGATATTTTCGAGAATAATTTTCGGCCAAAATAAAAACCGCCGCCGAGGAGGGCCACCGCGGCCAAAATCAGGAGGGTTTGGGACGCCCACTTTCCCCATTTTCGGTTGGAGAAGCCCATGCTTTTGGGGCGAAGGGCGGAGGGTTCCCTGGGAACAGGCTCCGAGAATTCATCCTCCACCATTTCCAGGTTCAGGTCGCCCGAGGGATCCTGGCGCCGGAAAACAGGGGGCCGGGACAGGGTGGGCCTCCAGCCCAAGGCCTTTTCCAAGTCGGCCTCGGCGTTTTTCGTCTCGATCTTCACTTCCACCTTTTGATTTTCCGCGTTGAACTGGCGGGTCAACACCGCGGGGTCGATGCCCACGACTTTGGCGTAAGCCCGGATGAAACCCTTGGCGTAAGTCTGGGAAGGGAAAACATCGTAATTATTTTCCTCGATGGCTTCCAGGTACTTCTCGGGAATTTTGGTCCGCTTGGTAATGTCGCTTAAAGTGATCTTACGGGATTCACGCGCCGCCTTAAGGTCTGATCCTAGGCTCATTAAAAAACCGACCCTTCCACCACTTGGACCCCTTGGGGCATTGTGAATTGGAATAAACTTTCCTTCAGGTTCTTGTTGAAAGAAAGATTTGAAAAAATCGCCTTGGTGTTCATGGACGGCGTCTCCATCTCGATTTGGTAGGGCCACCAGTCTTTCTTGTGGATCCTCACCCGCATCTTATCAAATCCAGCCGTCATCTTGTCATTCGGGATAAAGAGTAGAACCACCTCGCTGTCGGAGTTTTGAGCGAGGGTCACCTTGCTGATTTCGATGTATTTTTTCAGCTGTTTACCGATTCCCAGGTAAACCGGGGCCGCGTCCTTTCCTTTACCGTTGTGCTGGCGGTATACGGTTTTCTGGTCGGGTTGGTACATTTGGGTCAGGCTCCCCCCGACGTACAGAAACTGCTCGGAGGGCTGGGTATAGTGGACGAATATTTTGTCCGGGAACTTCATCTTGACCGTTCCCTTGGATTTTTGCTGGGCTCCGGACAAGGTGTCCTTCATTTCCATGCTCAGATCCATCTGGGCGTCCTGGGCCGCCACTTGGGCCTCCTGCACCTTCTTGGAAACATCCGCCACGGTCAGTTCTTTTTTGACGTCCGTCCCCGCCAAGACCGGCTGATTCAAGCTCACCACCAAGACACAAAGACAATAAGAACAAATTTTCAAAAACGAAGAAATAAAACGGCTTACTTGGCGCCTTGGTGTCTTGGTGGTTAAATTCCGCTTATGATTTTTAATCGATTTTTTCATCAAGCTCTTCCTCGCCTGGGATCGGGGCGTCGTTGCCGTGTCCGGGAATTTGGACGAGAATCTTCCGGGGTTTGTTGCCGTCCGCAGGCCCGACGACCCCGCGCATTTCCATATCATCCAACAGGCGGGCTGCCCGGCTGTAGCCGACCTTCAGGCGCCTTTGCAGCAGCGAGGTGGAGGCCTGCTTGGCCCTCATCACGATTTCCACCGCGTCATCGTACAGCTCGTCCTCACTATCCTCCGACACCAGGTCCTTCGATTTGGAGACGGCCAAATCAGCCGAATATTGGGGTCCGCCCTGGGATTTCCAAAAATCCACCAAACGCTCGATTTCTTCCAACGTAACATAGGCCCCTTGGAGCCGCAAGGGTTTGGGGGCGCCCGAGGCCAGGTAGAGCATATCCCCCCGGCCCAGCAGGGCTTCCGCCCCGTTCATGTCGAGGATCGTCCGCGAGTCCACCTTGGAAAAAACCTGGAAGGCGATGCGGGAGGGGAAATTGGCCTTAATGATGCCGGTGATGACTTCCACGCTGGGCCTTTGGGTGGCCAGCACCAGATGGATCCCGACAGCGCGGGCCATTTGGGCCAGCCGCGTGATGGAATCCTCCACCTGGTCCTTGGCCACCATCATCAGGTCCGCCAGCTCATCCACCAAAACCACGATGTAGTACATGGGGAGGGCGTCGGACTCGCCCGCTTCCCTTTTCTGCTGGATCTTGCTGTTATAGGTGTCAATGTCCCTGGCTCCCACATGGGCCAGCATCTCGTAACGCTCTTCCATTTCCCGGACCAGCCACTTCAGGGCCAAGTGGGCTTCCTTGGAATCGTTCATCACCGGCAGGGCCAGGTGGGGCAGCCCCTTATAGATGGTCATTTCCACCCGCTTGGGATCCACCAGCACCATGCGCAGTTCCTCGGGGGTGTATTTAAAGATCAAGCTGGCGATGAGGGTGTTCATGCAAACGCTCTTGCCGGAGCCGGTGGATCCCGCCACCAGCACATGGGGCATCTCCTTAAGGCTGGCGTAACAGGTGGCTCCGGCGATGTCCTTGCCCAGGGCTACGGTCAGTTTTTTCCGGGAAGCCAAGAACTCGTCCTGGGCGATCAATTCCTTCAAGGTCACGACCCGGCCCATGAGGTTGGGCACCTCGATCCCCACCGTCGCCTTGCCGGGGATCGGGGCCACGACCCGGACCTGCCCGCACTTGAGGGACATAGCCAGCTCATCAGCCAAGGAAACAATCCGGGTGATCTTGACACCCGGCGCTGGCTGGATTTCATATTGGGTCACGGTGGGGCCTGGGTTTACCCCGACCACATTGGCCTCGACTCCGAAGTTCGTGAGGGTTTCCTTGATCGTCCGGCTGATACCCTCAAAGTCATCCGCGGCCCGGTCCTTGGCCTCCTCCGTTGTTTTGAGGATATGGGCCGTGGGCAATTGCCACTGGCGGATCACGCGGGCAGGCTTGGCCGGCTCGTCCGCACTGGCCTCGTCCTCGTCCGCCATTTCGATACTGGCGGCCTCCATCTTTTGTTTCAAGGTCATGGGATTAGCGTCCGACCCCGCCTTGGCTTCCGCCATGGCCGCCGCCACCATATCCTCCTCGTCACCCTCGGACTCGCCGGCAGCTGCCGGCTCGTCAAATGTCTCGGCCTCCCCCGTAAAGAGCGGTTTGGATTTGGAGGGCTTGAGAGTCTTCACCGGGGCGATGGAGGAGGCTTTCGTGACGGGCTTGGCGGTCCGGGGCGCCGTTTCTTCCCCTCCCGGGTCTTTTAAAAATTTGTCCTGGCTCGCTAATTTTTGGCGGGCTTGATCCGCGACTTTTTTGGCTTGGCGGCCCGACTTCCAATCCTCGAAAACCTTCAACAGTTTCTCGTGGAGCAGGACAAAAGCCTCAAATCCATGCTCGCCAAACCAGCCCAAACCCTTGGAGCTCCCTTCCCAACCTCCCCTGGCCAGGTTCACCAAGTGGTCTTCCTTCTCCAGGAACCAAGCCGAGAGGACCAACGTCATGAGGCAGATGACCACCGTCCCAAAACGGGTCAGGACCGATTCCATATGGTCCCCCACCAACATCCCCAGCTGGCCGCCCCATTCCACGCCTTCACGCATTTGGGAAGGCGAGAACATTTGAACACTGGGAAAAAGGACCCGGATGATGGAGCAAAGGGAGACCAGTCCCAGGAGCAGTCCCAGGATTTTCAAACCGGGCTTGACCAGGGGATCGTCCTTAAACCTCGCCACGGCAAACCGCAAAAGAATCAGCGGGAATATCCAACCGCATAGGCCGAAGCCGCTGTAGAGGAAAAACGCGAGGTCCGAACCAATTTTGCCGAGCAAGTTGGGTTTTTCACCGGTCGGGATGAGGGAAAGGCCCAAGAGGACCCCAGCGCTTCCGGTTAGGAAAACGATTAGAAAATGGTGTCGCTTGTCTTTAGACATCCAACCCCCGGCCTGAAAGGCTCAAAAGCCTTTGATTCGTTTGTTTTTGGGTGTGAGGGAAAAAGTTCATTCTGGAAGCAAAGTATAGCCGATTCAAGCGATTCTTTTGAAGATAAATGTTTCCCCTTGCCGCCGGAAAACTTACGGTAAAATAACTCCCCGGCCCTTCGAAAAATATTTTAAGGACTAAAATTTTTGTTCCTCTACATCGCCGTCAACGTCATCCTTCCCATCTTCATCGTCATGAGCCTGGGTTATCTTCTCGCGAAGTACTACACGATCGACTTGGCCTCCCTCTCCAAACTTAACTTCTACATCTTCATCCCCGTCTTCATGTTTTACAGCCTGCTCATCTTCAAACCCGGCGACAAGGAAATCGCCATGACCGTCCTTTTCAACCTTTTATTGGCCTGCTTCACCTTTCTTGTTATGGTCGGCATTACCCGCGCCATGAAGTTCGAAACCAACCTGGCCGCCGCCGCAACCCTGGCCGTGATGATCTTCAACTCGGCCAATTACGGCATCCCCGTCGTGCAATTGGCATTTCGGGGCGAGGGAGTCGCCATCCAGGTCATCACCATCACCACCATGAACATCCTGACCTATACTTTAGGGATTTTAATTTCGGGCGGTTGGAGCGAATGGCGCACCGGGGCTGTCAAAATCCTCAAGCTTCCCATTCTCTATTCCCTGGCCCTGGCGATGGTGCTCCGAGGCTTGAATATGGATATTCCGGATTTTTGCATGACGCCCTTGAAATGGGTGGCGGACGGCATGGCGCCCATCGCCCTTTTAACGCTGGGCGCCCAATTGGGCCATGGCGGCATCTCCCTGCAGCGTCCCAAGGAATTATGGATCACCGTGGGAACCCGCCTCTTGATCGGCCCCTTCATCGCTTTCCTATTAATCACCCTGATGGGGTTTCACGGCCTGCTGGCCCGGGTCCTATTCGTCTCCAGCGCCTTCCCCACCGCCGTGGCTACGGTCCTATTTGGAATTGAGTACGATAAGGAGCCCACCTTCGCCGCCGACGTGGTATTTATTACCACCCTGCTTTCGGCCGTCACCGTAACCGGCGCCATCAGCCTCTCAGCGGCGTTGTTTTAGTGATGAAACCCAAACCCAGCAAGTCCAAAAAATCAAAAGATCTTTGGAAGAATCCCTCCTACCAAAACATGCTGAACCCTTACGAAAGCAAGTATCCGCAGAAAAGGCAGCCCTCCGCTGTCCGTCCTCAGCCCTCAGCGAAGAAGAAAAAATAACCCAAGCCCGAAAGAGAACATGCTTTACCCCCAAAACAACAACTTCCGCCAAAAAACAGATTTTTTAGGAAAATGGGACTTCCGAAAAGACCAAAAGAACCAGGGACTTCAAAAAGGCTGGTCCAAGGGCTTTAGAAAAGAACGGTCCCTGCTGGTTCCCGCCAGTTGGAATGAACAGGCGCCGGACCTTCGGGATTACCTGGGACCCGCTTGGTACCAAAAAAAGTTCTCTTTTCACCCCAGTCCAAAATGGGGAAAATCTTTTATCCGCTTTGGGTCAGTCAATTACTTCGCCGCCGTCTGGCTCAATGGAAGGAAACTGGGAACCCACGAAGGCGGACATCTCCCCTTTCATTTTGAGATTACGAAACATTTAAAAGCCGCTAATCTCCTGGTTGTTCGAGTGGAGGGCTTCTTACGACCCGACCGGGTGCCGCCCGGCAAGGTGCCCCCCGGCCCTCTGGACTCCTTCAACAACAACTTCAATCCTCCGGCATCCTTTGACTTCTTTCCCTTTTGCGGCATCCAGCGGCCCGTGATTTTATTCACCACTCCCAAGGAATCCATTGAGGATGTCACCATCACCACCGAAATCACCGGCAAGGAAGGTGGCGTTTCCGTGGCGGTCCAGGCCAATGCTTCCAGCCCCGCTTCGTTACGGTTAACTCTGGAAGGATTTGGGTGGGAAACATCGATTGAGGCTCCGTTGAAATCCGGGAAGGCCGCCGATCTTTTAAAAGTCCCCCAAGCCAAATTATGGGCTCCCGGCTCGCCTCATCTTTACCAACTGAAACTGGAATTAAAAAAAGAAAGCAAAACCATTGACCAAGTCAAACTCCCCGTCGGCATTCGAACCATCCGCGTTAAAGGGAGCCGAATCCTTTTGAACGGAAAGCCGATTTTTCTGAAGGGTTTCGGAAGGCATGAGGACAACGCTGGAACAGGCCGTTATTTGCCCCCGTCCGTTTTGCGGAAGGATTACCGCCATATGCTCTGGATCGGCGCCAATTCCTTCCGGACGACCCATTACCCCTACTCGGACGAGGATATGGACATGGCGGATCGGTTGGGCTTTCTGGTCATCGGCGAAACTCCCGCCGTCGGCCTCTTTTTTAAGAAAGGGGGCCTGTCCAAACGCTTGAATCTTTGCCGCCAATACACCCGGGAAATGATCGAACGGGATAAAAACCATCCTTGCGTCGTCATGTGGAGTTTGGCGAACGAGCCCCACTCGCACCGGCCCGAAGCCAAGGGGTTTTTCAAGAATTTGGCTGATTTGGCCCGCGGTTTGGACAAGAGCAGGCCCGTCACCTTGGTCAGTTATTTGGGGGCCGCCGAGAAATCTTTTGAATTTCTGGATGTGGTTTGCGTGAACCGCTATTTCGGCTGGTACACGGAACCAGGCGACCTCGACAAGGCTATCCCCCGCCTTTCCGAGGACCTGGACGCTATCCATCGCAAGTTCAAAAAGCCTGTCCTAGTCACCGAATTCGGCGCCGACGCCCTTCCTGGAAGCCACGCCAATCCACCCGCGATGTTCAGCGAGGAATACCAGACCGAGATGATTAAACGATATCTTGGAGTGATCAAAGTAAAGGCCTATGTTGCCGGAGCCCATGTCTGGAACCTCTCGGACTTCAAGACCGCCCAGGCCACCCACCGTCCCAACGGCATGAACTATAAAGGTGTTTTCACGAGGGAACGCAAACCCAAGCTTGCGGCTTACCTGCTGAGAAAGCTTTGGAAGGACTAGACCTCTTCGTAGATGCGCTCTCCCTCGGAATAGGAAACCAACATCCTGGCGTCCTCTTCCCCGGGATTCCTTAAAGAGTGAATGGTACCAGCGGGATTCATCACCGAATCTCCCTGGTTTAAGATCACCGCCTTGCCATCCATCGTGATTTCCACGCAGCCCTCGATGACGTAAATGAACTCGTTGCAGTTTGGATGCCGGTGGCGGGGCGCCGTTTTTTCCCCTTGCAGGACCATGAGAGCCACACTCATGTCCGATCCCGGCGAAAGGGAATCTTCCATCAGCCATTCCATGCATCCCCATTCCTGGGATTTCGGTTTTGACTCCAGGGGAATGTTTTTGTGAAAATTCCGCGCCATGCTATCCTCCTTGATGAACCCGACAACTTTCCGTTAAACTCGCCTGGAATTCAACCCCTCCCGAAAGAAGCCGCCATGCGACAATTCCGCATCATTTTGATCCCTATCATTTTGGCCTATCTATCAATCCTCGGGGGTTATTATGCCCTGCAGGACAAATTGATCTTCCATCCCGTTCCCTTGACCGGCGTGACCCCCAAAAACTATGGATTGGAATTCCAGGATGTTTCTTTCCCCTCGTCCGACGGAGTTACGCTCACGGGCTGGTGGATTCAGCATCCAGTAAAAGATCCCAAGCGCCCTACCCTTTTATATTGCCACGGCAATGCCGATTGCGTTTCACAGTTGGCGGAAGTTTCAAGAATTTTCTACGACTTCGGATTCGACATGCTCATTTTCGACTACCGCAGTTACGGCGGAAGCCAGAAGGCGGGGTTAAGCGAGGAATCGGTGGATCAGGACGCCATTTCCGCTTACCAATGGGTTAAGGCGAGAGGGTTCAAGGACGACCGCATCATCATCTGGGGCCATTCACTCGGTTCTTCCATCGCGGCCTGGCTGGCGACCCAAACGAAGCCTGCGGGGCTCATCTTGGAAGGAGCCTTCCCCTCTATTTATGCCGTCAGTCGGTTGAGAAACCCTTGGCTATTGATCGCGCCCTCGATGATCCACAGCAAGTTTGAAACTGAAAAATACGTGATTCAAAGAACCTGTCCCTTGCTCATGATTCACGCGGAGAAGGACACGATCATCCCCATTGATTTAGGCCGGAAGGTGTTCGCGGGGGCGGCGGAACCCAAGCAATGGATCGAAGTGAAGGGAATCAACCACAACGATTTCCCGAGCGTCGCGAGGCAATACGAGAAGCCGATCCACGAATTCGTGCAAGGCTGTCTTAGCCACAGATGAACACGGATGAACACAGATACATCTTGGTTTCAACCAGCAAATGACACGCAACAATGAAATACGCAGATGAAAAAATATTAGGTTTTTAAAAATCAATGATTATCCGTGTTAATCCGTGTTCATCTGTGGCAAACGAGATTTTAGATTTTTATTTCATCTTAAGCTGTTCCCGTTTTTGGCGGTCGATGGTCTCTAAGGTATGAATCAACGGCTTCTCAATGAACGAATTCATCGTGAAATCCGCCACACCGGCCAGCTCCGGTGTTCCCACGCAAAAGAGCCCCGCTGCTTTGGCCGCCTGCACCCCCAAGGGATCGGTTTCCAAGGCCACAGCCCGGACCGGCTTAACCCCCATCATGTCGAGGGATAAAAGATGAAGTTCCGTCTTGGGCTTGAGCTCGGTCACATCCTCGAAACAGCGGATATTGTCGAAATCCTCCGCCAAGTTCATCCGATGTAATTCCTCGACCACCCTGCTTTGTTTTAGATTGGACGTCAGGACGATTCGGACCTCAAAACCCCTCAAGAGGCGGTAGCAAAGCTTCAGCGCCTGCACCGGGGTGGGCTCGGGAAAATCTTCCTTGTTGTAATTCTGGTTGGTGGAATCGCGGAGGACCCAGTCGAAGTCAAAGATGAGGGCCTTGGTCAGCCAGAAGCTTTCCGGCACCATGCCGCCAAAGGGTGTTCCACGGGGGTTGTGGACGTCGGAAGGACCGAAATTGATGGGACTCATAAGGCCTTTTAACCTCTGGAAACTTCAAGGGCCGCTTCTTTTTGGCCCTTCTCAAAAATAATGATTTTATCCACGTCCCTTTTACTCATTAAAAAATCCACGACCAACTGTTCGATCTCGGGCAGTTCTTTTTCCAGCTGCCCGAAACCGCTTAAAGGGGCTTGGTGGGTAAATAAAAAAAGCCAAACTTCCCCTTTTTGGTCCTTGAACTCATTTTTCAAGTGGCGCGTCAGCACGGAACGAATTTTATGAGCTGGCCGGTCCGACAAAATGCCGTTTTCACGGCTTCCTTCTTCTCTTTTTCCTTCATAGGTGATTTCCGACAATAGGACACTGACTTTTTTTTGATCAACCTTAAACCGAACATAGGAATGTCCTGAATATTCCAAATCGGATGAAGGAAGGCCCTTGGTCCCTAGGAATTCCTCGAAAATCGACTTTTCAATGGGGGAGTTTTTCAACCGGGCCTACGAATCGAGTTTCTTTTTAAGAATCTCATTTACCAATTTAGGGTTCGCCTTGCCTTGGGTGGCCTGCATGACCTTGCCCACGAGGAAGCCGATGACGCCCTGCTTGCCGCCTTTGTAATCGGCCACGACTGCCGGGTTTTCAGCCAAAACCTTATCCACCGCGCCCTCAATGGCCTTGGGGTCGGAAACTTGGGCCATGCCGCGGCTCTTCACCACTTCGGCCGGTGAAACGCCCAGGTCGAACATCTCGGCGAAGACTTCCTTGGCCTGCTTGGAATTAATCGTTCCAGCGTCAATCAGTTCCACCAATTCGCAGAGCTTCTTCTGGTCGAACTTGAGGTCCTTGAGTTCCTTGTCCTGTTCCTTCATCTTGGCGGCCATATCGCCCATCATCCAGTTCGAAAAGGCTTTGGCATTCTTGGTCTGCTTGGCCCCTTCCTCAAACCAGGCTGCCAACTCCTGCTCAGAGGTTAAAACTCCTCCGTCGTAATCACTCAACCCATATTGGGAAACAAACCTGGCGCGTTTGGCCGACGGCAATTCCGGCAGGCTCTTCCGGATGTCCTGGACGTAGGATTCCGGCAGGATGATCGGCACCAGGTCCGGTTCGGGGAAATAACGGTAGTCGTGGGCTTCTTCCTTGGAGCGCATGGTCTTCGTCTTGTTCTCAGTCACGTCCCAAAGACGGGATTCCTGGACCACCCTTTCGCCCTTGTCCAGCAAGGCGGCCTGGCGCTTGATCTCGTACTCAATGGCCTGCTTCACGAACTTAAAGCTGTTCATGTTCTTGATCTCGGTGCGGGTGCCGAACTTCTCGGTTCCCTTGGGTCGGATGGAGACGTTGGCGTCACAGCGGAGCGAGCCTTCCTCCATGTTGCAATCGGAGACATCAATATATAGCAGGATGCTCTTGAGGGAGGTCAGGTAGGCATAAGCTTCATCGGCGCTGCGGATATCGGGCTCGGATACGATCTCCACCAATGGAATGCCGCCGCGGTTGTAGTCGGCCAGGGAATAGTCTGAGGAATCAAGGCGTCCAGCCTTGCCGCCGGCGTGGATGAGTTTACCCGCGTCTTCTTCCAGATGGGCGCGGGTAACGCCGATCCGTTTCGTGCCGTCCTTGGTAATGATGTCCAAATGACCGCCAAAATTAAGGGGCTTGTCATATTGGGAAACCTGATAAGCCTTGGGCAGGTCAGGATAGTAGTAGTTTTTCCGGTCCATCTTGGAGTATTTGGCGATTTGGCAATTGAGGGCCAAGCCGATCTTGACCGCGTATTCCACGGCCTTCTTGTTCATGACCGGCAAGGTCCCCGGCAGCCCCAAACAAACAGGGCAAACCTGGGTATTGGCGTCGGACCCAAAGGTCGTGGGACAGCCGCAGAACAGCTTGGTAGCTGTCTTGAGCTCGCAATGGACCTCGAGTCCTATGACTGGTTCGTAATTTTCTACAGGCATCTCAACTCCAATTAGTAATTGGTAATTAGGAATTTGTAATTAATTCCTAACTCCAAACTCCTCATTCCTAATTAACCTTCGCGCAGCGAAGGTTTTTGTTTGTGCCAGTCCGTCGCCTGTTCGTAAGCATAGGCTGTCCGAAGCAAGGTGGCTTCATCAAAAGGCTTGCCGATCAACTGCAATCCGATGGGTAATCCGCTTTTGGACAATCCGCAGGGCACGGACAATCCCGGCATGCCGGTGATGTTGATGGACACGGTGAATACGTCTTCCAGGTACATGGCCAGGGGGTCGCCGGTTTTCTCCCCGAATCGGAAAGCCGGATTAGGAGCGGTGGGGGTAGCGATCACATCCACCTTCTCGAAAGCCTTATCGTAATCTTGCTTGATCAAACGGCGGACTTTCAGGGCCTTTAAGTAGTAGGCGTCGTAATAGCCGGAGGAGAGGGCATAGGTGCCTAACATGATGCGGCGTTTGACCTCAGGGCCAAAACCGGCGGCTCGGGTCTTGGAATACATCTCAACGATATTTTCGCCGGGAACCCGGAGGCCGTAGCGGACGCCGTCGTAGCGGGCCAGGTTGGAGGAGGCTTCCGAGGGGGCCAAGACATAGTAAGCGGCCAAACCATAAGGCGAGGCCGGCAAAGAGACTTCGTGTATCTCCGCTCCCAGTTTTTTTAATTCCTCAATGGCCTTCTTCACGGCTTCCGACACTTCTTTATTTAACCCATCCGGGAAGAATTCTTTTGGGATCCCAATTTTCAAACCCTTCGCGCTTTTCTTCATTTCCGCCACGTAATCGGGAACCGGAACATCGGCGCTGGTGGAATCCTTGGGGTCATGACCCGCGATAGCGCCCATCATAATGGCGCAATCCTCAACGTCTTTCGAGAAAGGGCCGATCTGATCCAAGGAAGAAGCGAAAGCGATGAGCCCATAGCGGGAAACACGGCCATAAGTAGGCTTCAACCCCACGATGCCGCAAAGGGCGGCTGGCTGGCGGATAGAACCGCCCGTGTCGGACCCTAAGGAAGCGAAGGCTTGGTCGGCGGAAACGCAGGCGGCCGATCCGCCCGAAGAGCCTCCCGGGACGCAGGCAAGGTTCCAGGGATTTTTGGTTTTTTGGTAAGCGGAAGTCTCGGTGGAAGAACCCATGGCGTACTCGTCCATGTTGGTCTTCCCCACCATGATGGACCCGGCGGCGTTGAGGCGTTCCACCACCGTGGCGTTGTAGGGCGGCATGAAGTTTTCCAGCATCTTGGAACCGCAGGTGGTCCGGACTCCCTTGGTACAAAGCAGATCCTTAATGCCCAAAGGAATACCGGTCAGGACCGTGGCGCTGCCCGATGCAAGCCGCTTGTCGGCCTCTGCCGCCTGCCTCAAGGCCTCATCCCTGGTCACGGTGATGAAGGATTGGACCTTCGGCTCCACCTTTTCCAAGTGGTCCATAACGTTCTTGGTCAATTCGACCGAGGAAATCTTTTTGGATTTCAGGTCTGCGGAGACTTCGTGGATTGTTTTTTGAAAGGGTTCCATGAGGGCCTTACATGATCTTCGGGACTTTAAAATGCCCGCTCTGGGGTTCCGGCGCGTTGGATAACACTTCCTGCTGGGTCAAGGACGGGACCACCACGTCCTCTCGGAAGACGTTCTTCATGTCCAAGGGATGGGTGAGAGGTTCCACGTTGGAGGTGTCGAGTTGATTAAGCTGTTCGACATACTGGAGGATATTGGCCAATTGCTGGGTGTATTTGGCCACTTCCTCGTTGGTCACCTCGAGGCGGGCCAGCTTGGCGACATATTGGACGTCTTTTTCGGATAAAGCCACGGTCTTCTCCTGATGGTTTAAAAGGACGCTTATCTTGCCAGAATCCCGCTACCTTTTCCACAATGGAAAAAGCTTATATTTCCTTTACATGTTTTTCCAGGAAGGCCAGGGTCATGGCCCAGGCGGTGGCGGCGGAGGCGGGATGATAGGCGGATCGTTCATCACAGTTAAACCCGTGCTCGGCCTCGGAAAATTCCGCGTTGATAAAGTTTTTTCCCGCCGCCCTCAAGGCGTCACCCAGTTCCTTGATTTTTTCCGGCGGGGTGGCCTTATCCTTGCCGGCCCAAATAAGGAGCAGCGGCGCCCTTTGGTCCTTGGCCAGGTCAAAGGACTGGCTGATAATTCGGCTTCCATAAAAGGAAACGGCCGCGCCAAAAGTAAAAGCGGCGTTCGCCATGAAAGAAACGCGCCCTCCCAAACAAAAACCGACACATCCGATTTTTCCAGGTTTCAAGCCGACTTCATTTTGAAGCCAGTCATAGGCGGCCTTGGCGTCCGCCAGGAGGGTTTCGGGGGTCAGAGCGTCGAGATGGGGTTTTAAGGCGGGAAAGTTATCATAGGGACTTTCGAACCCCACCGGGGCCGAGCGGTGAAAAAGCTCCGGGGCGATCACGACGTATCCCTCACGGGCCAACCGCCGGACGATATTTTCAATGTGGTTGTTCACGCCATAGGCTTCCTGGAAAACCAACACGCCTCCGTTGGACGCCCCGTCCGGCCTGGCGGTGAAGGCCGACATTTGGGTTTCATCTGAAACTTTGAGTTCCACCCTGCTCTCATGAATTTTGGACATGGCCCCTCCCGGGTTAGAGCCTATTCGATCTTCTCCAAATTAGCCATCTTGGCCACCAATTGTTTCTTGCCGAAATTGGGGAAGGAAACCGTCACCTTCAGGTCCTCGCCCGATCCGATAAGGGCCAAGACCATTCCCTTCCCGAATTTCTTGTGCTTCACCGTTTCCCCGATGGAATAGGGCGCCACCACGCCCTCCTCGTCCCATTCCGGGTCCTTGAGCTCGTCAAAAGGCTTCTTGGTGTTGGCTACCTCGTACAACCCGCCCTCGGTGGCTACGATCCTCGCGGCCTTGCCCGTCACTTGGAGCATATCCTTGGGGATCTCGGAAAGAAAGCGCGAGGGAGCGCGCCACTGGGGCGTGCCATAGACATAGCGGCAGTCGGCGCCGGTCATGTAGAGGATGTCCATGGCGCGGGTCATTCCCACATAGCAAAGGCGGCGCTCTTCCTGGACCTCCTCATCCTTTTCCATGGAGTTGTTGTGGGGAAAGAGCCCCTCTTCCATGCCCGTGATGAAGACGATGGGAAATTCCAGGCCCTTGGCGTTATGCATGGTCATGAGGGTCACGCAGTTGCGCTTGTCGTCCAGCTTGTCCACGTCGGCCACCAGGGAGACCTGGTCCAGGTAGCCTTCCAGTGTGGGCTTCTCGGCGGACTTCTCGTAATCCATGACCGAGTTCACCACTTCCTTCAGGTTCTCGATGCGCATCTTGGATTCCGGCGTGTCATCATTGGCTAGTTCGGTCAGGTAACCGGACCTCTCGAGGACCTTCTTCACGAACTCACCCGGCGGCATCAAGTCCCTCTCCGCGATGAGACCGTCCATCATTTCAGAAAAATTCAAAAGGGCCTGGGTTGCCTTCTTCGGGAATTCCCCGCCTAACGCGGCCTTCCTGGCCGCCTCGAGTAGGGTGATATCCTGGGCCTTGGCCCATTCCTCCAGTTTGGTGACAGTCCCCCCGCCGATGCCCCGGATGGGGACATTGATCATGCGCCTTAGGGAAACCGAATCGCGCGGGTTCACCAGCACATGCAGGTAGGCGATCATGTCCTTGACTTCCTTGCGGTCATAGAACTTCAACCCCCCCACGATGATGTAGGGAATATTGTTGCGGCGGCAGGAATCCTCAAGGACCCTGGATTGGGCGTTGGTGCGGTAAAGGATGGCCACGTGGCGGTAGGAGCGGCCAGGCTCCCCCAACCGCTCGTAGATGGTCCTCGTCACGAAGGCCGCTTCCTCCTTGTCGTCCTCCGCCTGGTAATAGGTGGGCGTCTCGCCGATTTCCCTCAGGGAAAAAAGCTCCTTTTCCTTGCGTTGGGAATTGTTGCGGATGACGGCCTGGGCCGCCAGGATGACGGACCTGGTGGAGCGGTAGTTTTGCTGGAGCTTGAAGACCTTGGCCCCGGGAAAATCATGCTCGAAGCGGAGGATGTTGCGGATATCCGCGCCGCGCCAGCCGTAGATGGATTGGTCCGGGTCCCCCACCACGTATAAGTTATTCCTGGGATGGGCAATGGCCGAGACCAATTGGTATTGGGCCATGTTGATGTCCTGGTACTCGTCGACCTGGATATACTCGAACCGCTTACGGTAGCTTTCCAGGATGTCCGGAAATTGCTTCAACAACAATACCGCGTTGAACAACAGGTCGTCGAAATCCATGGCGTTGTTTTCCCGGAGCTTCGCCTGGTAGCGGGGATAGATCTGGCCCACCTTCTCCATGAAAACCCCCGCGATCATCTCCTCGTATTCCTTGGGGTTCTTCAATTCATTCTTGGCGGCGCTGATGAAGGAATGCACCGCGTTGGGGTGGACCTGTTTCTCGTCCCACTTCAGGTCCCAGAGGCATTCCTTGATCAGGCCCTTCTGGTCCGAATCGTCGTAAATGGTAAACCCCGGCTGGTAGCCCAGCTTGTCGGCGTGGAGTTTCAGCATGGAAAGGCAGAGGCGGTGGAAGGTTCCGATGAAAAGTTCCTTGGCGACCCCGGTCCCGGCCAGGTCCGCCACCCGGTTCTTCATTTCCTGGGCGGCCTTGTTCGTGAAAGTCACGGCCAAAATCTTAAATGGGGGAACCTTCATCTCATCGATGAGGCGAAGGATGCGGTAGGTAATGACGCGGGTCTTGCCTGAACCGGCGCCCGCCAGGATAAGGGCTGGTCCGCCGTTATGGAGGACCGCTTGCTGCTGCTCGTCGTTAAGGTCTCGGTAGCTGCGTTTCATGGGTTTCCAGGAAGTTAGTTGTCATTACGAGGCCCAGCCCCAATCGAGGTGATTTGGGCCGTCGTAATCTCAGGTGCTGGTTTAAGTGTTCAGGATTCTAACAGAGATTGCGACGTCGCTAAATCACGCCTATCCCATTTACCCATAAAACATGTATGGAAAATGGGATGATCCCGCATCACCTTTTTATACTCCCAAAAGAAAATGCGGGATATCGGCGCTGCTCCTCGCAATGACACAAACGCCGTAAAAATAAAAAAACCCGCGCCCTTTTCGAGCGTGGGATGGTGGATTCTCTTATAAACAAGATGGCTTTTCCAGCTTTAACTTCAGCCGGCTTTTGACACAAAACCCCTGATTTGTTTGCGGACTTCCTCGTCCAAAACGATGAATTGAAGGCCGCAGGATCCGTCGCCGTTCCAAGCGACCTTGCTGTAAACATCCACGGAACCGTGTTTAGGAAGTTTGAAATTTAATTTAAATATTTTGGCGGGGGACGCGGGATCGTCGATCTGAAGCCTGATGCCGCCCTCGCTGACATCTTCGGCTTTCAAAACGATAGGGGCGCCCTGGACCTCGAAGACATTGCCGGACTTGGACTCCGTCACGTTATGCACGGTTATTGTCTCGTTAAACTTGGCCCTGGCGTATTTTCGCCTTTCGGACGCTTTGTGGCTGTTTTGACCCATGTACGGCTCACCCTCCGGATGATGAGTTAAACGGTAACCGAATATTACATGACTCCAGGTTGAATGTTAAATCGTTTTTACATAACAAATTTAGAAAGGTTGGGTTTAAACAATGAAAGCGATTTCATCAATATCGGGCAAGGTTGGCTTTTTAGGGCCTTATTTATAAACCTCGAGGTAAAAAGCGGAAGGAACCCACGAAAATACAAAGCTGTTTTTGACCCACTTGGCGGAAACCTTGGTTTTAAGTGGTTGACCATTCGCGTCCAAGGCCCGAACCCTCAACTTAGGGTCCTGGATGAACCGGTATAGGACGATCTTAGCCGAAAGCGGCTCCACGAGAATGGGGGCCCTGCCAGCCGTAAGGAGTTTAGTCTTCGCCGCGTTGTAGGTTTGACCTGTGTTCTCCATGCGGGTGACTCCTGTCAGCAGCAAATGCTCCGAGACATTGAGGGCTTTGTTGGAAAGAGAGATGGCCGACAAGGACGCGAAGGCATTGGGTGTCTCCACGGCCCAATAGGTGTTGTTGAACTTGCGGTGGCTTAAGAAGCCGATAAGGGCTTGGAAACGGGACGCTTCGACCTTCACCACCCCCACGTTCCCCTGCCAGGAAATCTGGCCCGTGTCGGAGACGAAGGATTTTGTTTTTTCGTTCACCTTGGCTTTTAACTCGCCCGACCGGTCGGTTTTGAACTTTCCCCCTTCGGGATTCAACCCCGACTTGTGCGCCAAGACTTTAAGGGCCGAGCCCTCTTTGCCGATGACGAAAACTTTTCCTTCTTTTATGTCGCCCCGCAAATAAGCCAAGGCTGCCGTGGGCCATTGAACAAATATCTGATTCTGGACAAAGGGGTTCAAGCAAGGGTTTAAGGACTCGCTCGAAAAATAACCGCTGTTCATCCCAAAAGAACCAACCCATCCTTCCAGCGAAGCATAGGATGAAATAATGAGCGGCGCTTCCCCTAAAAACTCATTTGGCCAAAAAGCCATCCATTGTCCCGCGAAAGGGCTCCCCAGTTCCCTCCCGCTCGAGAATGAAAAGGGCAGGCTCATCTCAGGCGCGGCGACCATGGGAGTGTCAATAAAATTGGTGGGGCTCAAAGTCACCGCTTCCTTTTTCAATCCATTCATTGGAAGTTTTACACCCCATTCCTGATCAATGGCCTTAAACAGGTCCGGAGTAACCATCGCCGGATCATCCTGGTCCAACAAACCCTGAGGCGTTCCTTCATCTGTAATTGAATCCTTTACAGCTGGTTGGACGCATAGGTAAATTCCTTTATTTTTAAGCGCGCTGAACAAGTTCCTGTCAAAATTCCCGTCCAGGATCACGGCGTTGCATCCCGAGGCTGATAAACGATCTACCAAAACACGAATTGAATCCGGTTTCATGGGTCTTTCAATTCCAACTAATTCGATTCCCCAAAATTTAGCGGGTGTCCCATCCTCAAACACCAGCCTGTCGCCGTCGGCTTTCACCTTGCCGTGCTTCCCTGCCGGCGCGTCCAGGAGAAAACTCATGTCAATGGCCGTTCCCGCAGGCGATAGGTCCGAAGGCTCAAAAGGAATCCACTTGGTGGTATCGGTTTTAAACTCCTTTTCTGGTTTGGGCGAATCGGGGGAGATGGGGAGTTCCTTGTCGGAAGCGGTGATGGCGAAAAGGATGGGTACGGGCATATTGCCGCGGGACTTAAAAAGGATCGATTGGATGGACTTCTCGGGATGGGGGTTTTTCCAAGGAAGGAAATTAACGCCCATTTCGATATTTTTATACTTGTGCCACCAGGCCAGGTAACTGGCGCTGGTATCGTCGGAACTGAAGAAATTGGTGAATTCCACCCCGACCCTTAGAGGGATCGCCGCGATCTGGCCGTCGTCATAAACGATGTCGTACTCGGCGACGGTGATATTGGAGGCGGTTCCTCCCCAACGGCAGGTGTGCAGGAAATAGAGGTAAGGGGCCTTAATCCCGCCGGCGGAAATGGAAACACCCTCGGGAAACCCTGGTTTTTTGCGTCCCTTCAGGACCACGAAGGAATTACCCCCATGCTGGGCCGGGTCCATCATCAGGAACGGCACACCCCGGAAGGTTTGCTGTCCGATCGGGAGGCTGGCGAAGCCGCTTTTCGCCTTCGCGTCCGCCATTTCCGGGGAGACCTCATCGAAGGACTCCCCCGGTCCCATGTTGGCGGCCTTGGACAAATCAATGGAAGAAGCAAGGACCTGGCCCATCCAGGCCCAGGCCAAACCCGCCGCCAATATCCGGAAGAAAGGTTTGGCCATGAGGCGCTTCTACAGCTTTTTATATTTGTAATATTGGGTGACGATTTTGATGGCTTCTTCCGCCGTGTCCACCACGTGGAAAATTTCCATGTCCTTCTTATCGATGTATTTCCGGTCCCCCAGGATGGTGTTTTGAATCCAGTCGATGCCGCCCTGCCAGAACTTCCTGTTCACCAATACGATCGGAATGGGGTCGATTTTGCGGGTCTGGGCCAGGGTCAAGACCTCGAACATCTCGTCCATGGTGCCGAAACCGCCCGGCAAAACAATGACCGCGGCGGCGTAGCGCAGGAACATGACCTTGCGGATGAAGAAATAATGGAAGTTCACCGGCAGGTTGATGTAGGGATTGGGTTTTTGCTCGAAAGGCAGTTCGATGTTGCAGCCCACCGAACGGCCGCCCGCCTCATGGGCTCCCAGGTTGGCGCCTTCCATGACCCCGGGACCTCCGCCGGTGATGATCGAAAAACCTTTTTTTGACAGGCCGTAACCGATATCCCGCGCCAGTTTGTAATCGTCCGCGTTTTGGAGGGTGCGGGCCGAGCCGAACAGGGTGACCGCGGGCCTCACTTCCCTCATCTTC
>Ga0265319_1000366_pt1 | contig 32675 bp, 31 predicted proteins | sample 4824metaG_FD_192443 | JGI IMG/M metagenome (GOLD analysis project Ga0265319, IMG submission 192443) | Rhizosphere microbial communities from Carex aquatilis grown in University of Washington, Seatle, WA, United States - 4-8-24 metaG | ecosystem: Host-associated > Plants > Roots > Rhizosphere >...
GTTGGCCTTGCCGTTGCCCGTCGGTCCATTCGGGGTGGCTCGTCGCCAGTTGCGCCTCCTTGAGGCCCAGCAGGACGGAGTTCAGACGGGCCACCGCAAGTAGTTTGGACTCTGGCGTGGCGGCACGGTAGAGCGCCATCATCCGAGGGTCCAATGCGTTTTCCGGGCTCAGTCCGGTCGTTTCCACCATATCCACCACTGCTTTCATGCAGCGGGTCTAATCTCAGCAACGGCACAGTCAAGCGACAGTGCCAGGCCAAGTTGAGAGATGGGGGATGAGAGTTGAGAAAGCCGCCCTGCTCCTACCTCCCCCAATTACAAGATTATCAGTTTTCACGATTCTCGATTTTCAGATCATTCCTCCGTCTTCCGTCGATTCATCCCCATCCGTGAAATCCGACCAATCTGTGGTTAAAAGTGCATTGGTTCGATCCGATTTCACGATTACAAGATTTCAAGTTTTTCGATTATCAGTTTCTCCTGGTTGACCGTATTCATCCGCCCTATCCGTGGTCAAATTTCTGCTTCGCCGCATATCAGCCGCGTTGAACTTCATCATCAGGCATATCGATTAACGGGCGGATCCTGAACTCCACTATTCTGTGCCCGCACTCGCGAAGGGATCGCACAACGCGGTTCCGGGCCGGGTGGAAACACAGAATAGGAGTTCAACATGTCCAATCAGACACGTTCAACGTTAAGGATCGACGCGGTGGCCACGGGGACTGCCGCTGCGGGTTCAGCGATTGCGCTGAAGCCGCTCACCAAACCCAATGCCATTGCCGTCCTCGCCGGCATTGTGCTGCAGCTGTTCCGATCCAAGGAGCAGTTCCCAGAGGGGCCCGCGACGGCCTCACGAAGGATAACCGAAGGAAACACGAAGGAAACGTATAGGAAGAGCGGATCGGGCGCACTCGCAGCGCGCCCTGGTCCCGCCGCTTCCCAAAAAGGAGGGACCCGCCATGGCTAGCACCACATTCAACGGGTTTCTCGACCGTATCAAGGGACGTTTCGGGAACATCGTGTTCAAGAAGCGGAATGGAGTGACGTTCATCTCGCGGCCGCCGGCGCCCAGTACGGTTCCTCCCAGCGACGCGCAACTCGCGGCGCGCGATCGGTTCCGGCTTGCGGCGGCATATGCCAAGTCGGTCCTCGCCGATCCGGTGCTCCGCCCGCTGTACGAACAGCTGGCCCGGGGCCGACAGCGGCCCGTGTTCTCGGTGGCAATCGGCGACTACTTCAAGTCGCCCATGGTCGATGCAATCGACGCCACCTCGTATCACGGTCATGTTGGCGACCCGATCAAGGTGGGCGCCAGCGACGACATCGAGGTCGTCTCAGTCGGCATCGTGATCCGCGACGCCGCTGATGCGATCCTCGAGCAGGGTCCCGCAACCCTGGTCGACGGCCAGTGGGCCTACGCCGCGACAGCGGCGGTCGCGTCCGGCCAAACGGTGAAGATCGAGGCCACCGCCAAGGGCCATCCCGGCAATCCGGGCGTAAAGACCATGCCCTGGCTGATCGCGTGAGTAAGAGCTGCTAAAGAATCTGGGCAATCACCCTGCCGATCAACTGCGCGCAAGACGCGCCACTGGTGTTGCAACGCCAGCGGCGCTTTGTTTGGCGCCGAAAACCACGAAATGCGCACCACCCATATGAACGTTTGGATTGAACGGACCATGGCTTTGCTGTGTGGGGGTTCCGGCTCATCTATGACGAGCGTGATGAAATGCAGTCCGCGGGATACCAAGTGCGTAGCAAGATTTATGTGTTTTCGTGAGGCCAACGGAAAATATCGTGGATATTTCACAATTACCATTTCCAGTTGCCCTTAAGTGAACCGTCCAGCAAGTAATCCATTTGTATGGATAGCAACGGACCCACCTTGGAAAAAATAACCGATCCTCAGCGTAGCTGGCTGATAGCTTGTGCAGTTCTGTCCCTCGTCATCTCACTGGCCTTGGTCATGAATACATTTCTCGGTGACCGCCGGGCCCAAGTGACGGCCAATGAGGAGATTGTCGCCTTGCAAAGCGCCCTTAGAGAAAATCAAAAGGCCTTGGTGCAGACCCAGCAGGCTTTGCAGCGCGAAACAGACGCAAACGCCAAGGCCGCCATCATGACGCGCAGAGAAGCGCAGCTTTGGCTTGAATGGTTTAGCCCCAGAGATAAGGCGCATTTACTTGGGGTAGGCGCGGGAGTCGCGGTCAGTTCGATCAGCAACGATCGGGGTGTTCTCAACAATGGGAGTGGGAACCAGGCGGTCTATCCGCGTGATGAGATTAATTTTCGCCCAGTTCTTCGCACAGAAGACGGCAATGCCCGGAGTGTCACCATTACGATTTCAGGCCCTGGGGACGTAAATTCCATACGTAGCTTTACCACAAGACCCCGCGTAGAAGGCGGTGACATTTGGCTTTACGATAGCCACCAATTGATGCTGCCCCAAGTGGGCACTTATCTGATTACGGTGACCGGTATGGTCGTCTGGCCTTCCGCTAGCTATACAGTCTATTATCATCTCGAAGTTCGCAACCCGCCAAAGCCTTAGGTTGATCAGGACCGATCCTCTCGGCGCAACGGTCAAGCGTTCGGTTGCGAATTTATATTTACTGTCGGCAGCATGGCATCGCAAAGCAACATAGCCAGCAGTAGCCACACAAAGAATTGGTTGCTGACATAAACATTCAAGGAATTCCCGGTCATGCCGGTTTCCAAATATGCACCCAAAGCCAAGGTTACACCCAGAATGTGCAGCGTTTGATTTGAAAGAGTGAGTCCAGACGCATGTTGTTTACGCCAACTTTGTAGCCCGGCCCATAGCGACCAACAGCATAGTCCGGCGAAGAGAGCCGATACAAGTACGCCAAGTTCTGCGGCCAATTGCAGAAATATATTGTGACCAAAGTCAGGCGTACTGGCATTGGGGTCATCCTTACGGGCATATTTCACAGAGCTAAGGTAAAATGAACCGATGCCATGTCCAGATAAGGGGCGTTCTGCGATCATGCCGAGTCCCTTGTGGTAAAGATTGAACCTCCCCGTATCCTTATTCGAGAGTTTCTCAAACCGTACCAGTTGAATCAGCCGAGCAAGATAAATATTCTCCGTCCAAGACGGCCGCTCAGCGTTCAGGTTGACGAAGACAACAATAAAGGCGGTCGAAATGATAACCAGCCCAGTAGCCCATCGCGAAAAACGATACCAGGAAACAATGAGCCCAAACAATATGCCCGCGAGCCAGGCTGCCCGGGACCATGACGCAATGACCAGTGCCAGGCATCCCAGAGAGCATGCGATGCTCAAAGCACGCATGCGCCAAGCTGGTCCCCGTTGAATTGTTATCGCAAAAATAAACAAAGCCACCGCTATGCTGCCGAATGAACTGATGTCTTCATAGGGGGATTGAAAACCGGCCAGGTGCCACCCCGCCGGGATTCCGCTGAAGAATTGGATGAGTACAAATGCGAGCATGGTTGTCCCAAGGGTGGCAAAAAAAGGCCTGATCCAAGCCTTCAGCGTGCGTGGATCGCATAGAAGAATCAGGGACCTGAAATAAAAAAGTCCCTGCAGCCAGACAAATGCCGAGGTCAGGAAATAGAATTGCTCCCCATAACCAAAGACGGTGCGGTCGGAGAATGCCGACCAAAGCCCGGCCACAGCCCGATGCCGCCACAGTTGGTACCCAAGCGAAAACAACATAGCGGTGATCAGTATGTCCGCGATGAGCAATGGTGCTCGGGCGGGAAAGTGAGAAGAAGCGGAGCGGAGCGGTATTGAGGCGACACCATCAATCTCACTTTTACTCCACCACTTTCTGGCGGAAATTCCCATCCACAATGCACTGAATACTAAAACCGGAGGAAAGGCACAGGTTAGAAGCGCGGTTTGTGCGAGACCATCGAGCAGCGGAACTGCGAGCGTGAATGCGAAAAGGGCGGCAATCGGCCGCCAGCAGCCAAGACCGAAGGCCCCGGCTGCGAGGATCAGAGTGGGCCAATAATATGGGTAGACCTCTTTGAAGGCCGCACCTTGAAAACGCACACACAATAAGAAAAAACAAACATGAAGCAGCCCCCGCCAGCAGTGTGTGAGCCATGGTACCATGCGATTGGGCAACATCGACTGGTATGTATCGGGACGGGTTTGACCGACACAAGACAAAGGTTCGCTGAAGAAGGGGAAATCACCGCCGGCTTTCTTGTAACCGTAATTTACGCTACATGGTTTAACGCGATCCGGGACTCACTTTCACTGATCGGCTAAGTTGCGGCTTGCACCGTTTGCAAGGGGTGATCGCTGCCATCATAAGCATCGTGTTTGACTCGGGGACAAAACCACAGTCGGCTCACTGTCGCCAACGCATGAAACAAGGACTTTTCATTGTCATCGAGGGACCAAATAGAGCGGGCAAGACCACGCTTATTCGTGAGCTGGCCGATTACCTAAAAACACTCGGAGGTGAGGTCATTGTCACTCGCGAGCCCGGTGGCACGCCGATGGGGGAGGGGCTTCGGGCTGTGCTCAAGAATTCGGCCATGGCCGGCGGAACATTTGCAACGGCGCTCGTTTTCAACGGCGGCCGCAAAGAACACGCCGACAAGGTGATTACGCCCGCGAGGAATCGTGGCGCTGTTATTATTTGCGACCGCTACTATATCTCGACAGAGATCTTCCAGGGTCTGCTTGCCCACGACGTGACGTCCAGCGAACGCGAAATACTCAAAAGCATCCACCGCAACTTTCCCCAGCCCGATCTCACCATCTTTATTCTCCCAACTGCAGAGGTTGTCGCCAAGCGTGGGGCGGGACCGGGACACGAGACGGATCGTTTTGAAGGTGATCCCGCGGAATTGACAGCCTATGCGATTTACTCCGAAGAATACGCGAAAGTGCATCCCACGATCATCATTCGTCCAACACTCGCAGCTGAAGGGCAGTCTAAGGTGGCTGATGTCATTATGCATCAGGCGCTTGCTAAATGGCTCCAAATTCAATAAACCCCGACTGCATTTCGAAATCCGATTCGATCAAACACCCTCTAACTAACTGACCGCTTGCATTTCCTGGATAGGATCAGGTTTTGGTTCTTCGAGGATAGGCGTAGTTTTGGCGACAAACTGGTTTTCAGGCTCTCGTGTCGGGGCCCCTGCAGTTGTGGCTTTCCGTGAAGCTCGGACATGTGCCGTATTGACCAACTCCGGTTGGTGGCGATTGCGGCCGCCAGTGGCACTCGGGTCTATGCGGCCCGCCTTCATCGAGAATACCACAAGCGCGATAAGCGCCGGCATTACATTGAGAACTCCTTCGGAGGCATCAAAACCCAGCGCCCCGCCCGCACCAGTTACGACAAAGTCTCCCCCACCTACCTCGACTTCGTTCAACTCACCTCAGACAAGGATTGGCGCACTGATCGGTTTTGCAAACACACCTTAGCCAATGCTTTCTTCATCCCTCTGCCGCGGCTCTGACTATCTGCTTCGCATCCTCGATCGGAACAACTTTGCCAAAAAGAAGCAGCCGAACCGTGTAATAGACGATGTACATATCACACTTGAGTACGTTGGCAGACCTCTGCCGGTATAGATTTGAATACATGCACTCTAGCTCCAAGCGTTGCTGTGGGCTTTGGTTGTGTCTCCCAACAATCTGGGATAGTCCGGTTAGCCCGGTAGGGCTGGCAAAACGACCTTCCCAGCCATTAAATTGTTTTAGCAGTTTGATATTCTCATTCGGAAGCGGCCGGTTGCCAATCAAGCTCATCCCATGCAAGATGATGTTGAAGAGCTGCAGAACTTCGACAATTTGGGTTCGTTCCAAGAACCTTCCAATCGGAGTGTATACCTCACAATCAGGCGGAACATCAAGATAGCCATCCCTCATAAATCGCTCCTTCAAGCGATGCTTTGGTGCGGTGGCATCTTTGATCATCGTTCTGAACTTCAGTACCGAGACACATCGATCCATGGAGATGTGCCGCTTAGAAATGTAGAATATGGGATAACCTTCCAGGACAAAGATCAGTAAGGAGACGAAAACAAGTAGCGGGAATAGTAAGGTCAGTAACATGACCGACAGAGCGACGTCCAACAAACGCTTGAACAGATTGGATAGCTTGAATGGAATTTCAGGCGTTGGCATTCCACCCAAAGATTCGGTGGGATTAGGGGTGGAGAACAACTGCGTGACTACGATTGTCGTAAAAACGGCAATCATGACCTCAACTGCACGGGCCATGTAGTGCCAGAAACTGTGATAATCGAGTTCAGCCATCAGCAGTTTACGCGCAAAATAGGCGATAAAGGCAACGGCTGCAAATCCTGCCAAAAGCTGAACGAGTCGTATTAGTCTAGCCTTCATTGCAATGCGATTGGCTCTGTTGGAAAGTTGAACTGTGTCGACTCATTTCAAGGGCTTAAGAAGTACTTCAGGGATACGTAGACAACAGTTGATTCGATATGATACATCAGGCCTGATCTGAGCGCTAGCTCCTTATTCGCGCAGCGGAGGCATTTTTTCGCGATAGCGCCATAGCTTTGGGAAAAGCCCCCACGCCTGCCAGTAACGTTTGGCGTACCGGCGGGGAGAATATACTACCCGCAACAGCCAGCCCAGCAGCAGTTCATCAGCCCAGACCGGGATCTTTGCCTGGCCACCGGTAAGAAAGGCAATAGCCGCACCCAGGCAGAAGATGCTAGGGCGATAGGACAGGTCTCGGCGCAGGAAATGACCCAGCTGCTCCTGGACACCACCGCCAATTGCAATCATGACGATTCGGGGCCGCCGGGATTCGATCTTCTGCAAGAGCAGGTTGTCGACGATTGCATCGGGACGATAAAATGGCGCCACATAGCAATCCTCCGGCGACGAGTACAGTCCCTGGGACTCGAGCCATCTTAGATTGCGTTGCTGGTCATCTTCGGATGGCATCACCCAGAAAACTGCTCCTGGTTGCTTAAAGTCTGCTTGCTGCAGAATCGCCCGAAGGAACGTCAGTCCAGAGTGTTTCTGGATCCACTCTCCGGTAAATAGCCGCCAGAATAAAAAGAGTGCGCCGGAATCAACCAGCACCATGTCGGCAGCAACAAGAGCATCCCGGTAAGTCTGCGACCTTATCAGGTCCACCCCCAAGCCGGGGCCGGAAGGCCAAACGGCCAGGCCGCCTTGCATTGCCTGCGTGATGGCGGCATCACGGGTGTCGGTAAAAAAATTCACCCCTAGGATTTGCCGCGTTTTCCCCCTTCTTGGCATTGATTCGTGAGAATTCAGATTCATTGTGTGGTATATCTCGTGATATCTTGATGTGCTCGTGCACTGCTCACGCTCTCGCGGAGAAAAGATAGTCCGCCTGGATCAACTGCCCATCATGATAATGGGGGCTGAATTGCGCCGGATCACCAAAGCCATGTTGCCGCAAGAATGCAGCCACCTCTGTACGTAAGGCCTGACCCTCGTACAATGAAATTTCTGAACACTCGGCAAATACATAAGCGCACGTTTTCAGGACCTCGGTCGCACCACGAAGCACATTTAATTCGAATCCCTGCACATCTAATTTCAATAGCTGGCGGGACCGGCCCATCCAGTGTGCCGTCAGATTATCAAGTCGCTGTACGGGGACGGTGATTGTGCCAACTTCGGCCGTATTGCGAAAAAGCTCCGTCTGACGATGACCGATCGGCAACAAGGATGAACTATCGGCCTTCTTGCTGAGATGAAGTGTCGCCGTGCCTGGCGTTTCGCCAACGGCCAATTCGACCAGCACAGTTTTCGGGTTCCGCCCATGAACCCGACGATAGGTCGCCGCCTCTGCGGGGATCGGTTCGAATGCAACGATAGGCAACAGCGGCCGGACGATACGGCATGCCATGGAGAATTGTCCGCGATTCGCTCCAATATCGATTATGCCATCAATCTCCAACGACCGTAGCATGTCCATATGCTCAATTGACGGAGCCACTCCCAAGGCCAATGCAGGCCAGCAAGTCGGGTGAGCAACCGCGAAAGCCAATTTACGAAGCTGTGGTAGCAACAATTCCATGTTTCTAGCATCTCAAAGCGAATAGCATTTCTCTTGCGCGTCCATTTGGTCAAGCGAGAGGCATCAATCTATACCGGCTTTGTGTCTAGTAAATATGACTTGGTGTCGATTACAACCTTGGTCAATAGTTTGGATCAGCGCCAAAATTACGGGTAGACCAATGTTGCACTTTATGAAAACAAAACAATATGATGAATTCCTCAATCAACTCTAAGCGGCCACTAAGACCAAGCTACGCTAGGAAGAACGTCCTAATTACGGGGGGTCTGGGATTTATAGGCTCAAATTTGGCCAGAGAGCTTGTTAAGCTTGAGGCGAATGTGACTTTGGTGGACAGCCTTATCCCGGAGTATGGCGGAAACCTACGTAATATAGAGGGATTGGATCAGAAACTTAAGGTCAACATCTCGGATGTACGGGACCGGCATTCGCTTCCGGTCTTTCTCAAGAAGCAGCATTACCTGTTCAATCTAGCCGGGCAGACGAGCCATATGGACTCGATGACCGATCCAGAGACGGATTTGGAAATCAATTGCCGTTCGCAACTCTCAATACTTGAAGCCTGCCGACAGCACAATCCGGCTATACGAATTGTTTTTGCAAGCACACGGCAGATCTATGGCCGGCCGGAATATCTACCCGTGGATGAGAAGCATCCCCTGCGCCCGGTGGATGTTAACGGAATCAACAAACTTGCCGGTGAGCAGTATCACCTGCTTTATAGTCAAGTGCACGGCATCCGGAGCTCTGTGCTCCGCCTGACGAACACGATTGGTCCGCGCATGCGAGTGAAAGATGCGAGGCAGACCTTTCTAGGGATTTGGATCAAATCGGTGTTAACCGGGGAACCAATCGAAGTTTGGGGAGGGGATCAGTTGCGCGATTTCACCTTTGTTGATGATGCGGTAGAGGCTTTCCTGCTGAGCGCGATAACCCCCGCCGCAGTGGGTGCGGTTTACAATCTGGGCGGTCCACCTCCAATCACACTAAAGGATCTTGCCCGAGACCTGGTGAAGGTTGCGGGGCAGGGAAGGTTTGTTGTCCGGGAGTTTCCCGCGAATCGAAAAAAAATTGACATTGGCAATTACCAAGCCGACGGGAGCCTGATCGCAGCCCAGGTCGGTTGGCAGCCGCATACTTCCATCCATGACGCATTGAGCAAGACGGTGGAATTTTATCGCCGGCATCTGAAGTGGTATCTGTAAAATGATGCCATGATACCCTTTCTTGATCTGAAGGCCATCAATGCGCGCTACCGGGACGAACTGTCCGTGGCGCTCCTTCGCACACTTGATTCGGGTTGGTATATCTTGGGCGAGGAGGTGCGTGCTTTCGAGGCGGAATATGCGAATTACGTCGGAGCGAAACACTGCATCGGGGTGGCCAATGGTCTCGATGCCCTTACCTTGGTGCTCAGGTCCTGGCGTGAGCTTGGCCGGCTGGCCGAGGGGGACGAAGTTATCGTCCCGGCGAACACCTACATCGCCTCGATCCTTGCGGTGACCGAGAATCGCCTGGTTCCCGTATTCGTGGAGCCAGATCCTGAAACTTTCAATCTTGATCCGGGGCACCTTAAGGCAGCACTGACGCCGCGGACGCGGGCCATCCTGCCGGTACATCTTTACGGGCGTGTCTCGCCGATGGCACCGATCATGGCTTTCGCCCGGGAACATGGCCTGCTCGTGCTGGAAGATGTAGCCCAGGCGCACGGTGCGGTTTGGGAAGGACGGCAAGCCGGTGCCTGGGGCGACGCGGCTGGATTCAGCTTTTATCCCGGCAAGAACCTCGGCGCGCTGGGTGATGCTGGCGCAGTCACGACCAGCGATGATCAGCTGGCCCAGACGCTGCGTGCCCTGCGCAACTACGGTTCGCACGTCAAGTATCAGAACCTCTACCGGGGCGTGAATAGCAGGCTCGACGAGCTGCAGGCTGCGGTGCTTCGGGCAAAACTTCCCTTTCTGATGGCTGAAAATTGCCACCGACGCAAATTGGCGGCGGCGTACAATCAGCACATCACGCATCGGGCGGTGCAGCTGCCAAAGGCTCCAACCCGGGAGGAGGAACACGTCTGGCACGTCTACGCGATCCGTTGCCAACGACGCGATGAATTGCAGAAGCACCTTGCTGCTGCGGGTGTGCAGACGGTGATCCACTACCCGATTCCCCCGCACCGCCAGGAGGCCTACGTGACTTGGGCCGGTTTGGACCTGCCAATCACTGAGGCCATCCATCGAGAGGTCCTCAGCCTACCGATGGGGCCGCACATAAATTTCGACAATGTGGCTTCTGTTGCCGAGATCATCAACCGATGGTAGCGCTGCTTGGACTAGGCTGTTACGTTAGCTGTGCAACCTAGAGGCTAAATCGTTTCATCTGCGGGCCAGCGGCAGGACGGAAATATGGGTTTCAGAATGGCACAGAAATTCAATGGGCACTTTCATCAAGAGCGACGGCTTGGGAGCTTACGTCCGTCTCGCCACCACTCGAATGGACGCCGAAATTTTCATCGGCTTAAGCGGACTTAGAATCCACCGCACAATCCAGTAGAGGCGGGAAATAACGTGAAATCCATCTTCTCCAAGCAAGGAAAGGATCCGCTCACTTTGGGGCGGCCACATTACTCGAAAAACATCAACGCGATCGACAACAAAGCCAGCGGTCGCAAACAGATTTCCCAATGACATCGGGCTGTACGTATATAAATGCTGATTTATATCAGATGGAGCGTAGGCCCAATCGCTAGATTCACATGGGACGGAGAAGATTATTATTCCACCAGGTTTAAGTTTGGGAAGCAACCGCCTTAACTCATCCAATGGTTGCTCAATGTGCTCAAGAGTGCTGTTCGATATAATTACATCGGCGATTTCATCGCCGACAAGTGCGATTTGAGAAACACACTTAATGCCTTGTCGTTCGGCCTCAGCGACAGCAGACGGGTTAATTTCAATGCCAATCTTGGCTTTTGCAGGCAATCGGGCCAGCAGATATCCGCCACCACACCCAAACTCGACCACGACTTTATCAGCGGTTACGAATGGACTGAATTTGAAGAGATTTGCTCGACTTCCAAAGATACCGATACGCTTCTGCCAAGAGAAATACTTTTCATCATAATGAGAGTGAGTGGTCATATACTGGTATATTGTTGAATCTTATCGTAGAAAATCAGGCACTAGCATCTTATCCTCGGGTCAGATCATAAGCACGAATGCTTACCTGAGCTTGAGCTCACATGCACATCTGAAAAGAACTGTTCGTGAAGACTAGCGACAGTCTCTACCGTGAAGTCTCGCCTTACCATGGCGCGAGCATTTTCGCCCCATTGGGCGGCTACTTGTGGGGCCAGGCCTTGGAGCAGTGCTTGGGCTACCTCGGCCGCATTATAATCCACAATACGACCGGCGCCGGCTTGTACCAGATTCGGAATTTCGCACTGTCGCGTGAGTACGCAGCCTGTTCCGCAGGCGCAGGCTTCCAACGCAGCGAGCGAGGTTTCCTCATAGGTGCCGGGGGTCAGGGCGAAAAGGTCGGCATCCACATAGGCGTTGAAACGCTCCTTCTCGTACAAAGCGCCGGCAAAACGGACCCGGCTGGTCAGATCAAACTTTTTGACGAGGCGCATGGCCTCGGCGAGGAAGCCGTGATCCCAACCGACAATCGCGAGGCAGGCTTCAGGGTGGTGGCGGGCAACTGCTACGAAAGCAGGGATGAGTACCTGCAGCCCCTTGGTGGAGTGAATCCTCCCGAGAAAGAGAATCAGCTTTTCGTTGGGTTTGACTCCAATTTTCTTCCGAAAGCTCCCACGTGGCGGTGGTGTGGCGAAGTCGTCCCAGTTCACACAAAGCGGGATGAGGCGGATCTGGCCCTTATCGGCGCCGAATGAACGGTACATCTCGGCTTCGTGCTCTGTCTGGGCAATCAGTCCTTGGGCCCGACGAACGATGCGGGCGGTGTTGAAGATCAGATCATGGGCGGCGCGGTAGACCCGACGTGAACCTGTTCCCTTCGCCAGCCCGCCATAGGCAGACCAGACAACCGGCACTCCGCAAGCTGCAGCGTACCTGTCAACCCATCGATTATGAGGTCCCCGAGATTCGGCGACATGCACAACGTCAAAGTCTCTGACGTGATCGCGCAGCATTGCCTCGAGCCCAACAGGCCTGAAAAACAGAAATTGATAACGAGCTGCTAGAGACCCCTGCAATGTACGGAAGCGCCTGATGGTGATGCCCGATATGGAATCATCCAGGTTGGGGAAGCGGCTGAGCGCGCCGGACTGGTCGGAGGTATAAACCGTGACTTGATGGCCATGTGCGACCCAGGTCCGTGCCAGTTCGTAGGTCATACGCACGCCCCCACCAAAGGCCCACGCTGGGGCATACCTAGGAACAACTTGCAATATTCGCATTAGACGAATGCTCCAATCGAGAATGACTCCTTTCTGCAACCGAAATAATGTGCACCAGCGCATAAACGAGAAAGCCGCTGAGCAGGCCGAAGCTTAACAGATTGGCAGTAAGTCCGACCTCGGATAACCTTGTCGCGGACATCATTAAGCCGACTTGGACCCCCATCACCAAGGCGGTCTTGCGGGCGTTCCGAAACCAGCGGGCGTAGGAATAAAGCAATCCGCCGACAAACAGTGACTCGAAGATCACCCCGTAATAGCCGAAATCCGCCCAGGCGACGCCGATGTAGGCCGCGTTCCATGTATTGGGATATTCCGGGCCCAGATAGTAAATCGGAATGAAACGTTCGGGCTGGTTGTCGGGCGATACATCGGCTCTAAGCACGGTATTAATCAGTCCGGAGCTTTTCCCGTGCATAAACGGTTGCACTTCAGGGTAGATTTCGAAGTAGAGCTGCAGGCAACGGTCGGCCTCGCTGGTCAGACGATAGGTAGTGGCCCTCCATGCCCAACCAAGGTCTTGCTCAGGATACTGCAGATGATAGAGGCAGGTGATGGAGAACAAGGCTGCGGTCAACAATGCCCAGATCCTCCAATTTCTGAGGCGCAGATTCAAATTACCCCGTTTATAGTAATAGGCCAGGCTGAGAGTGACCAACAGAAAGACTGAGGCGCCCTTCTGGCCGGAGAGCAATCCGACGATGAGATTCAGCGCCAAAACCGCAAAGAACATGATACGCCAACCCCAGCCATGCCTTGAAAGAAAGTACAGGATACCGACAAGTCCTGGCATAAGCCCGAAGCGCGCTATGCTTGCCAAGTGGCTGCCAAGACCAACCGAGTAGTTGGTGGCCGCGCTGTAATTATCGCGCATTTCCCGATAATCGGCACTGCTTAGCTGACCCGTCAGTAACGAGGTCAGGCTGGTGTCGAACCGGAGCTGATAAACAACAATAAGTCCAACACAGACCAGCACCACGACGAGGAAGAACCAATTGACCCCGGCAGGCATGGGCTGCCGGCGCATGGCGTTTTGGAAGGCGTGGGGGTTGAGCCTGACGCTGCCCAGCAGCAGCCGGGCAAAGGTGATGCTAACCAACAGGCAGACCCACATGAGGACCAGGGACGTGTAGAATCTTACGTAGGCTTGCGGCGACACATCGATGTGTGCGTACCACTGGTTGACCGTATGATCAAGCGGGACAGTGATTCCGTGGCGCAGAACCAAAAACCCGATGAATAGCGTAAAGATATTTAATTGGGTCATCCAATGCGTCAGACGCTGCAATAGCCACAGCACCACAAACAGGAAGACGTACCATGCGATTGTGTAGGGGAGACTCAGCATACTCACGGAGTTGATCTACCCAATCCTATGGCATGTCGCATCCAACTGTAGCATGCCGCAAAGTAAGTGCGGTCATCGAGGCTGAAAAGTAGCGCGAAACCGAGGAGCATTGTCAGAGGTGTCAGCAGGACGGTACCCAGCAATGGAGTGACACGGAGCGTCCAAGCGGTGAGCAGGCCACCAATAATGATAATACCAAAAAGGTTCATGCGCACCACCTCGGACACACGCAACTGCCCTTTCGAAATCAGCAGGGCCATTTGCCCGGCGTGTATTAGCACCCCCGTGAGTACGAGCGCCAGTGCGGCTCCCTTCACTCCAATGCGTGGCAGAAGAAAGACGTTTAACGCCACCTGCACGATGCTGGCTGCCAGGATGACGCGAGTATAGATCTTTTCGAGCCCGAAGGAGAGCAACTCGTAAAGAAAATACTGGTTCTGCATGAAAACAGCCGTGGCCATGGTCAGTATGGCGAGCGACAGATATGCGTCTGCAAATTTTGAGCCGAAAAACGCGGCCAACAGAGGTTGGCTCCAAAAAAACAGGATAACACCGCTGAGTCCGGTACTCAGGATAAAGAGACGTCGGAGAAAAGTTAGCTTGGTTCGTGTAACGTTGTCTTGGAGGTCGGTTTGGGACAACCAAGGGAAACTGGTGCGAGCCCAGATCGCTGCCACCAGCATGGCCATCTCGATCACTTTGTTGGCCACGGAGTAACCGGCCAAGGCAACATCGGAAATCAGGACAGATACGAGAATCCAGTCAAGCCGGGCTTGCAATATATTCACCGAATACATCACGGCTAATCCGGGACCACGCGAACGAAAGCGCTGCATGAGCTGACGCACGCTGCCGGCTTCCCCGTTCGAGAGGGAAGAGGTTTGTTTCCACCAGGCGGTCCCGAGCAGGCAGCAGGAGCCTACGATCTGCGCGAGCAACGATATCCACACGACTTGGTTCAGGGTCATTGAAGTATCGAAACTCAGCACACAGAGTATGCATCCCAAACGCGCCAAAGGAACGATCATCGCCAGGAGGTTGGCGGTATTTTGTCTTTGGGTAGCTTGGAACCATGGGACAATACCGCCATCCAGCATTTGCACGATGTAAGTGAGAGTGACCAAGCTCAGGGTAGAAAATTCGGTTTTGGACGGGTGGCCGACGGCGACCCACACCGCGGCCGTCGCTACCCCGAGCAGTAATACAGGTAAGCGCAGCAGCAATACTGCCCCGAGGACTGTCTTCAGTTGGTAGCGATGCTTGGATAACTCTCCCACTAAGAAAGGTGGTAGACCCAGATCCATCACGTAAGTGAAGATGGTGGCGATGGCGACGGCCAAGCTGTAGAGGCCTACGCCCTCAATCGGTATATACTTCAGCAGGATGAAAAAAAATGTTTGGTTTACTACCTGAGATACTCCGGTGCTGGCGTAGGCCAGTAAGAGGGTGGAGCCCATGCGTTCACGCGGAGGATTCATGGACGGTGGGTACTTGCAGCCTGGCCGATTAGGTGTGGTTACCGAGAGTGCCTGATCGAAATGGGAACCTGGCGGGCTTAGTGATCTGTGAGATGATAGCCCAGTCCAAAAGCAGCGATTTTCATTTAATCCCTTTGGGTCTAATTCCCCGGAGCTTGCTCCTGCTTGGATGGTCGAACGGGATTGAGTGTGGATTGCATGTGGCTCGAATGGATTTGCAGAGGTCTTGTCAAATGCCCCGGAGCTTGCTCCGGGGATTTTTACTGATTTCTGTGCTGCAAGGAGTAGTCGATGGCTTGGTCAAAGGTCTCAACCATTTTCTCCATGGTCGCCTGTTGGAGCACCATTTCCTGTGCTTTGCGTCCAATGGCTTGGCCCTGTTCAATGCTCCGGATCGCCCGGAACATGCCGTCGGCGATACTGGCCGCAGAAAAATCCGTGGTGATGAAACCAGTCTGCCCATCCACCACGAATTCCGTTTCAGGCCGGGCCTCAGGGGTGGTCAAAGTGACTATGCCGTGGGCCATCGCCTCCATGATCGCCAGCCCGGCGCAATAAGCTGACACGAATACGTCAAAAAGCTGGAAATAGGCGCCAACTTCGTTTTCGGGAATGCGTCCGCAGAAGCGCACGGCCGATTCAAGCCCTAGCTTCCGGGTCAAGATCTGTAGATTTTCTTCCTCGGGCCCGGTGCCTGCAATAACAAGCTGTATCATCAGGCCGCGGCGACGCACTTCGGCCAGGGCTTCCAGGATAAGGTCTACTCGCTTCTGCGGAACTAAGCGCCCAAGATGTCCAATGATGGGGTGATTGGACAGCTTGAGCGCGTTCCGGAGTCCGGGGGTTTTCAGCCGATCGTGGGCAACGCTAGCCGTGATCGCTTTGACATCGAGAGTGTTTTGTGCGATGAAAATCCGAGATGCCGGATAGTCATAGTTCTGGTAATACTTGGAAGATACCTGACCGTAGGCCAGCACGGCATCACAGCGGTGGATAAACCTCCGCTCGAGCCACTGGCGCCAAGGTGCCCGGGCGCGACCATTCTCGGCGATGCCCTTGGTCCATGGAATCGCAGCCGCACCGCTGCGATGTGCTTCGCGAACCAGCCATGGATTGGAAAGGATTTGCCAACCCAATTCGAACACCACCGCACGATACTGACCCCGTCGCAGCCAGCGGGTCACGCCATGCTGCCAAAGCGCGGGCCCAATCCGTCGGTTACGGATGGGGCGAGTGGGCAGGACGGACGCCGCTGCCACTGATAGGCCCGACTCGCCTTGTTCGGGGTGATCGTCAAAGAGAAATTCCCAGTCATAGCGGGAAGAGGCCACCAGCTTTTGGTAGAAAGTCAGATTGTAATGGGGCACGAATCGCTGGACGAGTGCGACCTTGGGTCTGCTTGATTCGGCATATGTTCGTGACATGAGCGGCTGGTCAAAAGGAGAATGGGCCAAGCAGCGGTGCGTCAGCGGGTATCAGGCGTTGGCGGCACGAAGGGAAGGAGGAGCACGTCGCCGCGGCCCGGATAACTCTTGGCATCGGTGGGATGCAACTGGCTGCCGCTTTCTGTAAATCCCACGGTGTGGGGCTGGTAGCCGAGCTCGCGAAATAAACTGAAAAGATCTGCGGGTGTATAGCCATAGCGTGCGCAGCAATCCGCCACAATCTCCATGAAAATGACCGGGCGATGCTTTTGCAGAAAGCCCCGCGCCCCACGCAACACGAGCAGTTCAGCGCCCTCGACATCGATCTTCACAAAACTCACCCGGGCCGTGGGCGGCAACTGTGCTCCCCACGCATCGAGCGTGATGGCCGGCACGGAGACACATTCTACTTCGCCCGACTCATCCTTGGTCGCAAGGTGGGTGTTGCCGGTTAATTTTCGGCCGGCTTTCGTTCGCCAGGCGATTTCCACCGTTCCGGCCTTGTCTGAAACCGCGGCATTAATCACGGACACGTTGGGGATCAGCAACAGTTGCATTAGCCGTTGAAGGGCCAGCGCGTAATGCGGTAGGGCCTCAAAGGCAAAAACTTGCCCGGCTGGCACCATGCGGGCCAGCGGCTTGGTCCATGATCCTGCGTGTGCGCCGATGTCTACACAAATGTCGCCCGGACCGACATAGGGGGAGACAGCCGCCGCTTCTTCCGCCAGATAACGTCCACGCCAATGACGCCAACGCCAGAGCCCGGCATGCAGCCAGATCTTGATTGAAGAATTCATTTGGATACGGACGGAGCGCCAGGCAGAACTGGCCGCGCCAGGAGGTGAAAAGGAGTGGATTCAGAAAAAGGCTCGAGCAACTCGCATCCATAGCCAAGCCGACCAAAGACGCCGGCATAATCCGCACCGGCGGCCGTAGGGTGCCACTCACAGATGACCAATGGACGGCTGCGGGCCAACAGGCCAGCCATACCCATCAAGGCCTTGGCCTCTGCGCCTTCAATGTCGAGTTTGATGAGATCGATGTGGTCCAGCCGCAATTGTTCACATAGGCTGTCAACGCGCACGGCCCGTACTGTCACGATACCAGTATTGCCGCCCACACCACCGCTGATTATATGGCCCATTTGGCCAGTTTCTTCGGTGACAAAGTCAACGGTCCCATTTTCATCAGAGGCCGCGAGTGCACAAACCTCGATATTGGTCAGGCCGTTGGCATTCACCATCGCCCCGATCTTGGAAAAATTCTGAGGATTTGGTTCCAGTGTTGTGACGTGTCCCGTGGGACCAACGCGTACGGAAAACAACAGGCTAAAATACCCCACATGCGCTCCAATATCGAGGACACGCATACCTGGCTGGCAGAGCTCAGTGATCAACTTGACGATATTCGGTTCGTGGGTGTTGATTAGATAAGCGTTGCGATCATGCGTCCCGAGCACCATGTAATAGCCAGCGAGCGGGCCGTCCAGAATCTCTCTGGGACCTGTTCCGCCAGTGTATGAGGCCAGCGCAGCTCGCAAAGGAACATAAATGGCCGGCAGGCGCTGGAGCAGGGACACGATGCCGGTATTGCTGGCCAGGCGAATAATGCCGCGAAGAATACCGCTCCGAGTTCTGGAAAGCTTGTTAGAATTCATGCCAGCCGAGATCGTATTGATGGCAACTCGGTATAAAGCGGGTCATTCCGTCCTATATTTTGCCTGACATCCCGGCAATCAGCCCGGAAACACTGCCACCGTGGTGGCTGGGATTTCCCGAAGGAGTGTATCAAACAGAGCATAAGAAAATGGTATTTTGAATCGCGATGAACGGCAGATCATCAACGAATAAGAGCGACCGGGTGAAATCAAGGGCATAGTAACCAATGGCCAGATTAAAGTGATCAAGCGGTGATCTTTAGCTCCACGGCCATTTCCGTTTTATGATGAATACAGGCCGCGCCGGATGGACGATAACGGCATACCTACGATGGCGCGGCTCCCCGCCAAGCAACCGTAACCAGGCAATGAGCGCGCCAAGAATCTGGCCGGGGCCGATTTGGCAAGAAGGGTACTTGCGGGCAGCCCGTTGAGTTTAGGGCATTTCATCTATCATTGATTAATACCTGTCTCCGTCGGCGTGGATGCCCTTGCTCATGGGGTCATCGGGCACTCTCTCAGCACAACAGCATCGATGTCGAAATCCGAAGCGACATGATAGTCATCAATGCTAACAACCAAGAAATCACAATCGATTGGATTGTTTGTGACCGCGGCAATTTCCATCCAATCCAGTGTGGGGTAAGAATGGGTCTCCGCCAGCTGCACCTGCTTTTCACCTCCGAGTAGCTGGAGGCGGATGGCGCCTTTCCGCACCAGGGCCTTCAGGTCAATACGGTACCGTTTGCCGCGCTCAACCTTGATTCGCGGAGACTCGATGTACCTGAGCCCCGTCGTAACAAGATGGGTCGAGTGTCCGGGAGTGAAGACACTTTCGCCGGGTGCGAGTGGGATGTTCCCCCTCCATGCGCCAATTGTAGATTCAAATGAGCCGTCACCCGCCAGAAGATTCTTCGCTTCGAACTTCCGCACGTAAGAGGCCGCCAGCGGGATTAAAAGCAGCCCAAGCGAAGCAACCAGTATTCTTATCGGACCCTGCGACCAAGCGCGGTGTGCCGGTGCCAAAAAACGAATGCCGCCGGACTGGCTGGCCTGCGGCATTCCCACGAAGGCATATCTTCTGCCCGCAGCTTGAAAAGGCAGTTCCAGAAATATGTGACAGCCGCAGGCCAACAAGAAAGCGAGGCCGCAGTGGATCAGGAATGCCATGGGGCCATTGACGTCGACCAAGGGGACTCCAAACACATGAAGTTGTTGAAGAACCCCGTTCACGGTACCATTGTGCAAAAGAAACAAGGGATAGCTGATCGCGCCCAGGTACAGCCAAGGTCCCGGGGTTGTCCATTGGCGGTCGGTGGCATGCTGGAGGAGCAGGAATGCCATCATCAGGCAGGTTGCCCCGAGGCCCTTGCCCAGCAAGCCATGTCCTTCTCCTGCGTCGCTCAGGAAATAGTAGAGGAAAACCGAAATGAAGACGCCAGAGATCGGGAAGGTGGCAAAGTTTTTCCTGATGGGATATTTTCGCTGTGCAAAACAGTATGCTTCCGCCAGGATCATTCCGACCGCAAACTCGAGGGAAATGGAATTCCCGAAAATCGGCAATAATGGGTTGGGGAAATAGCCTAGATCAATAACAGGCAGTGTGGCTTGGTGTGCACCCAAGGTAAACGAGCCGCCGATAAGAAACTGAAAGACAAAAAGGGAAAAACCCAGCAGGAACGTCGCGACGACCGTCCGGTATCTGTGGCTAAAAAACAATGCCACCGAAAAGACGAGACAAAAGTATATTCCATAGGAAATGGGCCAAATCATTCCATAGAGTGCGTCGCCACGGAACGGCGGATTGGCGTTCCCGGAGGGGATAAAGGCCAGTGATGATAAAAGTGCTCCCGGAGAGTGGACCGCCCCTTCCAGAAAATAGTATGAGAGTGTCGCCAGCCAAGCCAAAGGCACGACCCTGAAAAAGCGACGGATCAGAAAATTCAAAGGGTTGGCGTGCTCAGGGCCTTGGGTCGAAAACACGGCCATGAAACCGGATAGGATGAAAAACAGATCAACCCCCATGTAGCCCTGTCCGAAGAGCGTGACGCCCAGCTTCCCAGTGCCCAAAGTGTTATCCAGTAAATAGCGGTAATTGAAGAGCATCACCATGAGGGCCGCAGCACCTCTTAGGAATTGTAGATAGGGTAGCACGGGATTAGCTGCTCCTGGGTTTTCACGCCGTGCTATCGGGCAGGCTTGAACAAGTGTTGCTTGTAGTGGCCGGGGTATTCGCCGGCGGGCGAGTCGATGGCGCCTGCTTCCTGGTAGCCATGTGACAAATCAAGGCCGACTCGTTTCAGTATGTCGGGTGATAAATTGCGCGGCCCGGTGGGCTCTGTAAGGATCCACGCTTTTCTTAGTTCGTCGGGTGATACCCGGGCCAGTGCCGCGATGTTCAAATTGTCGCTGCCCTTGTAACCACCGATCATCCAAGGCCGGCCCACTGATCGTGCCCCAAGGGCATAGAGTGCTCCCGGATATCGCCCGGTCAGATCAATCATGGGATCGCCGGCCTTGAAGCCAACGGCCAGAGCCAGTTGTTGGAGTTCGGTCACATAATGGGCGACTTCACGGGGCACAAGGAGCTGTGAACCGGTCCCGTTGATTTGCATCACATCTGTATCTTGGTGCAGAGGCCCAGGTTGACGGTTGGGATACTCCATGCTCAGGAAAAGCAGGGTGGTGGTGCATAGCGCCGCGCCGGCAGCCAAGGGAAGGAAGGCACGCCATGAAATTTCGGATTCGGGGAGTGAGCCGAGCAGAACGCATCCCGCCAATATCCAGAAAAACGCTGCTTCCGGACCTAGTTCCCAGTAGTTCCGGTCTGAGCCAAACACATAGACATAGGGGAATGCCGTGAAGCTGATCGCCAATGCCAACCGATCGAACGGGATCAGACGACTGAGATTCCGGCACGATAGGACAAGAAAGGCAAATACCACACCAAGCGGTGCGGCAGCGATCAGCAGGACTTGAAATCGCGTTGGGGACAATTGCGGAGTTGCGAACCCAAGACTGATCGCCACCGAAAGAAGGCAGGGCAACAGGCTGAGCGCAGATCCCCATAATCGTTTCGTCTCGTCTTTTGACGATGTGAGGCAGCTAGCCACAAGAACAAGCATGACCACAAAGGCCAAGGGGCCCGTTACCTCGGTGGCGAGTTGAAAGCCATCCCAGCGCAGGGCGTCCGAGAGTGTATGGTTATTGTTGAGCTTACCGGCATCTTCGGCCCCCACGGCCAAGCGTCTGATGAAATCTACGACTGATCCATCGATGATCCACGCAGTGACCACGCCGAGGATTGCAACGGTTACCAGCGATATCGCGAGCGTCCGTGGGCGCAATTTGCCCGTCAAGAGAAGATAGACGCCGATAACAACGGCCAAAGCCAGAGCGGTGGTCGGCTTGGCCATGAAGGCCAACCAACCCGAGACTCCGATGAGCACCCATCCAAGAGTGCTCTGACGGGAAGCATGGGGCCCAGCCAGAATCATACCCATTCCCGCAATCAAGAGCGCCTGCAGTGCAAGGCTATTGTAGTTCGGAGTCGGCTCCCATAAATCCAATTGTGCCAATACACTCGTAGAAAGGACAAAAGCTAATCCGGCCAAGGCCACTCTATGCCAAGCCCCGCTGCACTCAGATTTGGCGATGACTCTTCGCAACAGGACATCACACAATATCCACGCCAAGCCCAAAGTTAGGAGAATATTAACCCGCCGTAGCAAGGCAATATCTCCGCCAACTAATAGATATATGGGATGATAGATGAAGCCAAATTGCGTGACTGATACTTTATAAGCCTGGGGATTTGCTATCCAATTCAGGTACATGCCTTCGTCAGAGAAATCATAGCCAAAGCCGGCGCGCCAAGTCACCAAGCTCATCAGGATCAGGCTTGCGAGGATCGCGATCAGCAGTACGCACCATTCAACGGGCAGAATGAAGGTTCTGCCGGCTGGGTCGGGTTTTTGGGTGTCACTCATGGGTAGCTTCATTCCGCGCCGCCTATTCGCCTTTCAAAGTGTCGTCCTGGGGCTCAATGCAGGTATCGATTGTGGGTGGCGCCGGTGTCCATGAAGTTGCGTGAAGGGCTTGGGACCAGGTCATGGAATGAATGACTGCACGGCTTCGATCACTCGGCTTTGATCGGTTGGACTCAGGTCAAAGTAGAAGGGGAGACGGACCACGCGCTCGGTGACGGATTCAGTCACCGGGCACTGGCCGGCCTGACCGCCGAACTGCCGGCCCATGGGAGTCAGGTGCAATGGCTGGTAGTGGAAGACCGCGTTGATGCTGCTGGCCCGTAGATGCTCGATCAGGGTATGCTGGGCCCCAGCAGTATTGGGCAGCACCACGTAGAAGAGGTGGTAACTGCAGTCGCAATGGTCGGGGATGACGGGCAGGCGCACACCATGGCTCTCGGCCCAGTCATACAGGTTGGAGGCGTAACATTCGAAAATTGCGCGTCGCTTCGCTTGGATGGTATCGACGATCCCGATTTGGGCCCATAATAGCGCGGCAAGGATGTCGGAGGGGAGATAGCTCGAACCGAGATCCCGCCACGTGTACTTGTCGATTTCGCCCCGAAAGAAACGGCTGCGATCGGTGCCCTTCTCTCGCATGATCTCCGCCCGCTCGATGAAGCGCGGATCATTGATGACCAAGGCACCGCCTTCGCCGCAACTCAGGTTCTTGGTCTCGTGAAAGCTCAAAGTGGCGAGTGATCCGAAGGTGCCGAGGGGCTTGCCCCGGTAAGATCCGAAGAGTCCATGGGCGTTATCCTCGATTACCGGCAGTCCATGGCGCTCGGCGACCGCAAGGATGGCATCCATCTCGCAGCCCACACCGGCGTAGTGCACGACCACAATCGCCTTCGTCCGGCTGGTGATGGCGGCCTCCACCCGGGCCTCATCGAGATTGAGCGTGTCCGGGCGGATATCGACAAAGACCGGGCGGGCGCCCCGGAGGACAAAGGCGTTGGCGGTCGAGACGAAGGTGAATGCGGGCATGATGACCTCGTCGCCGGGCTCGAGGTCGAGCAGCAGGGCACACATTTCCAGCGCGTCGGTGCATGAGGTGGTGAGGAGCACCTTGTGCGCCCTCAGCCGGCTCTGCAGGAAATCCTGACAGCGCTTGGTGAATTCCCCGTCCCCCGAGGCATGCCTGTTCTCGTATGCCCGGCGGATGTTCACGACACCCTCCTCCAGGAACAATGGGCGATTGAAGGGAATAAGGGGCTCAGGCATCGACTACAATGGAGCCAAGTTAATGAGCCTCACGCAGGCAATAGTAATGACTTTCAGACAGAAGGGGAGCGACTTGGAGGTATTGTGCCTATGAGGCAGGCTTTGCGGTGACATCGAGAGCATCCCCGCCGCTCACCACGATCGCAAACCGCCGCCGTTTCAGGCGTAGGAACGGAGACTCGAAGAAACGAGAGGAGAGCGCAGCCAGCCCGATCGTGGTCAACAGGCACGCAGGATAAAGATAGACATCCTTTGTCCACCCTATGCCAGTGAGCAGGCGTATACAGGCGACGATGGCAATGGGATGGAGCAAGTAGAGGCCGTAGGAAATATTGCCCAGATAGTGGAAAGGCTCGAACTCCAGAGACCAGCCGATGCGCTGGTTGGTGGCGAAATTCAGGATGAGCACGGCGAAAAGAACCGAGTAGAATTCATAGTGCAAATACGGGACCGTGACACCGCATGCGACCAAAACCACAGTGGTGAACAGTGTCCCATAGAGGACTGGCAGGTTGACCAACAAAGACAGAGCTTTGGATTTTTTGTGGAGCAGAACAGCAGCCAGGCCGCCTATCGCCATGCAATCAATGTTGAACAGGGCGTAAAAGTTGCGGATTCCCGTAAGCCATCGGCCATCCCCAGCAAAATTAGTTTCCAAAATAAGCCGCCCGGTCAAGTATAACGCGATGACGGCCAGCATCAGGCCCAGCTTGCTGCGCACATGCCTCATTAAGATGGGCCAGATCAAGTAGAACTGCTCTTCGGTCGCGACTGACCAAGTCAATGCTGCGAAAGGCACCGCGCCAAAAATTGCCGATACAACATTAGCGAGAAAAGTTACATAAAGAACAAGCTTGAGCTGCAGATCCTGATGGATGACATCAAGGCCATTATCTGGACGTATGAACAAGGTGGTGTAGGGTAGAATAAAGAGGGCTAGCGCGACGACAAAGTAATAGAGTGGCCAGATGCGCAAGGCGCGCCGTATGTAGAACTTCATGACACTGATGCGCCCTGCCTGCTGTTCTTCCACCAATAGCAAGTATGTAATTAGAAATCCACTTAGTACGAAAAAGAGGACAACCCCTAGTTTGCCAACTATGGCAATCGCCGCCGATGTATTCCAGACGCTGGGAAGTCCGTACAGCAACTTGAGGTGCTCTGTGTGATGGACAATCACGCCGAATGCAGCCAGAAATCTCAGGCCGTTGAGATTTGGAAAATAGACTCTCCGAACTAGGTTCGGGTTGTACATGGGGGTTGGGCAGACGTTGGAGTAATCGCTAGATATACTCTGCCAGCGCCTCCCTATCTGATTTGAAATGACTCCTGGCCAGGCGAAGCATTCTTGCCTCGGCCTCATCACTCCGACTTTCGTTTGTTTTTGGGTTCGATCCAGCCAGCACTCCATCGAATAACCATCTCGCTGCGAGGACCGCCCGGCGCGGTAGAAGAAACCGCAATAAAGTGATGAGATGCTCATTCCTCAGCAGCCTGTTCAGCAGTTTATTGTGCCGGCGGTTTCTTGAGTTGATGACTTTGGTGATAATATTCTCGGGGCCGTAGAACGCAGCGACGCCGAGAAATCGCTCGATCTGTCGAAATGATTCGAGCGGAAACTCGGTCACGTCACGAAAACGGAGTATCAAGATGCCATTTGGGAACGCCTCTTTGTATTCCCCGATGCGCGCCTGAATATCTCCATCACGCATGCGAAAACGTACTTCAACGCCATCCTCATGGAGAGTGTAACTCCCGGCCAGGAATTCTTCAAAGCTGGTGATCTTGGAATCAAAAGTTGCGATCTGATGGTACAGCGAGACCGCCCAGGCAGCAGGATCGCGCACGCAGAGGATTAGCCGCGCATCCGGATTGAAGGCACGGATTAACTGCGGTGACTTTAATTCGGGGTTAAAGAACGCCAATGTCTCGGTATCCACTGCGATTCTCTCTACAGGTGCATCCTTGAAGTGGGAAAAAAACCAGTCTTCCCCTTTGCAGTGATGCAGACTGAAGTAGTTGGTTTTGCGGCGAAAGGGGATGAACAACTCTGGATGCAGATTCAGGTTGTGATACAGAAACGTCGTGGCGGCCCTCGGCATACCAACAAGGAAGGCGATTCTGTTTTTCTCAATCATGAGGATGGGGCGTGTTCGGTCGCGCAGAGTTTCGGCGGCTTGGGTTCACCATGGAGTTGCGGTGCCGGGAATTTGATGCCGGTTCTTATTCCGGGGATTTATTCGAGTATGGCGAGGCCGAACCCGGTCCGGCCGTGTCCGTTGCCATTGTAGAGCATGTACTGCTGCCCCTTGTGATTGAATACAAAGGGGTATTCGACCATCTCGGAATCCCAGCCGGACTGCGACACGGTGATGCCGGCTTCGTCGAGACGCAGGGTCCAGATGTTGCCATCCGGGCTGGTGGCATACCCGATCCGGTACTTCTCACCCCGGCCGCTCCGGTAGGAAAACCACATCTGGTAGCCATCATGTCTGTTGCCGCTAACTGTGGGACGAGAGAAGGCCTGAGCGGTTCCGAGTTTATACGGGACGGCAAGACCGTGGCGGTTCCAATGGTGACCGTTGGAAGAAGCCGCGTGATTGATCACGTGCACCATTTCACCGTTACCGCCATCCCAGGTAATCGTTGATCCATACCACATGTGATAACCATCGTTTTGCCCCCGTATCACCCAGGGGTATGAGAGACTCACAGGATCAATCTCATTGGTGGACATGAACGGCCCGTTGCCGTCGAGCTGAAGTGTGAGGTCTGGATTCAGAATTAACCGACCGATGTCCCCCCGCCAATGCTCGCCGGGCGGACACTGCCAGCCCATAAAAAGGATGTAGCGCTGTCCGCCCGCCTCATAGCAGTTGCCTATACTGACGCCATGCGAGTAGAAACTGCCTGCGGGGCCGTGTTCAAAGACGGGGATTTCTCCTTGCCGGACGACTTCTCGGCGCAGGATGTCCACTTCGACAAACCCAACGGACGATCGGTTCTGTGTGTCGCGACCGCTGTAGAATACGCGATAGACATCTCCCTCCAGTGGCAGCGCGAGTGGATTGGCGGCGTGCGTGGACAGTTTGGGATGAACGGTGGCGGGGGCATAGAGCCGACCCAGTTTTTTCCAGTTCATCTCAGTTCCATCAGATTCGACCGAGACGTCGGCTGGGGATTTTCGACCTTTCGGTTGCCTGACCGACATAAACGCCCTCGGGCTCTGCATCGGCCAGAAGCAGGGCGCCCGCCCCAATGATGCACTTCTCGCCCACACGGATATGATCGCGCAGCGAGGCATTGACCCCGATGAAGCATGATTCGCCGATATCCACGGCACCAGAAACCACCACGTGCGAGGCGACGAAGCAGTGATCCCCGATGGTCGAGTGATGCCCGATGTGGTTTCCACTCCAGAGGGTCACGTTGTTGCCGATGGTGACGAATGGCTGGATGGTGTTGTCTTCCAAAATAAAGCAGTTGTCGCCAAAGCGCCCTCCGTTAAGAATGGTTGCATCGGGACTGATGAAGCTGGCCAGGCGGTAGCCCAGGGCCTTGGCCGCGAGGTACTTTTCCTTGCGGACTTGATTGAGCTTGGAATAGCCCAAGGCGACGAAGAAATGATTGGAATCGGGAGGGTACTTGGCGATCACTTGCTCAAAAGCAACAATGGGCAAGCCACAAAATTCAGTTTGTGTCAGGAACTCAGCATCAACCGTGAACGCCACCACCTCAAATGATGAATGTTTAGAAAAGTAATAATGGGCGAGCTGTGCCTGCTCGGCGGTCCCGAATATAACGAGGGGCTCCTTCATGGGTGCTTTCAATCGCGATCAGTCTGCTACGTGCGACGCGAAACTATTCGCGGGAATCTTATCGGAGATATGGCTGTTGGTGGATTGGGCGGGGAAACATGGTGGATTCGGCCGGCAGGCTACTGGCGCGATTTTGAGCGCTCCTGCCTGGCTTGGCGCCACTCAAGAACAGATGCGGGTGCCTGAGAAGTGTAACCGAGTAACTGAGCGAGCGAGTTCTGGTCAGAGTGCTTCCCACGCAATGAGCGTGGAATGTCTATCTGCTGCTTGAGTAACGGGATGGTGTATACATGATTGATGCCGCGGCGGATGCTGGCGGATGTGTTATGTCCGGCGCGATGGAAGAGCATGCAATCGAAAATGATCACGCTTCCGGCCGCGGCGGCAGCGATGGCTGCATGTCGCTCGACGTGGTCCATGGGTGGCAGCGACTCGAACTTGTGGCTGTAAGGGAGCACATGTGTACCACCAGTTTCCGGCGTGAACGGATCAAGGCAGTAGAGCGCACTTAGAGCCAGAGGCTTGGAACTGGTCCACTCCTGATACGGTAGATCACGGTGCCAGCTCGATTGATGATGAATTTGGCCGGGCATATTCAGGATGCCGTTCTGCAGGTGAAGCACTACATAGGAGCCAAGGCATAGGCGCACTAGATCGAGCACGGCAGGATGGTTGGCGAGCGTGAGAAACCAATCATGATAAGCGAGAGGCAGCCGAGCCACATGCAGTTCATCGATAGAGCTAAGTGATTCGGTGCCAAATTCCTGCTCTTGGGTTTTATACACTTGGTCCAATAGCTCGCGACCTTCAGACAGTTCCGTTTCGGATAGAATGCCCGGCAAGACAGTGTAACCTTGACGACTTAGTTCAATCAAATGGGCGGATTCTGCAGGCTTTGACGATGGGTAAATCCCATATGCACGAGTTGCGTTTGTCATGAAATTGAAGGGGATTTTGGGCTGCCTGAGTCTGGTAACGACGTCTCGCAATAGATCACCAGAGAATTGGAATTCCTTGCTGCAAGTTTTTGCCACACGTGGAACGGATAGAGGGAAAACTCATTCAAGCAGCCAGTCAACCATGGGGGAAATTTGGTTTTGAATGGTACATCCCTTGCACCCGATGCAATCGTGCGCTTGTCCAATGTCAGTTGTAATTTGTAGCCTTCAGCCCGTTGGACAAGATAGTTCGACAGCGGGAGCAGTATATTGGAGAGCGGATAGGTAAGGCCTCTTAAATCCCTAATAACCAAACCCGCGGAATGAACCAAGGCTGGAAAATCATCAAATGTATATCGCCTGAGGTGACCGGCTACATCATCTTCAATACCCCAGTGGGCGGGAGAGCTTGGGACAAGGATGCAAAATATTCCATGAGTACTCAGTGAGTGGGTGACCTGGGCAAGCAGTCGGTCCACCTGTGCGGTAGGCAGGTGTTCAATGACCATGGAGCAGATAATCACGTCAGCTTTCCGATTGACTGAGGCAGACAGGAAATCCTTTTCCATTACCTGATAACGGTTTGAGGAGATATACTCCTTGTTTAGTCGACGGTTTCGCCGACAGGCTTCAGGGCTTAGGTCGAAGCCACAGCCGGAGAATCCTTCTTCCAATAGAAGTCGCGACATGTCACCTTCCCCCGCACCGATTTCTATGAAGTATCCATCAGCTATTCTCGCGAGTCGCAGTCGATCTCGCAGATGCATCCTCTGGAGTATTGAGCCGGGAGCAAAGGGCATTACATGTGTGGCGGCGTAAGATTCACCCTGTCTTGCACGAGATAGATCGGACGGCGACGCACCTGCTCGAAGATGTTGCCAATGTAAATGCCAAGAATCCCGATAGCCATCAGGATGAGTCCAGTCGAGGCGAGGAGAAGTACGACGGTTGAGGCCCAACCCGCGAGATAGTGGTGCAGGAAGTAGCGGATGCAGAGGTAAGCGGCGCCGATAACGGCGGCGCAGAAATAAGTGAAGCCAATGCCAATGGCGAATTTTAGCAACAGTGTGGACTGAGACGTGATTCCTTCGAGGGCATGGCGCGCCAACCGTCGGAAAGTGTAGGTGCTGCAGCCACTGTGCCGGGGATGATGTTCGACCGGCACTATAGCGGTCCGGAACCCCAGCCAGCCAAGAATGAGGAGGTAGTGGCGATGCACATCGTGGACCTGCAAGAATGCGTCCACGACCTCGCGGGACAGAATGGAATAGCCGCCGACCTGGGGATCCGCGGGTCGGTGGCCGGAAAGCAGGTTGAACACGGCGGCGAAGCCTCGGGCGGCAAGGTTACGATGCCAAGCATGCCGGCGGTTGGCTTTGCGCGTCAGCACGATGTCAAATCCCTCGCGAGACTTGCCCAGAAGGACAGGAATATAAGCCGGGTCATCCTGCAGGTCGCAATCCATCACCACGACGTAGTTGCCTCGGGCGTGCGCCAAGCCGGCGGTGATGGCGGCGTGCTGGCCGAAATTGCGAGACAGACGCAAACCGTAGACGCGAGGCTCGCTCTGCGCTACAGCGACAATCTGTGCCCAGGAATCGTCGGGGCTGCCATCCTCCACCAGTACGATCTCGAAGTCGGCGGTCAGCGGGGCAACTGCGGCCACGATACGCTCGACCAGTGGGGCGACAATCTCTGCGCTGGCGTAGACCGGCGAGACAATGCTCAGGAGCGGGGCACTCATACGAACGTTCGCGATGAAAAGCTTTTCATGAAGGTCGGGGCCCGGGGGCCCTCATTAAAGAGCAAATCGAGAACGGAAACGCCATGTTGAAAATCCCCGTGCAACTGGCGGTAGACCGGATAGCCGGAATAATCCATCCAGACGACCTGGATGCCTGCCTGGGTGAAGATCGATTCGTCAAGGTAATCGCGGGCCGCCGGTCCGGAGAGGTAGACGGTGGCGCCGGCCTGCCGGCAGATGTTCAGCAGCCGTTGGGAACGCTCGCCTTCGACGGTGTAATCGGAGGACCATCGCAAAGGTGTGCGAATGTCGAGCAGGGGCAATAGTGCGCTGAGAAATAGGTGATTAATCTCACTCAGGCGCTTGGCAGTGCAGCCAAGGTAAAGTTCTCGGAACTGCTCTCGGTAGTCAGCAAAGTGTGCGGTGTGGACGTAATTGAGTTCAAGGGCGCGCCAGTGCTGGCGCGTCCAGGCGGGATCGCTGACTAGAGTCTCGTTGATGCGTTGGTGAAATTTCCCCTTTACCACTACTGGGATGGTAAGCCACTGCAGGCCTGCCGGTGTCTTGATTTGGTTGCGGTTCCGCCAATCTCGACGCGTGAACTGCATATCGTCGTAGAGGATAAATTCATCCACGGACGCAATCATGTCGAAATAGCCCTTCCACGGGATGTAGTTCGATTGACTGATCGCGATTCTTTTCATCCGGTATTCCTATTGGTTGCCTGAATGTGGCTGACCGGCCAAAAGAAAGCCACTCCTCCGGCAAACGCCCAAAGGAGGCTGATGCTCAGCAGGCAGATCGACAGACTGATCGCTTGTCCGGTGGTCCTGAAACCAAACATGGCGAGCAACCAGATGAGTATTCCGTCTCGCACCCCGAGTCCCGCGATGGTTATCGGGAGGCTCAGTACAAGTGCCGTGATTCCCAGCACGATTCCGGCTTCAGATATGGAAATGACAATCCCCACGGCGCGAGCTGTCAGGAACCCCGCCGTGATCACGAGGCCATGAAGCAGCAATGATTGAATCATCGCGGGTAAAAATACTGCTCGGGGAAATACGTATCGCAACATCCCGACGCTGAATCTCTTTTTGGATATCGAGCGGATGGACTTTCCCGGCTCTTTCTGACTGGGCCAGCACAACAGAAGCACAGTTGCCGCGAGAAAAACCACGCACAGCACAGGCACCCCGATTGCGAAAATATGGGCCGCGCGATCTGCGTACAGCATGGGGTAGTGCCAGGCGATTAGTCCAGTCAGCAGGCAAAGCAATGCACCCAATCCGATCACCCGGTCTTGGATGAGCGAGAGTGCTACGCGGGCCTTGCCGTCAGGGGCATGGGGGAGGGCAGCGACAAATTTTGCCGCGTCGCCACCCATGCTGCCGAGATAGAACAGGTTGAAGAAGAGGCCGACGAGGGCGAGACGGGTCGTTTGCGGCCAATTCAATTGAATACCCTGATTGGCCAGCAGTGATCGCCAGCGGGTCGCCGCCACCCCTATGGCGCAACCTTGGAGGCATACCGCAGCCAGCAGTAAACGGGGGTCGGCCAAACGCATGGATTCATGCAAGCTTGACCAGTCCACCCGACGATAAATATACGCCGCGATCAGAACGGTGGCAAAGATGCGTCCGGACAGCAGTAGGACTTTGTAATTTCTGTCAGTTGGCAAAGGGTGAAGGGAATTGGTTCATGCTACTCGCATCGCGAAGAGAAAACCTATTCAGGCGGCTTTGAGGTCCAAGGGTTTTGGTTACTTTCGAATGCCACATGGGAGCTTTCGCTGGGCGAAATCAAGCGCAGTTTGGAAATAGCATTAACTGAAGATTAAAGGTTCTTGAAATCTACCATCCAGTACTTGCGAAAACTTGAATTCTTCGATGACGTCTGAAAATGCGCGATGGCAAGCTCGCGCTTGCGGTTGGGGTAGTTATCTTCAACAGGATATGCCGCGAGTTGAGCTGATTGAAGGTTATTCATCGATTGAGGGGAGGAGTTGGGTCTCTATTCAAATCAGAATCGGAGCGATAGTTTGTCTCGGTCGCATCGTTGGGGAAAATATCAAAAGCGATAAAATACATCACACGAACGCAGTAATGGATTTCAATTCTAGCTCTCTGGTCCAATTGGTATGATAGATGCTGGTTGAAACATTCATTCGTAACCACATGTAGAACTTTTCGTCACAGCATGAGTGCTGATCCGATGGGCCAGTCGGATCATTAATATAATTTAAGACTATTTTTCATGCAATCCATTGGCCTGATATTGCCCAAGATATCTGGGCGCCATGAATATTTCGACGAACTCAAGGGGATCGCGATTTCGCTCTTGTTGCTGTTTCATGCGGGAGGCGTACTTGTTTGGAACAACTACCTGCATGGCGATCTTGGGACGGACATGTTCTTCATCGTCAGCGGGCTTTGTCTTGCCCTGAATGCCAGTCAGATGGGAGCGAAGGAGTTCGCGGCCCGGCGGGTCATGCGAATTTTGCCCGCCTACTGGATCGTGCTGACGGTCTATGCCGTGCTCAATCAGACTGTCCTGCAGCACGATTA
>Ga0265319_1000367_pt1 | contig 32543 bp, 32 predicted proteins | sample 4824metaG_FD_192443 | JGI IMG/M metagenome (GOLD analysis project Ga0265319, IMG submission 192443) | Rhizosphere microbial communities from Carex aquatilis grown in University of Washington, Seatle, WA, United States - 4-8-24 metaG | ecosystem: Host-associated > Plants > Roots > Rhizosphere >...
CGAGTCGCAAGCTTGCAGCCCGCGCCTCCACGTCGACCGGAGGCTCGGCCGCGATGCCGTCGCGTTCCTCCGCCACGTCCGCGAACAGCTGCGCAAGCGCGCGACGGTCATGCTCGTCCGCAGGACGAACCTCGATCCGATTGCCTGCCATCGGCGCATCTTCGCAATCGGGCCGGCTCGGCTCAATCTCCGGCGTCGACGCGGAACGCTAGTAGAGGCCTTCGCGGTTCCGGTACCGCTCGAGCCGCGCGCGCTCGTATTCGTCGATGTCGAGCGTCGGGTCGCTGACCGCCTTCAACATCTGGCCCGTCGTCGGCATCACCTTCGGATCGACGTGGTTCTCCGGATTCCAGAGGTCGGAACGGACGAGGGCCTTCGAGCACTGCGTGTACGCCTCTTCGACGGTGATCACGAGCCCGAGCTTCGGCACCTTGCCCTCGACGGCGCTCTGCTCGAGCAAACCGGCGTCGTCGGTGATTCGTGCGCTGCCGTTGACGCGGAACGAGTCGCCGACGCCGGGGACGAGGAAGAGGAGGGCGATCCGGCCTGTCGCGAGCACGTTCGTCAGCGTGTCGGCGATCTTGTTGCCCGGCCGTTCCGGAATGAGCAGCGTGCGCTCGTCGAGGACGCGCACGAATCCGGCCGGGTCGCCGCGCGGAGAGATGTCGAGCCCGCCGTCCGGCGACGCCGTCGCGACGCACACGAACGGCGAGCGCTCGATGTATTCGCGAAAGATGTCGTTCAGCCGGTCGGCGACCTTGCCGGCGACGAGCGCCGAGGGTGTTCCGATCACGTCGCGGAGCGCTGACTCGGTCTCGATCACGCCAAGAACGATAGATGCGGCTCGCGGCGAGACGTCGTCGAAGCGGCGCTCGGCGACCTCCGAGCCCGTAGACGCCGTCGACAACGCCGTCTGCAGGACGTGCCGGCCATTCCTAGCGCCGCCGCGCCTTGGCCTTCCCTTCCTTCCCGATCAGCTTCCACTTGCGCGTCTCCTCCTTGCGAAGCAGATGGTCGTGACGGATCGCGATTGCGCGCAGCTCGCGCTGCAATTTGAACCAGCTCTGCAGCCGGTCGCTCGGCAGCTCGCCCGACGCGACGGCGGCGAGCACTGCGCAACCCGGCTCGCGCGTATGCGTGCAGTCGTTGAAGCGGCACTCTCCGGCGAGCTCCTCCACGTCGGAGAAGGTCTCGCTCATCCCGCCTTCGCTCGCGTCCCAGAGCTGCAGCTCGCGGATGCCGGGCGTGTCGATCACGACGCCGCCGCCGGGCAGCAGGATCAGCTCGCGGTGGCTCGTCGTGTGCCGGCCTTCGTCGTCGTCGAGCCGGACTTCCTTCACGGCCATCTGCTCGTGGCCGACGAAGCGGTTCACGAGCGTCGATTTGCCGACACCGCTCGAGCCTACGAGCACAGCCGTCGTACCCGGCTGGATCCGCGCGCGCAGCTCCTCGAGACCCTGTCCGGTGACTGAGCTGACGACGTGCACGGGCACGCCGAGCGCGACCGCCTCGACCTCGGCGACCATCGGCCCGGGATCGTCGAGCCGGTCGGACTTCGTCAGCACGATCTCCGGTGTCGCGCCGCTCTCCCAGATCGTCACGAGGTAACGCTCGATGCGGCGCGGCTCGAGCTCGGGGCCGAGCGAGCTGACCACGAACGCGACGTCGATGTTCGCCGCCAGCGTCTGCGCCAGCGTCGCGCGTCCGGCCGCGTTCCGCACGAGCGCGCTCGAGCGCGGAAGGACGGTACGGATCAGGCCGTCGCCGAGGCCGACCCAGTCGCCCACGGCGACGTCGGCGTTCTCGTGCAGTAGCCGCCCGGGCAGGCGGGTGCGGACGAGGTCGTGCTCGGTTTGCACGTCGTAGGCGGCCCGATGCGCCGCGGTGACGCGTCCCGGCACGAGACCGGGGTCATGCTGCTCAGCAGCTAGCTGTTCGGCGAGCGCGGCGTTCCAGCCGAGCGCGCCTAGGTCGAAGTCAGGCAACGCAGGTTCTCCTTCGAGACATGAGATGGGACGGCGCTGCCGCGGCCATCTCCCGAAGGAGGTGCGCCGTCGCGCCGGCTAGGTCGGGGTGACCGAGGAGGCGGCATGCACAGTTTTCATTTGTCGACCTCCTCTTCGCCGGGGACGGGAACTGCTGGAAAGGCTAGGGGCCAAACCGCGAAGCGTCAACTACCGCTGGTATCCCTCGACCGCGATCTGCCGGATCGCGCGCACCCAGACGCCCAGCTTCGAGGCGGGGACGGGGCCTGCGGGGAGCTCGACGACGAACGAGGCGGTCCCCGGAAAGCGGTGGTTCTGCCAGTTCGACGCGGTGCCGAACGGCCATTCGATGCTCTGATACGGGTAGGCGGCGAGCTGTGCGAACCTGCGGGCGGTCGCGATGCTCTGGCCCCACGCGCGCACGAACCCCTGGTGCTGGTGGAACCAGATCGTGATCTGCGGCCGCAGCTGCTCGATGAGCTTGACGGCGTAGCGCGACTCCGGCTCTGAGAGAGGGTGCGGGCCAGACCACTGAAAGGAGCCGCGCCGGCCGATGCGCGCCCAGTTCGAGGGGAAGTTGCGGTTGAGATCGACACCGTTCGCGTTCTGCCGCGTCCCGCGCACGCAGCCGTCGGGGTTCACGCTGGTCACCGCGACGATCTCCGTACCGCGCGGCGCACCGGTCGCGATCAACCGCTGCACGATCGCGATGCCGGCGGTCTCGTTGCCGTGGATGCAGCCGACGACGAGCACGCGATGCACGGCGCTCGAGCTGCCCAGCACCACCGGCCGGATCGGGCGGCCGGCGACACTGTGCCCGATCGGCAGTGCGGCAAGGAGGAGCGCGAGTAGACGCATGCGCGAGTTCTAGCGCGGTGGACGGAGCACCGCGAACTCGTCGGTGATCGCGAGCTCGCGGCTGCGGAAGCGGAAGAGCGAGGCCGGGCGCCCGCCGCTGCGGCCCGGCTCCCGGCGCTCGCCGGTGGGCTCGAGCACGTTGCGGCGCAACAGCACACGCTGGAGGTTGGTCGCCGATACGTCATGTCCGAGCGCGGCCGCGTACAGGTCGCGCAGCTGGGAGATCGTGAACGTCTCGGGCGCGAGCGCGAAGCCGGCGTTCGTGTACGAGAGCTTCGCGCGCAGTCGCTCGCGACCTGCGAGCACGATCGCGCCGTGGTCGAAGGCCGTGGGCGGGAGGCGCTCGACCGGGTGCCACGCGGTGTCCTCCGGGAGCCCCGGATCGGCGTCCGCCGGCACGAGGCCGAGGTACGACGTCGCGAGCTCCCACTCGCCCGGAACGCGGTCCGGCTCGCTGCGCGTGTCGAGCTGCTCGAGGTGCGAGAGCTCGCGCACGTCGACCTTCGCGGCCAGATGACGGCGAATCGATTCCTCGAGCGTCTCCTCCGGCTCGAGATAGCCGCCGGGCAGAGCCCAGGCGAACGGCTCGCGGGCGCGCTTCCAGAGCAGCACCCGCAGCAGGCCGCTCCGGACCTGGAGGACGACGGCCAGCGCGGCATGGGTGGGCGTGACGCTGCCCGGCGCCGCGCCGGCCAGACCGGCGCTGGTAGACTCGCTCGGGAGTTTTCGCTTCACAGTCGCAAACACTAGCGGAGGAGAAAAGAGCCTGTGAGACCACGCAAGATCGGAGCCGTCGTCGCCCTCTCCGGGGCGGTGGCGATCGTCGCCGGCTACGGCGCGAGCGCGAGCAGCGCCACGAGCACGGCCCGCACGGCGACGCAGGCGAAGCCCTTCGTCGTGCTCGTCACCGACATCAACCAGCTGAACGACCACGGCTTCAATGCGCTTGCGTACCAGGGGCTGCTGCGCGCGAACGCCAAGCTCGGGATCAACGGCGTGGTCTACCAGTCGCCGTCGGCGGCGCAGTACGTCCCGAATCTCGCGACGGCGGCACGCAAGGGCGCCGACCTCGTCATCTCCGTCGGCTTCGACCAGGCGGTTGCCATCGCGAAGGTCGCCAAGCAGTTCCCGAAGACGCACTTCGCGATCATCGACGTCGACCAGACCACGCTCGCCGGAAAGCCGAAGAACGTCGAGGGCCTCATCTTCAAGGAGCAGGAGGTCGGGTATCTCGCGGGCTATCTCGCAGGGCTCGTCGAGAAGCCGAAAGGCGCGCACGCGACGATCGGCTCGGTCGGAGGCCAGAAGCAGCCGCCCGTCGACCGCTACATCGCCGGCTATCAGGCCGGCGCGAAGAAGGCCGACCCCGGAGTCAAGCTGCTGAACACGTATTCGCAGGACTGGGTCGACCAGGCGAAATGCAAGCAGGCGGCCCTCGACCAGATCTCAGCGGGTGCGACGATCGTCTTCCAGGTCGCGGGCGGATGCGGGCTCGGCGCGCTCGACGCCGCGAAGGAGAAAGGCGTGTGGGGGATCGGCGTCGACGCCGACCAGTCGTATCTCGGCTCCCAGGTGCTGACAAGCGCGATGAAGCGTGTCGATACGTCGGTGTACTCGACGATCCAGCAAGTGCTCGCCGGCAAGTTCGCGGGCGGCACGAACGCGGTGTTCAACCTCGCGAACAACGGCGTGGGTCTCGGCAAGATCAGCCCGAAGGTTCCCAAGGCGGATGTCAAGAAGGTGCAGCAGATCGCGAAGGACATCTCGAGCGGCAAGATCGCGAACATCCCGACCACGGTCGGGTGACGAGTGGTTTGACCGGTGACGTTGCACGGTCTCCGGGTCGCTAGCACCAAGCGGGAGGCCGCCGGCGCCCGTTCGTTAAGGCTGGTTGCCTTGATAACGGGCGACGGTGGACTCCTGCGCAGCGTGATCGCGGGCCGGAGGCCCTGCGAACGTTGCCGGTCAGACCACCACTAGGGCCAGTGCGGGTCGGTGGGCCTGAGGTCCATCGACCCGCCGTTCACGCACTCGAACGTCTTGTACTCGTCGGGCAGATTGGGATAGATGCGCAGCAGCGCGTAGGTCGCCGTGGCCTGCGCGGCCTGTGCATCGGCGCCGAGGAGCATCGCCGCGTGCGCCGTCGTCTGCAGCGCGTGGCACTCGGTCAGCGCCTCGTTCGTATTCCCGCGCAGGTGCCACGACTCATGCGCCAGCGTGTGTACCGCGAGCACGTCCTCGAAGATCGCGCGCGGGCAGTCGGCCTGCGCCAGCACGCAGGCGTAGGAGCGACTCTTGACGTCGTGCGGAAAGCCGCGCAGCGCGTTGCAGATGGGCCGCTTGAGGTTCGTGACGTCCGCGGGGTCGCCGTTCGCGTCGAACTGCACGGTGCCCGCCTCCGCGGTCACGTCGAGCAGCTCGCCGGCGAGGCCCTGGCAGTGCACCCGGACGTGCCGGTCGGCGAGCTGACTCGCCACCGAGCCGAGCCCGTGCTCGAGCGCGGAACGCCGCTCGTGATAGACGAACGCGGCGCCCAGGATCCCGACGACGATGACCGCGAGCGCGAGGCGCATATCGGCAGGATCGGCAAGAAGCCCGGCCTGGATGAGGACCGTCGCCTGCAGGTAACGTCAACGGCGGAGAAACCCGACGAGGAGGCACCGATGTCGAAATTGAGCGAGAAACAGCTGGAGTTCCTGGAGAACCCGTTTGTCGGCGTCGTCACGACGCTCCGCGAGGACGGGTCTCCCCATTCGACCGTCGTCTGGGTCGACGTCGAGGACGGCATCCCGATGTTCAACACCGCGCTCGGCCGCAAGAAGCCGACCAACCTCCAGAAGGATCCGCGTGCCTCGCTGCTCGTCGTCGACCCGCAGGACGCCTACAAGTGGGTCGCCGTCGACGGCAAGGTCGAGCTGACGTTAGACGGAGCCGACCCGCAGATCGACAAGCTCGCGAAGAAGTATCTCGGCCAGGACGAGTACCCCTGGCGCAAGGAAGGCGAGGAGCGCGTCACGGTCAAGATCAGCCCGGAGCGCGTCTCGTCGAGCGGTCTCGAGGGGTAGCGGTTCGGTAGCGGTTCGGCGGGCTAGACGCGCGGGTCGCCGTGGACGACGCCGTGCGCCTCCCCGTAGTCGGCGAGCAGATCGAGGAAGGGCACGGCGTCGAACGCCTCTGGGCCGAGCACGCCGACGCCTGACCATGCTCCCGTCGCAAGCAGCTCGAGCGCGATCACCGGGTTGAGAGCGGTTTGGACGACGACCGCCTGGTGTCCGTACTCGCGCATCGTCTGCTCGTTGTCGGCAACGTGGTAGAGGTACGCGGCTTTCGGGACGCCGTCGCTGTCAGTTCCCGTGACAAGGGTGCCGGCGCACGTCTTGCCGTGCATCCGATCGCCGAGCGTCGCCGGATCCGGCAGCGCCGCTGCGACGAGGTCCCGGGGCGCGACGTCCAGCCCGCGCACGCGCACGGGCTCGGTCGAATCGAGGCCCAGCTTGTGCAGGGTCTTCAGCACGTCGATGAACTCGTCGCCGAGGCCGTACTTGAAGGTGACCCGCCGACACTCGAGCGCCCTTGGCACGAGCACGACCTCCTCGTGCTCGACGTTCACGCACTCGACGACGCCGATCCCCTCCGGGAAGTCGAAGCGCTCCGGCTCCGAGAAGGGCTCGGTCGTGTAGAAGCCGCGGTCGCGTTCCCAGACGAGCGGCGGATTGAGGCATTCCTCGATCGTCGTCCAGATCGAGAACGTCGGTGCGAAGTCGTACCCGTCGACCACGAGGTTGGCGCCGTCACGCACCGCGATCTCGTCGACCGTCGCAAAGAGATGGTCGGCGGCGTACCGCGCAAAGACGTCAGAGAGCCCGGGCTCGACGCCCATGCCCACGAGCGCGAGCAGCCCGCGGTCGACCCAGCGCTCGTGCTCGGCGAACTGCCTGTCGCCGAGCTTGACGTGTGCCTCTTCGTAGGGGCGGTCCGGGTGGGGCTCGGAGAGCGTCATCGCCATGTCGAGGTACGTACAGCCGGCCTCGTACGCTGCGGCGAAGATCTGCGGGTTGAAGCGCGGGTCGGTCGCGTTCAGCACTGCGTCGGCGCCGCTCGCCCGGATCGCCTGCGCCAGTGACGCGGGGTCGGAGGCGTCGACGGCCGCCCCGGCGAACCGGTCGTCTCCGAGCGCCGCGACGAGGGCGCGCGGGCGCTCCGGATTCAAGTCGGTGAGCGTGATCCGCTCGAAGAAGTCACGTCGGCGGGCGACGGCCGCGACGGCCGCGCCGACACCGCCGGTGCCGACGACGAGGACCTTCACCGCCGGCAAGCCTACCTCGTCGGGAAGCGGCGCTAGATCGCGGCGAGGACCTCCTTCGCCGCGCGAATGCCCTCTGACGCGCCGCCCTCCATGAAGCCCTGGAAGTCCTGCGAGCAGTGCTCGCCGGCAAAGTGGATGTTCCCCTGGGGAACGCCTTCGTAGCCGGAGAACGACGTGTACTGGCCGACCTTCCAGTACGAGTAGGAGCAGTTCAGCAGCGGGTCGCGGAACGGTGTCGAGAGCGTCGCCTTGCCGGTCCACTGCGGCGTGATGCCGGGGAAGATCAACTCGAGTTTCTTCAGGAACGCTCTGGCATACGCCGTCACCTGCGGGTTTCCGGCCGCGTTCGAGTACGGCGTCGCGGGCGTGTAGCCGCCGGCGACCGAGCCTCCGGAGTAGTCGTTCAGGATTCCTGTCGCGCCGCTTTGTGCACGCGTCACGTCCCACGCGTTCTGGATCCCGACGTCCGTGTAGACACCACCGGTCGACTTGCCCCACGGGCCTCGCGTATTCCAGTACCTGCTCCCGAACTGGAGCTGGAGCTTCGCGTTGCGGCCGGCGCCCAACTGGGTGATCGCCGTCGTCTTGCGCGCGTCGAAGCCGGCGTCCGAGTAGTCGAGGTTGCGCAGCACCGCGAACGGGAGCGCGAGGATCGCGTGGTCGGCAGTGACGGTGCGGGTGCGACCGTCCGTGGCGAACGTCAGTGCGACCGTTCCGTCGTTCTTCGTCCGGACCGACTGGAGCGACCACCCGAGCTGCACATTGTCGAGCTGCCCAGCGATCGCCTCGGGCAGCTGCTGGTTCCCGCCGGCGACGTGGAACTTCTCGTCGGAGACGCCGAAGATCTCGAAGCCCGTCGGCTGCGGCTGGAAGGCCAGCAGATAGAGGAGGTTCAGCGAGGCTTGCCCCGTGGTGTCGGCGCCGTACTCCTCGGCGTAGGCCGCATCGAGGAGCCGCCCCATCGGCGAGTGATGCCCACCTGGCACGTACGCCTCGATCCAGTCGTAGACCGACATGTGGTCGAGCATGCGGCCTGTGGGCGTCGACGAGTCCCACGTCGTGGGATAGCCCGCAGCATCCGCCTGAGCCTGAACTGTCGGGTTGAACGCTGCGAAGTCGGCATCGGCCTGATCGAGCGAGTAGTACGAGCCGAGGAAGTAGTACGTGTCGCCGGTGCCCCTGGGCTGCGCGGCGAGGAGGTTGTCCAGGCGGAGTCCAAAGCGCTTTGCGAGGCTTCGGATGGTCGTGTGGCCCGAGTCGATCAGCTCGCCGCAGAACTCAGACACCTGGCCGTTCGCCCAGTAGCCCGTGCTGTCGGAATGCATGCGTCCGCCGACGCGCTCCGTCGACGCTTCGTAGACCGTGGACGCCACGCCCTTGTCCGCGAGTTTGAGCGCAGCGCTCAGCCCCGCGATGCCGCCGCCGACGATCGCGATGCGCGGCGCGGTGGGCGAGCTGTTCGCGCCGGCGCGCTGCGCGAACGCGAGCGGCCCGACGGTCGCGGCCGCCGCGCCGGTGACGCCGGCGCGCTTGAGGAAGTCGCGGCGCGTGTAGGCGCCTTCCTGCCTCCGCCCGCGGAGCTCGGCGGGCGGGATGCCCAGGCGTTCGGCGCTGCGGTGCTCCTCGGCGAGCCGCTGGAGCGCGCGAAGTAGGGGTGTGCGTGCCACGGTGACCCTCCTCGGATAGGTGGCGGGACGATCTCGCATCGCGGCGTCAGAAGTCAAGTCGATTGACGCAATGCGCAGCAGAGTGCTAGGAATTCCACGCGTTGCGCAGATCCGAGGGCCAGCCGCTCCGCCTCTCCGCCCGTGCGGAGTCCCGGCGTGGGCCCGTTGCGCCTGCGCGCCGGGTCGACGATCTCGACCGCGGGATCATCGAGGCGCTGCAGGAGAGCGGCCGCGAGTCGTTCCGCCGAATCGCTTCGCGGCTCGGTGTCTCGGAGGCGACGGTGCGCGCTCGGTACGCCCGTCTCACCAGCGAGGGGATCCTGCAGGTCGTGGCGGTCACGAACCCGCTCGGTCTCGGTTTCGAGCAGGCGCTCGTCGGGATCAAGACCTCGGGCCCGCCGGAGGCCGTTGCCGACCAGCTCTCCCGCTGGCCGCAGGCCGACTACGTGGTCGTGACGGCGGGCCAGTTCGACCTCGTCGTCGAAGTCGTCGCCGCGGATCGTCGCGAGCTCCTGGACCTGAGCAACAGGATGCGCGCGCTCGAGGGCGTCGTCACGACGGAGATCTTCTTCTATCTCGAGATGTGGAAGCAGCTCTATGACTGGGGGACGCGCAAATGAGCACCACGAGCACCGCGATGACCATCGACCAGCTTCAGCAGGCCGCGCGCGACCACCTGTGGCTGCATTTCACGCGCATGGGCGGTCAGGACGCGCCGATCATCATGCGTGGCGAGGGTTGCTATCTCGAGGACTCGAACGGAAAGCGATATCTCGACGCGCTCGCAGGCCTCTTCGCCGTGCAGGTCGGCTATTCGTACGGCGAGGAGATGGGGCAGGCGGCGCTCGAGCAGATGCGGGAGCTGCCGTTCTACACGAACTGGTCGTACGCCCATCCACGCGCGATCGAGCTCGCGCACGAGATTGCGCAGCTGACCCCGGGAGATCTCAACCGGGTCTTCTTCGTCTCCGGCGGCTCGGAAGCGGTCGAGTCGGCGTGGAAGCTCGCGCGCCAGTACCACCAGGCGCGCGGCGAGCGGCGCTGGAAGGCGGTGGGGCGTCGCCTCGCCTACCACGGGACGACGATGGGCGCGCTCTCGATCAACGGCATCGCAGCGATCCGCGCGCCGTTCGAGCCGCTCGTCCCCGACACGCTTCACGTGCGCAACACCAACCGCTACCACCGGCCGGACCACGAGACCGAGGAGGAGTTCACGGCGTTCCTGCTCGAGGATCTCGACTCGGCGATCGCGCAGGCAGGCCCTGAGACGGTTGCGATGGTCTTGATGGAGCCGGTGCAGAACGCCGGCGGCTCATTCACCCCGCCTGCTGGGTACTGGCCGGGGGTGCGCGAGATCTGCGACCGCTACGGCGTGCTGCTCTGCGCCGACGAGGTGATCACCGGCTTCGGCCGCCTCGGCTCCTGGTTCGGCTCGGAGCACTACGACATCAAGCCGGACCTGATCACGTGCGCGAAGGGGCTTTCGTCCGCCTACGCGTCGATCGGTGCAGTCGTCGCGTCGGATCGTGTCGTCGAGCCGTTCCTCGACGACAAGTCGACGTACTCGCACGGGCTCACATTCGGCGGACACCCCGTCCAGTGTGCGATCGCGCTCAAGAACCTCGAGATCATGAAGCGCGAACGCGTTGTCGAGAACGTGCGCGACAACGGCGAGGCGTTTCACACAACCCTGGCGCAATTGCTCGAGCTGCCGATCGTCGGCGACCTGCGCGGGACTGGGTTCTTCTACGCGCTCGAGCTCGTGAAAGACAAGGAGACGCGCCAGTCGTTCAACGCCGAGGAGTGCGAGACGCTGCTTCGCGGCTTTCTCTCGCCGAGGCTCTTCGAGAAGGGCCTGATCTGCCGGGCGGACGACCGCGGCGACCCGGTGATCCAGATCTCGCCGCCGCTGATCGCGACGCAGAAGGAGTTCGACATCATCGCCGGGACCCTAGGGGAGGTGCTGACCGAAGCATGGCAGCGTATGAAGAACTGAAACCGCCGAGTCCGGTCGTCGTCGACAAGGGGCTGAAGCCCAATGCGCTCGGCTACATGTCGAACCTCGTCATCGGCGTGGCGTCCACGGCGCCTGCGTATTCGCTCGCCGCGACGCTCGGCTTCATCGTCGCCGTCAAGGGCGTCGGCATCCACGCGCCCGCCGTGCTGATCGTCTCCTTCGTCCCGATCTTCCTCGTCTCGCTCGGCTACAAGTACCTGAACCGTGCCGACCCGGACTGCGGGACGTCATTCGCGTGGACGACGCGCGCGTTCGGCCCTTATCTCGGCTGGATCAACGGGTGGGCGATCTTCGTCGCCGACGTGATCGTGATGGCGTCGTTGTCGGTGATCGCCGCGCAGTACACCTATCTGCTCGTCGGTTGGCAGTCGGCGGAGAAGTCGACGGCGGGAATCCTCGTCGCCGCGGTGATCTGGATCGCGATCATGACGTGGATCTGCTACCGCGGCATCGAGCTCTCGGCGCGGACGCAGCTCGTTCTGCTGAGCGCGGAGATCCTGATCCTCGGTATCTTCGCCGTCGCGGCGTTGATCAAGGTGTACAGCGGCCATCCGCCGGGTGCGCTCCACGTGAGCTGGTCGTGGTTCAACCCGTTCGCGATCTCGTTCGGTGCGCTCGCAGACGGCGTGCTGCTCGGGATCTTCATCTACTGGGGCTGGGACTCCGGGGTCGCCGTGAACGAGGAGTCGGAGAACCCCGCCGACGGCCCCGGGCAGGCGGCGGTCGTCTCGACGCTCATCCTGGTGCTCGTCTACATCGTCGTCTCGACGGCTTCGCAGGCGTACGGCGGCACGGGGTTGCTGATCAACAACTCGAACGACGTGCTCAGCGTGCTCGGCACGCATGTCTTCGGCTCGCCGTGGGACAAGCTGCTGATCATCGCGGTGCTCACGTCTGCAGCGGCATCGACCCAGACGACGATCCTGCCCACCGCGCGCACGACGCTCTCGATGGCGCGCTGGGGTGCGCTGCCCGAGATATTCGGGCGGGTGCATCCGCGCTTCCTCACGCCGACGTTCTCGACGATCGGCATGGGCGTGTTGTCGATCGCCTGGACGATGCTGCTCGTCGGGTTCAATCCGGCCCAGTCGGTGCTCGGCGACTCGATCACGGCGCTCGGGTTCTCCGTCTGCTTCTACTACGGCTTCACCGGGCTCGCGTGCGCTGTCTACTTCCGCAAGCAGCTCTTGAAGAGCGTGAAGATGTTCTTCCTCGCCGGGGTGCTGCCGCTGCTCGGCTGCGTGATGATGTTCTACGTCTTCGGCAAGGCGTTCCACGACTACAGCAGGACAGGCTCCGGCTATGCAGGGCCGCTGTTCGGGATCCAGATCCCGATCGTGATCGGCATCGGCACGCTGCTCCTCGGCGTACCGTTGATGCTGCTCTCGGCTGTGCGGTTCCGTTCGTTCTTCCGTCGTCGACCGGAGGTCGCCCCCGAGGGCATCCTCTAGTGGTGTCCGTGGGGCCGCGGCTGCCGGCCTGGTGGCTCGAGCAGGCGCTCGCGGCGGAGAGCGAGACCGCCGCGGCGCCGGCGCTCGTGCGGGACGCGACCGCCGACGTTGCGATCGTCGGCGGCGGCTACACCGGTCTCTGGACAGCGCTGGCGCTGCGGGCGCGTGCGCCCGACCTCCGCGTCACGCTCGTCGAGGCGGAGATCTGCGGCGCGGGGCCGAGCGGGCGCAACGGCGGCTTCCTGCACGGCTACTGGGCGTCGCTCGCGTCGACGCGCGGCGTGCTCGGCGACGACGACGCCGTGCGGCTCGCCCGCGCGGCGGAGGCGATCGTCCCCGGCGTGCGCGCCTTCGCCGAGGAGCGGCGCGAGGACGTGCGGCTTCGCGAGGCGGGCATGCTCATGGTCTCAGCCGCGCCCGCGCAGGACGCCGCCGTCGACCGCGCCGTTGCAGCCGCCGCCGCGGTCGGGTGTCCCGAGGAAGCGGTCGCGCTCTCCCGTGAGGCGGTGGCGGCGCGCTGCGCTTCGCCCGTCTTCCGGCGTGGCGTCTTCTTCCGCGACGGTGCGACCGTCGAGCCGGGCCTGCTCGTGCGCGCGCTGCGCCGGGCGGTGCTCGACGCCGGCGTCACGGTGCACGAGCGCACGCCCGTGACGCGGATCCGCGGCCAGGAGCTGACGACGCCCACAGGCAGCCTGAGGGCCCCGCAGATCGTGCTGGCGACGAACGCTGCGCTCAGCGCCTGGCGCCCCGCGTCGCGCAGCCTCACGAACTTCGGCTCGTACGTCGTGTTGACCGAGCCGGCGCCGGAGGCGCTCGAGGCGATCGGCTGGACGGGGGGCGAAGCGATCGTCGACGGCCGCATGTTCCTGCACTACTTCCGCACGACGAGCGAGGGCCGGGTCCTCATGGGCAGCGGCTCGGGGCCGATCGGGTTCGCGGGCCGGATCGACGACCGCTTCAGCCTCGATCGGCCGACTACGGCGCGCGCGGAAGCAGGGCTCCGCCGGCTGCTGCCGGGCCTCGCCGGCGTCCGGATCGAGCGCGCGTGGGGCGGCCCGATCGACGTCTCGTCGGATCACCTGCCGTTCTTCGCGACGAAGCCCGGTACCCGGATCCACTACGGCGCCGGCTACTCCGGGCACGGCGTCGGCCCGAGCTGGCTCGGCGGTCGGATCCTCGCGTCGCTCGCGCTCGACGCCGACGACGAATGGACGCGCCTCCCGCTCGTGACGCGTCGTGTGCCGGCGCTGCCGCCGGAGCCGCTGCGACGCATCGGCGGCGGCCTCGTGCGCTCGGCGATCATGGCGTGCGAGACGGCCGACGAGCAGGGGCGCCGTCCGCCGCTCGCCGCCCGCGCGGGCGCAGCGCTGCCGCGACTCATCGGCATGGAGCTCGGCACGCGCTGACCGCCGCGGTTTCTTTCGACCGCCCGATCTGCAAGCATCGCAAATCCCCGAGAGAGGAGAGTGGGCCAAGCATGGCAACGACGGCAGAGGTAGAGCAAACCACAGCGTTCGCGCTGACTGAGAAGAGCAAGCTCATCAAGTCGCTGCGCCGGTTCGACATGGTGTTCTTCACGATCTGTGCGTTCGTCGGGCTCGACACGCTCGGCACCGTTGCGAAGAACGGCCCTCAGGGATTCTTCTGGCTCGTCCTATTGGCTGTCGTCTTCGTCGTCCCGTACATGCTGCTGATGGCCGAGGTCGGCTCGGCGTTCACGGAGGAGGGCGGCCCGTACGAGTGGACGAAGCTCGCGTTCGGCCGACTACACGCTGGTATCGCCGCGATCCTCTACTGGGTCACGAACCCACTCTGGGTCGGCGGTTCGCTTGCGTTCATCGCAACCGACTCGTGGACGGCAAACGTCTTCAAGATCGGCGTTGCGACGCCCGGTGACTACATCTTCAAGCTGGTCTTCATCTGGATCTCGATCGGTGTCGCGATCATCTCGCTGCGCCATGGAAAGTGGATTCCGAACTTCGGCGCGATCCTCCGCTTCGCGGTGCTCGGTTTCTTCTCGATCACCGTGATCATCTACGGGATCAAGCACGGCGTCGCCGGCTTCCAGACGTCGCAGCTGACACCCAGTCGTGCCGTCTTCTTCGGGCTCGTTCCGATCCTCCTCTTCAACTACGTCGGCTTCGAGCTGCAGAATGGCGCAGCCGAAGAGATGGAGAACCCGCAGAAGGACGTCCCGCTCTCGATTCTCCGAAGCGGCATCGCGGGTGTCCTCATGTACGTCATTCCGATCTTCTGCATCCTGCTCGTGCTGCCCGCGAGCAAGGTGACCGGCATCGGCGGCTTCATCGACGCGGTGACGCTGACCTTCCACGGCGTCTACGGCGGTGCGGCGCATCCGCTGCTCATCATCATGACGCTCGGCTTCGTCGGCGCGCTCGTCACCTCAGGCGCGGTATGGATGATCGGCTCCGACCGGATTCAGGCCGTAGCGTCGTACGACGGCGCGTTCATACCGTTCTTCGGCGTCTTCAACCGGCGACTCGGCACACCCGTCCGCGTCAACGTGCTCTCGGGGGTCGTGTCGTCCGTGTTCTCGATCGTCACGATCTACATGCTCAAGAATCACAGCACCGCATCGGCCTTCACGGTTGTGCTCGACATCGCGATCTCGACCACGCTCCTCTCGTACCTCTGGATCTTCCCTGCGGCGCTGAAGTTGCGCTACACGCATCCGCACGTGAGGCGGCCCTTCGTGCACCCTTGGGGTATGGCGGGCATCTGGGTGTCGACGATCCTCGTGACGGCCTGGATTCTCCTCGGCTCGTGGGTCGCGGTGTTCCCGGACACGCTCGAGCGCGTCCTCGGCGTCGGGTATCCGTTCAAGGACTCGTGGGGCGTGACCCAGGCGAAGTTCGAGCTGCTCACGCTCGCGACCCTCGGCGTGATCGTGGCGATCGGCTTGATCGGCTACTGGCTGGGGCGCGATGTGCGCTCCCAGGGGGTCACCGTTCCGATCGAGACGGTCATTCCCCCCAGCCCGCTCTAGGCAGAGCTGCGCGGCGGTGCGCGGGCGGACACGATTCCGCTCGCACACCGCCGCGATGACTACGCTCCTCGAGTGCGCGTCACGCTCTGCGAAGTCGGGCCGCGGGACGGCCTGCAGAACGAGCCCGAGTCGCTCGCTCCCGGCGTGCGCGCCGAGCTGATCGACCGGCTCGCAGCGGCCGGGCTGGCGCGCGTCGAGGCGGTGAGCTTCGTGCGCGACGACCGCGTACCACAGATGGCCGGAGCGGAGGAGGTCGTGGCGGCGATCGAGCGGCGCGCAGATACCGAGTACTCAGGGCTCGTGCTGAACGAGCGCGGCTTCGAGCGCTTTCGCGCCGCCGGGCTCGAACGCGTCAACGCCACGTTCGCGGCGACGGAAAGCTTCAACCGTGCAAACGGGAACGCGTCGCTCGAAGAGGCGCTCGCGCGCGTCGACGCGATTCTCGCGCTCGCCGACGTTCCGGCGACGGTCACGATCTCGGTGTGCTTCGGCTGTCCGTTCGAAGGCCCGGTCGATCCCGGCCGGGTCGCCGAGCTCGCGGCGCGTTTCACCGGTCGCGCGGAGGTTGTGCTCGCCGACACGATCGGGGTTGCGACACCGTCGCGCGTGCGCGCGCTCGTCGAGCGCACCGGAGCCGAGGGCTTCCACGGGCACAACACGCGCAACACGGGGTATGCGAACTGTCTTGCGGCACTCGACGCGGGCGCACGTGTCCTCGACGCGTCGGTCGGCGGCCTCGGCGGCTGTCCGTACGCACCGCGCGCGACGGGGAACGTCGCGACCGAGGATCTCGTCTACCTGCTCGAGGGCGAAGGGATCGAGACCGGCGTCGATCTCGACGCGCTCGTCGGCGTCTCGGCGTGGCTCGAGGGGCTGCTCGGGCGCACGCTCGAGGGGTACGTCTACCGCGCGGGATCCTGGCCCTCGTCCTCGTCCTCGTAGTCGCCGAGGCGCGGGGGCGGGTTGCGATGGCGGATGCGCTCGCCGTCGACCGAGAACGGGGGCGAGACGGTGGTGCCGCCGCCGAGCTGCTGGAGGATCCCGAGCGCCTGCGTCTGCTCGTGCTCGAACGCCTCACCGACGTCGCGCAGCGGGGAGACGGGAACGCCGGCGGCCGTGAGCGCCGACTCCCACTCGGCGCTCGTGCGCGTGCGCAGCCGCTCGGACAGCAGGTCGGCGAGCGCCGCCCGGTTGCGCACGCGGTCGGGGTTCGTGCGGAAGCGCTCGTCGTCCGGTAGCCCGACCGCACCGCGCAGGCGCTCGAACAGGCCGTCGCTGCCGGCGACGATCATCAGCGACCCGTCGCTCGTCGGGAACACCTCGTACGGCGCGATCAGCGGGAACGCGGAGCCGTGGCGGCCGGGAGCGTCGCCGGTCGCGGCATACGAGGCGAGCTGCGACGCGAGCAGTGCGAGCGAGGTCTCGTAGAGCGACGTGTCGATCGTGCGTCCCCTGCCGGTCTGCTCCCGCTCGAGGAGCGCCGCGAGAATGCCGATCGCCGCCCACTGCCCCGTGGCGAAGTCGATCAGCGAGACGCCGGAGCGCACGGGAGGCCCGCCGGGCTCGCCGGTGACGCTCATCATCCCGCTTGCAGCCTGCATCAACGGGTCGTAGCCCGGCCGGTCGGCGAGCGGGCCGTGCGCGCCGTAAGCGCCGATCGTGCAGTACACGAGCCGCGGGTTGCGCGCACGGAGCGCGTCAGCGCCGAGGCCGCGGCGCTCGGCGAGACCGGGGCGGAGGCTCTGGACGAACACGTCGGCCTCGTCGACGAGTCGCAGCACCACGTCCAGGTCCTTCGCGAGATCGAGTGCGAGCGAGCGCTTTCCCGCGTTGACCGTGAAGAAGAGCACGCCGTCGCCGCCGACGAACGGCGGCCCCCAGGCCCGTGCGTGGTCGCCTTCGTGCGGCTCGACCTTGACGACGTCCGCGCCGAGCGCAGCGAGCAATTGCGTGCACGACGGGCCTGCCAGTGACGCAGTCACGTCGACGACACGCATTCCCTTCAGCGGCTCGAAGCTCATCGTGGGTGCACCCATACCTGCAATGGGCCGACGTCGATGCTCTCGACGTCGCGCTCGAAGTGCGCGCCGAGCCGCTCGGCGACCTGGATCGACCGTGCGTTGTCGGGGTGGATGAGCGAGACGAGCCGCTCGAGCTCGAGATCGGTCCACGCGGTGTCTCGCACCGCTTCGGCTGCTTCCGTCGCGTAGCCGTGACCCCAGTGCCCGCGCGCCAGCGCCCAGCCGAGCTCGACCTCGGCAGCGTCTCCCGCCTCCGGCAGCGTCGAGCGCCGCCAGCCGCGCGTGTCCCAGACGAGCAGGCCGAGCCGCCCGAGGAATGCGCCGTCCTTCCGCCGCTCGATCGCGTACTGGCCGAAGCCGTTCGCGTCCCACCGCTCGAGGAAGAGCTCGATCGACTGGCTCGCGGCCCCGTTGCTGCCGCCGATGTACTGCAGCACCTCCGGGTCCGCGACCGCGGCGCTCCAGGCGTCGGCGTCCTCGAGCCGCGGCAGTCGCAGGACGAGCCGCTCCGTCTCGATCTGCGTTCTCATCGCGGATGCACCCAGACGATCGCCGGCCACTCGCCCAGGAGCTGCACCGTCTCCGTGGGCTCGGCGCCGAGCTTCTCGGCGACGCGCGCCGATCGTTCGTTCGCCGGATCGATCAGCGAGATCAGCGAAGTGACTCCCCGGACGTCATAGGTCCACTCTCGCACCGCGCGCGCGGCTTCGGGCGCGTAACCGTTGCCCCACTCCCGGCTCAGGACAGCCCAGCCGAGCTCGACCTGTGCGTCGTCGCCGGCGTCCGTCATCGTCGAGGTCTCCCAGGTCCGTGCGTTCCACACGAGCGGGCCGACGCGTCCGAGCAGGCGGCCGTCCTCCCGGTGCAGGACGAGGAACGGCCCCATCCCGTTCGCCTCCCAGCGCCGCAGCCAGCGTTCGAGATGCTCGACCGCGACCTCGATCCCGCCGGGCTCGGAGCCGATCCAGCGCATCACCTCGGCGTCGCCGACGAGCTCCAGGAGTACCGGGGCGTCGTCGAGTGTCGGCGCGCGGAGCAGAAGCCGTTCCGTCTCGATCTGCGTCATCCGCACGAACCTAACCGCTACCGTCGCCGTCTGTGAACCGCCTTGCGCAGGAGACGAGCCCGTACCTCCTCCAGCATGCGGAGAACCCGGTCGACTGGTACGCCTGGGGCGACGACGCGTTCGCGCGCGCCCGCGACGAGGACAAGCCGATCCTCTTGTCGATCGGCTATGCCGCCTGCCACTGGTGCCACGTGATGGAGCGCGAGTCCTTCGAGGACGAGACGACGGCGGAGCTGATGAACGAGCTGTTCGTGAGCGTCAAGGTCGATCGCGAAGAGCGTCCGGACGTGGACGCGGTCTACATGGAGGCCGTCCAGTCCCTGACCGGCCAGGGTGGCTGGCCGATGACCGTCTTCTTGACGCCGGACGGCGAGCCGTTTTTCGGCGGCACGTACTACCCGCCGGAGCCGCGTCACGGCCTGCCGTCGTTCCGCCAGCTGCTCGAGGCGGTCGGCGAGGCCTACCGCGACCGCCGCGGCGACGTCGTGACGCAGGCGCGCATGCTCGTCGAGTCGCTGCAGCGGAGCGGGCGGATGAGCCCGTCCGGGGAGCCGCTCACGAGCGAGCTCTTCAGCGAAGCCGAGCGCGTGCTGCGTACGCAGTACGACGCGCAGTGGGGAGGGTTCGGGCGCGCACCGAAATTTCCTCCCGCATCGACGATCGAGTTCCTCTTGCGACGCGGTGTGTTCGACCTCGCGCTCGGCACGCTCGACGGCATGCGCGCCGGCGGCATGTACGACCTCGTCGGCGGCGGGTTCCACCGCTACTCGGTCGACGCCGAGTGGCTCGTACCGCACTTCGAGAAGATGCTCTACGACAACGCGCTGCTCGTTCCCGCCTACCTGCACGCGTGGGTGCTGACGGGAGAGTCGAGCTATCGCACCGTCGTCGAGGACACGATCGAGTACGTCCTCCGTGAGCTGCGCCTCGAGGGCGGCGGCTTCGCGTCGGCGCAGGATGCCGACACCGACGGTGTCGAGGGGCTGACGTTCACGTGGACGGCGGAGGAGCTTGCCGCGACGATCGGTCCGGGCCGCGAAGCCCTGCTTCAGCCCTTCGAGCACGGCCGCTCGATCCTGCGCGGCCCGCTGAGCGCGGAGGAACGGGCAACGCTCCACGAGCTCCGTGAGCGACGCCCGAAGCCGCTGCGCGACGACAAGGCGATCGCCGCGTGGAACGGACTGATGCTCGCCGCTCTTGCCGAGTCCGGCCGGCGGCTCGACCGGGCGGACTGGCTGGCGGCGGCTCGTGAGCTCGCCGAGTTCCTGCTCGGCCCGCTCTCCGACGACGGGCGTCTGCACCGGACCTGGCGCAACGGCGTCGCCAAGGGAACGGGTTACCTCGAGGACTACGCGAACGTCGCGCACGGCCTCTACGAGCTGCACGTCGCGACCGGTGAGCTGCGTTGGCTGTACGAGGCGCACCGCCTCGCGCGGCTCGCGGTCGAGCTGTTCGGCGACGAGGAGCGCGGCGGATTCTTCCTCACGCCCGCCGACGGCGAGGTGCTCGTCGCGCGCCAGAAGGATCTCGACGACAACCCGACTCCGTCCGGCAACTCGATGCTCGCCTTCGTGCTGCTTCGGCTCGCACGGATCTGGGGGGACGACGAGCTCGAGCGGTCGGAGGTCGGTGTACTGCGGCTCAGCCGCGACGTGATCCCGCGCGCCCCGTCGGCATTCGGGTGGGCGCTCTGCGCGCTCGATCTCCACCTGTCGCCTCCCCGGGAGCTCGCGATCGTCGGCGGGCCGGACAGTGAGGTCGCGCGCGCCGCGCTCCACGCCCTCGACGCGAACGCCGTCGTCGCCTTCGGGCCGGCAGACGACGTGCCGCTCCTGACGGGCAAGACGCTCGTCGCCGGGCGCCCGGCCGTCTACGTCTGCGAGCGATTCGCCTGCCAAGCGCCCGTCACTGATCCGGATCAGCTCTAGCGCACGTCCCCATCTGCCGATGGGGGAGGGATGCGTCTCCGTGTCCTGCTCGCCGTCGTCGCGCTCGCCGCCCTCGTGGCCGCGTCGGCGCAGGCCGCCGCCCGGCCGTTGCGCCCGGGCGACGTCGCGCTGCTCAAGCGCCCGGCGACGGCGGAGGAACTGGTCGCGCAAGCGGTCGCAAAGCGCCTGACGCGGCTGTCGCCCGTCGTGCGGTGCGGAGACCTCGGCATCGACGTGCCCGCCGGCATGCTCGTGACCGGCGTCACGCTGCTGCCGCCTCGCGGGCCGGCGACGTACTTCTTGATGCAGCCCGAGATGTGCAACTACCTCTCCTGGTTCCGGCAGGATCCGGAGCGCTACGACCCGACGGCGTGCGCGGACAGCGCCTGCCTCGATGCTGCCTCGACGGCCGCCTTCGCCCTGGCCACCGTCGCGCACGAGTCGTACCACGTGCTCGGCTACCGGCTCGAGAAGCAGGTGGAGTGCTACGGCATGCAGTCGATCTGGTTCGTCGCGACGAGCCTCGGCGCGTCCGTTGCCGAAGGCCAGCGCATCGCGGCGTACTACTGGCGGACGACGTACGCAGAGCGCCGGCTGTCGACTCCCACCTACTGGTCGGCCGAATGCCGGGACGGCGGCAAGTACGACCTGCGCGCCGCCAGTCACGCCTGGCCGAGCTAGACGACGCGGGTCTCGGGCGACCGGGCCGCGCCGCGGCGGCTCGCCGAGAAGCGCCCGGAGCGGGATTCGGTGGCGGCGCCGAGCGCGCCGCCACCGATCACCACGATGTCCGCCGAGCGGCGTGATGTGCTAACGGCCGCTGTCCAGGAGCTTCCCGAACGGCTGCCAGTCACCTGTCGCGCCGCCGCTCCACTTGGTCAGGATCTCCTGCTCGATCGGGAAGTTGTCCGTCGCCGACGTCTTCAGCTTGATCCCCGGGTAGACGAACGGGTCCTTCGAGGTGTTCAGGCTGTGCAACGCGGTCATCAGGCTCACCCGCGTCGGGACATTGCCGGCGTTCTGGAGCGCATTGGTAAACGTCCATGCTACGGCCATCCCGTACACGAGGTTCGAGTCGCCTGCGGCCCAGTCCGCTGAGAGAGCGGGTGCGTACTGGTCGATGATCTGTTTCCCGAGCTTCATGCCGGCCAGATTCGGCTGTGTCGTCGGGCTCGCGAGGTACGACGACGAGATGACGCCGTCGAGGTTGGCGCCGAGCTTCGCAGCGACGAGCAGGAAGGGCCGGATCGCCGAGACGTTGGCGAGGAAGGTCGTGGGGCTCCAGCCGATCTTCGTTGCGGTGACGAGCGCCGCAATGGCCTGTGTCGGCACGGCGACGATGAAGAAGGTGTCGGCTCCCTTGGCCTTCAGGGCGAGAACCTGCTGCGTCACGGTCGTGTCGGTGGCGTTGAAGCCTTCGGCGTCGACGATATTGCCCGTCTTCGAGCCGAGCCCCTGTTTGAGGCCCGCGATGTAGTTCTTCCCGAAGGCGTCGTTCTGGTAGAGGATGCCGATCTTCGCGTTAGGCAGGTTCGCGGCGATGTACTTGCCGTAGATCCGTCCCTCGCTCGGATAGTCAGGCTGCCAGCCGCTCGTGTACGGCTTCTTGGAGCCGACGCACGACTTGATCGCGCAGAAGCCCCAGTACGAATCGCCGGTGGCGAGCATCACCTGCGGCACCTTGTGTGAGTTCGTGTAGCCCCATGTCGCCAGTCCGGGCGCGGTTCCGAGGCTGCCGACGATCGCGAAGACCTTGTCCTGCTCGACCAACTGCTGGACGAGCGGGACGGTCTGGGCCGGGTTGTACGCGTCGTCGAGCACCGTGAAGTCGATCTTGCGGCCGTTGACCCCGCCGTGATCGTTCACGTATGCGTAATACGCTGACTCCGCGGACGGAATCGTCTTGTAGGCGGACGCGACACCCGTGAGCGGGAACGTGCCGCCGATCTTGATCGAGGACGAGGTGACGCCCGGATCCAAGCGCTGCGCGCCGGCTGCGGCCGTGACCGCGATACCTGCGACGATCGCAGCCCCGGCGAACATCGCCAGGATTCTGCCCTTCATACCCATCCGTACCCTCCATGACGTTGGGATTGACCCCAGGTTCGAGACGACCGAACTGCTTCGAGACGACCGAGGCTGAGGACTATGACGTCCTCGGATCCGATTAGATAGTGGGTATTGAATCGCGAGTCAAGTCCGGACCGGACTGGGAACCGGTCAGGAGCGGGCCTGCCGGCGGCGGCCGACGGCGGCGAGGAGGCCCACCACGCCGTTCGGCAGCAGGAGCATGATCAGGATCACCATCAGTCCGAAGACGACGTCCTGGCCGTGCGCCGAGCCGATCAGCGGCACGCTCGCCGAGATCGTAGGCAGCAGCCCGACGAAGGCGGCGCCCGCGAGGACGCCCCAGAGGGAGCCCAGTCCGGCGACGGCGGCCCCGATCAGGAGCTGGAGCGAAAGGATGACCCCGAACTCCTGCGGCTGCGCGAAGCCGTTGGTCGCGATCACGTAGAGCGAGCCGGCGACCCCCGCGTAGGCCGCCGAGACCCCGAACGCGAGGGTCTTGTAGATCGGGAGCGAGACACCCGAGGAGGCGGCGGCGACCGGGCTGTCGCGCGTCGCGCGGAAGGCGCGCCCGATCCTCCCGCGAAGCAGGAGCCACGCGAGCACGAGGCTGATTCCGGCGCAGATCCAGCTGACGACGTAGAGCTTCAGGTGGCTGAACGACGTGTCGGTCTGGGTGCCGTTGCTTCCGCCGGTGAACTTGGAGAACTTGAGCGCGAGCTGCGGCACCGAGACCGCGAAGGCGAAGGTCGCGAGCGCGAGGTAGACACCAGAGAGCCGGAGCGCCGGCAGGCCGACGAGGAGCCCGACGACGAAGCTGATCGCAAGCGCGATCGGCAGCGTCAGCAGCAGATTCATGTGGTGGTCGTGCGAGAGGATGGCGGTCGTGTAGCCGCCGATCGCCATGAACGCGCCGTGCCCGATCGAGATCTGCCCGGTGTAGCCCGTCAGGATGTTCAGGCCGAGGATCGCGATGAAGTAGATCGCGACGCGCGCCGCAAGACCCTGGTGGTAGCCGTCCATCGTCGACGGCAGGAGCCCGATCACCACCACGGTCGCGGCGATGACGATCAGCCGGGAATGACGCGCCGCCCTCATACGCGCCGCACCTGCCTTCGGCCGAGCAGCCCGCCCGGCTTCACCACGAGCACGACGAGGAGGACCGCGAATGCGACCGGCAGGCGCAGCTCGGAGGTGATGAAGTGCACGTACTGCCCGACGAGGTTCAAGAAGACTCCGAGCAGAACGCCGCCGAGGACGGCGCCGGCCGGGCTCTCGAGCCCGCCGAGCACCGCGGCGGCGAAGGCGTAGATCAGGATCGCCTGCATCATCGTCGGCTGGAGGAATTGCGTGGGCTCGGTCATCAGGCCGGCTACCGCGCCGAGCACCGACGCGAGCCCCCAGCCGATCGCGAGCATCCAGTTCACGCGGATGCCGACGAGCGACGCGGCGGCGGGACGCAGCGCGGCAGCGCGCATCGCGAGGCCGAGCTTCGTGAACTGGAACAGCACCCAGAGCAGGATCACGGAGAGGATCGAGACGAGCAGAACGCCGAGATCCTGGCGCGCGAAGGCGACGCTCCCGACGTGGTAGACCTGGTTGCCGAACGGTGCCGCCATGAACTTGAGATCGGCGCCCCAGATCCAGGAGACGACGCCGTCGATCAGGATGAAGAGGCCGACGGTGACGATCACGACCGCAATCACCGATCGGTGCTGCACCGGTCGGATCACTGTGAGCTGCACGACGACCCCGAACACGAACGCGATCGCAAGCGTCAGCGTGAACGCCAGCCAGTACGAGAGACCCCACAGCGTCAACTGGTAGCCGACGTAGGTCATCGCCATCCCCATCTCGCCCTGGGCGAAGTTGACCACTTCCGTCGCGCGGTAGATCAGCACGAGCGCGAGCGCCAGGCTCCCGAAGACCGCGCCCTGCGCAAGGCCTGCCACCGTCTGCTGGGCGAAGATGCTGCTCGAGAGCGAGCCGACGACCAGGAAGATCGCGATGGCGACAAGCGCTCCAACGATCGGAAGCGACACGCCGGCGCCGACGGTGCTCTTGCGGGCGAGGGCGCTCATCAGTACCCCAGGTAGCTCCTGCGCACGGATTCGTGCTGCTGCAGCTCGCTGCTCGGTCCCGACAGCGCGACGCGGCCGACCTCGAGCACGTATGCCTGCTGCGCGAGTTGGAGCGCGATGTGCGCATTCTGCTCGACGACGAGCACGGTGAGGCCCTCGACGTCGTTCAGGTCCTTGATGATGCGGAAGATCTCCGTGACGAGTTTCGGCGCGAGGCCGAGGGACGGCTCGTCGAGCAGGAGCAGCCGGGGGTGCTGCATGAGTGCACGAGCGAGAGCGAGCATCTGCTGCTCGCCGCCGCTGAGCGTGCCGGACTGCTGGTCGCGGCGCTCCTCGATCCACGGGAAGTGGGCCGATACCCGAGCGAGGTCGTCCTTGATGGAGCCGCGGCGCGTGTACGCGCCGAGCCGCAGGTTCTCCCAGACCGTGAGCTCGGCAAACGTCCCGCGACCCTCGGGCACATGGGCGATGCCGAGCCGGGCTACGTCGTCGGGCCCGCCCCGGCCGACGGACTTGCCGGCGAAGCGGATGCTGCCCTCGCGATGGACGCTGTGCGAGATCGCGCGCAGCGTCGTCGTCTTGCCCGCGCCGTTCGCGCCGAGGACGGCGACGATCTGGCCCTCGTCAACCGCGAGCGACACGCCGTGCAGCGCCTGCACGGGCCCGTAGCGCGCGCGGACGTTCTCGAGCTCGAGCAGTGCCGCCACTAGCTGGCCTCGATCATCTAGGCCGTCGCCTCGAGCTCGCCGCCGAGGTACGCCTCGATCACCTTGGGATCGCGCTGGACGGTCTCGGGCGGCCCGCTTGCGATCGTGCGGCCGAAGTTCAGCACGTGCACGTGGTCGGAGATCCGCATCACGAGGTTCATGTGGTGCTCGACGAGCAGGACCGTGAGCTTCAGCTCGTCGCGGAGGCGCGTGATGAACGAGGCGAGCGCCTCGACCTCCTCATGATTCAGCCCGCCGGCCGGCTCGTCGAGGAGCAACAGGCGCGGCTTCGAGACGAGTGCGCGGGCGAGCTCGACGCGCTTGAGCGTGCCGAACGGCAGTCCGGCGGCCTGGTTCCGCGCGTACTTCGCAATCCCGACCAGCTCGAGCGTCTCGAGCGCGCGTTCGCGCAGCGCGCGCTCCGGCTGAAAGCGCGAGACGGTGTGCGCGCCGACGAGGACGTTCTCGAGCACCGTCATGTTCGGAAAGAGCTCGACGTTCTGGAATGTCCGCGCGATGCCCAGCTTGATCACCCGGCTCGCAGGCGTGTGCATGAGCGAGCGACCGTCGAAGAGCACGTCACCGGAGTCGACGCGGTACAGGCGCGTGATCACGTTGAACGCGGTCGTCTTGCCCGCGCCGTTCGGCCCGATCAAACCCGCGATCGTGCCCTCGACCACGTCGAGCGATACGTCGTCCAGTGCGACGATGCCGCCGAAGCGAAGTGACGCGTGTTCGAGAGAGAGGAGACCCATCCGGACCGGCCCCAACCCTACGGAATCGGGGGGTGTAGGGAGGGGGTTACTGCGTTTTTCGCGTCCCGGGAGGCGAGATACTCCTCCCAGAGGTGCTCCATCGTCGTCGTGCGCGGGGCGTCGACATGGCCCGGGTCATAGGCCGTGTGGTTGACGGCGCGGACGATCGAGGCGCCGTCGGCCGCGACGTCGATGATGTTGATGCACGCAGGCGACTGCTCGAAGCCCCCGAGGAAGACCCGCTCACCGGTGAGGGCGTGGCCGAGGATTGCGCGGTTGACTCCGCCGTGGAGGATCAGGAGCAGCACATCCCAGCCGGCATCGGCAAGCAGGGCGTCGAGCTCGGGCAGCACGCGGTCGAAGAGCGCGTCGACCGACTCTCCACCGAGGAAGCGCGTGTCGAGGGGAACGACGCCGCGGAATGCGGTCTCCATCAACTCCTGCACCGTCTCGGGGGCGAGGCCCCGCAGCTCGCCGCTCTCGATCTCGCGCAGGCCGTAGCGCGCCTCCGCCTCGATCGCCGGCGCGACGATGGACGCCGTCTCCAGCGTGCGGACGAGGCCGCTTGTGACAACCCGGTCGAAGGTGACCTCGGCGAGCGCAGCCGCGGCCGCGGCGGCCTGGCGTCGCCCGTCCTCCGTGAGCACGACCTGCTCCGGGTCGAGTGTTCCGAAGTAGCGCACCTGTGCGTGCCGCATCAGGTAGATGCGACGGCGCCCACTCACGTCGCGCGAAGTGAGCGGCCGCCCGCGGCCTGCATGCCCGCCATCATGCCCGGCGGCGCAGCCCCGTCCGGGAAGCGGGCGACGAGCTCGCCGAGCAGCGCGTCGGCGTCCCACTTGTCGTCGCTCTCGAAGAGCTCGCCGGCGCTCCAGCCCTGAAGGGCGTTGATCGCGCCGCCCCAGACGTGGAACACCTGGCCGGTGATGCGCTGCGCATCGTCGGCGCTGAGCGCGACGACGAGCGGCGACATGTTCGACGGGTCGAGCGGATCGAAGCCCTCCTTGGGGGCGACCATGTCGAACGTCTCCTCCGTCATGCGCGTGCGCGCGTTCGGAGCGAGGCAGTTGACGGTGACGCCGTAACGCTCGAGCTCCTGCGCGACGATGAGCGTGAATCCGGCGATGCCGGCCTTCGCGGCGCCGTAGTTCGCCTGGCCGATATTGCCGAAGACGCCTGACGGGCTCGACGTGTTGATCACGCGGCCTCGCACCTCGTCGCCTGCTTTCGAGCGCTCGCGCCAGTAGGCGGCGGCGTGGCGTGTCGGCGCGAAGTGGCCCTTGAGGTGGACGGCGATCACGCTGTCCCACTCTGCCTCGGTCATGTTCACGAGCATCCGGTCGCGGAGGATCCCGGCGTTGTTGACGAGGATGTCCAGGCGTCCGAACGCGTCGATGGCGGTCTGCACGAGCTCCCCCGCCTCTGCGAAGTCGGCGACGTTGGCGCCGTTCGCGACAGCTTCTCCGCCGGCGGCCTCGATCTCCTGCACGACCTGCTGCGCAGGCGAGAGGTCGTTCCCTTCGCCGGCCAGCGAGCCGCCGAGGTCGTTGACGACGAGCTTGGCGCCGGCCTGCGCGAGGGCGAGCGCGTGGGCTCGTCCGATCCCGCGCCCCGCACCCGTGACGATTGCGATCTTCCCCTTGAGATTCGGCATGTGGGAGAGAATACGCGCATGGACTTCACGCTCACCTCCGAACAGGAGCTGATCCGCCGCTCAGCCCGCGAGTTCTGCGATCGGGAGATCGTTCCGAACGCCCGGGACTGGGACCGCAGCGAGCGCATGGACGAGGGAATCGTCCCCAAGCTGGCCGAGATCGGCTTCCTCGGCTGCGCGCTGCCCGAGGAGTACGGCGGCATGGGTCTCGACACGATCTCGTACTGCCTCGTGATGGAGGAGCTCGGGCGTGCCGACTCGTCGGTGCGCGGCATCGTCTCGGTGAACAACGGCCTGGCGGGCAAGACGATCGCCAAGTGGGGGACGGACGAGCAGAAGCGACAGTGGCTGCCGGGACTGGCGTCGGGCGAGACGCTCGGCTGCTATGGGTTGACCGAGCCGGGGTCCGGATCGGATCCCGCGTCGCTCGTGACGCGCGCGACGCGCGACGGCGGCGAGTGGGTGATCGACGGCTCGAAGATCTTCATCACGCTCGGCTCGTGGGCCGGCGTCGCGCTCGTCTTCGCGCGCAGCGGCGGCGAGGGGCCGCGTGGCATCACGTGCTTCCTCGTGCCGACGGGCTCGCCGGGATTCAGCGCGCGCAAGATCGACGGCAAGCTCGGGCTGCGTGCGCAGGACACCGCAGAGCTCTTCTTCGACAGTGTGCGGGTGCCGGACTCGGCGCGACTCGGCGACGAAGGCGCGGGCTTCAAGGTTGCGATGTCGGCGCTCGACAACGGGCGTATCTCGCTCGCGGCGGGAGCGGTCGGCCTCGCACAGGCCTGCGTCGACGCGTCTGTTGCGTACGCCACCGAACGGCAGCAGTTCGGCAAGCCGCTCGCGCAGTTCCAGCTGATCCAGGAGCTGATCGCCGAGATGGCCGTCGAGACCGAGGCCGCGCGCATGCTGGCGTGGCGGGCGGCCGCTCTCGCGGACCGCGGCGAGTCGTTCACGCTCGCCGCGTCCCAGGCGAAGTACTACGCGAGCGAGGTTGCGGTGCGGGCGGCGAACGCCGCGCTCCAGGTGCACGGCGGCTACGGCTACGTCGACGAGTTTCCGGTCGCGCGCTACCTGCGCGATGCGCGCGTGCTGACGCTCTACGAGGGTACGAGCCAGATCCAGAAGCTCCTGATCGGTCGAGCCCTGACCGGCGAGAGCGCGTTCGTCTAACCGTTTGCTCCATGGCCAACAGAGCCACGTCCCGTGCCTGGCACCGGACGAGTCCTGTCCGGACGGTGTGTCCCCGAACGACATCTTGCGCCGCAGTTCCGCACGAGGCACTCTCGCGCAATGGCACAAAGACCGCGAGATAACGAGGCCGGAATCCACCACGTCATCGTCCAGGCGACAGGCCCGAGCGAGTACTACGTCGACCACATCGATCGTCTCGACTGGCTGCGCGACTTCGTTCGAACACTCGATCGATATGACTGGAAGTGCTTGATCGTGTGCCAGATGACCACGCACGTGCACACGCTCCTCGACGTCCCGGACAGGTCGCTGTCGGAGGGCATGCAACGCCTCAACTGCGCCTACGGCAAGGGATTCAACGAACGTCACGAACGCCGCGGCAACCTTGTCGGGAAGCGATTCTGGTCGGAACGATGCGAGACGAGCTCGGATGTCTTGGCTCGGTTCCGATACGTCGCGCTGAACCCTGTCCGCGCCGGTATCTGCGAGCGTCCGGAAGAGTGGTTCTGGAGCAGCTTCGCCACCTCGTGCAGCCTTGCGACCACGTTCCCCTTCGTCGACGCGACGCAGATCCACGCATCACTGGACCCGGCTGAACGGGACCTTGCCGCAAGCCTGCGTGCGCTCGTGAGAGATTCCTGAAAGAGCCACGGCCGGTGCCTGGCAGCGGACGTGGCTCTGTGCGCCATGGCGCGGCGCTTGAGCCGCTAGCCGGACTTGAGCGTCTTGATGTAGGCGGCGAGCGCGGCGAGCTGATCGTTCGGGATGATTCCGCCCCAGTGCGGCATGCTGACGATCGGCGCACGGCCGATCACGCTGCCTGACCGGATCACGTCGATGATCTTCTTGTCGGTGTTGAACTCGCCCTGGAAATCGGCGCCCGAGAGCGGCGGGATCGTCTTGTCCGGCGACTGCGGATTCGGCACGCCGCCGAGGCCGTTCGGCCCGTGGCAATTGATGCAGCCGTAGCGCACGTAGAGCGTTGCGCCCGCGACTGCCGCTCCCTGCCCCTGTGGGATCGCCGGAGGATCCGCGGTCGGCACCTTGGGCAGCCCGGCGCGGAGGTAGGAGATGAGGTCGGTGACCTGCGTCGCCGAGATCACCTGCCCCCACACGGGCATGTACGGCTTCGTCGGGTCCTTCGACGCGCCGAGGCCGTGGTCGATGATCGTGCGGAGCTCGGCCGGCTGGAGCTTCTGCGCAACAGTCTTGAGCGCGGGCACGTCGGGCGAGACACCGCCCTTGCCCTGTTCGCCGTGGCACTGGGCGCACGCGAACTGGACGAAGATGTGTGCGCCGGCCGCTACCTGCGGGTCGAACGTCGCCGTCGAGGCGCTCACGGTTCCGGTGGTCTTCTCGTGCGTGTTGTGCCCGACGATCCAGCCCACGAGGCCGGCAACGAACATCAGCCCCAGGACGAGCAGGATGATCAATGCCTCTGCGGTGTGTGTGGCGATGGATGAGCGCTTGCGAGCGATGCGGGGACGATACGCCTTTTCTCGTGCCCGTGCCGGACGTTGCGGCTAGTGGTATCGCTCGAGGAACTGCGGTGACGCGATACGCAGGCGCGCCTCGACGCTTGCCTGCACGCGACGCAGCGCGTCCGGGGGAACGTCATCCGCGCGGATCCTCCGCGCGAGCTCACGCAGCTCGGAGTCGTCCTCGACCGGCAGCTCCGCGAGCTCGCGGTAGACGATTCCGAGCGCGTTCATCGCGACGAGCATCCGGAAGCGCAACCGCGGATCGGTGAGCGTCGGCAGGATCTCGCCGCCGAGGAACTCGAGGATCGCCTCGGTCAGCTCCTGCGCGGTCGGCCGCTCGCTCATGCGTTCGCCCGCTCGAGCAGATGGCAGATCTCGTGCTCGACCTCGGCCGACAAACGGCCGAGGATCGCCAGCTCGACGCTGCGATCGCGTCCGCTGAGGTGGCGCTGCGCCTGGGTCAGCGTTCCGATCGCCCACGCGACGTTGCCCGCGAGCTCCCAGTAGTCGAGCTCTTCCGGCCGGACGTCGAGGCCGGTCAGCTCGTTGTAGCGCTCGACGAACGGCTCGACGCCGCCGATCCCACCGAGGCGTTTCTCCGGCACGCCGAAGCGCCATGCACGCACCAGCGAGAACGCCATGTCGCGCACCGGATCGTCGAGATGGGCGAACTCCCAGTCGAGCACGCCGACGAGCCCTTCCGGGCCGACGACGACGTTGCCGATCCGGTAGTCGCCGTGATTCACGACGGTCGGCCGCTCGGGCGGGCGGTTCTCGCGCAGCCACCAAAGCCCGAGCTCGATCGCGGGGTGAGGCTCGTCGACCTCGTCGAGCTCCTCGACCATCCGCTCGAGCCGGGCTTCGGGCAGGAACGGCAGCCGTTCCGCGGGGATCGCGTGGATCTTTGCCAGCTCCTCCGCCAGTTGCACGGGAAGCCGCCCGCGCGCCGTCGCGAGCTCCTCTTTCTGCACGATGCGGCGCCCGATCGTGTCGCCCTCGAGTCGCTCCATCACGAACGCCTCGCGGCCGGCGAGGTCGGCGATATAGCCGTAGGGCCGCGGCACCTTCACGCCGGCCTCGAACGCCGCCTCGATCACTGCGTACTCCTGGGCGAGCGTCAGCGTGTGGTGATGCATCACGGTGACCGCGGCGCGCCGCACGAGCAGCCGCTCGCCGCCTGCGTCGACCGCCCACGCCTCCTTTGAGGCTCCGCCGGCGAGCAGCACCGGCACGGAGATCTCGACCGTGCGGCCGAGCAACTCCGAGAGGCCGGCCTCGAACGCGTCCTTCATCACTGTGCGATCATTGCTGCAGATGGAGACGATTGTCATCCCGGACCTCGTTGCGGAGCGCCGGGAGCGGGTGCGCTCCTTCATGGAGCAGCACGTCTATCCGAACGAGGGCGCCCTCATGGCGGAGGACGAACGGGCCGACGCGCTGATCGTGGAGCTCCAGGAGAAGGCGAGGGACGCAGGTCTCTGGGCGCCGCACCTCCCGCCGGAGGCCGGCGGCAGCGGCAGCGGCTTCATCGAGTACGCGTATCTGAACGAGGAGATCGGTCGCAGCTTCATCGCGCAGCTCATCTTCGGCTGCCAGGCGCCCGACGCAGGCAACGGTGAGATCCTCCACCACTTCGGCACTCCCGAGCAGAAAGAGCAGTTCCTCGTTCCGCTCGTCGCCGGCGAGACGCGTTCCTTCTTCGGGATGACCGAGCCGGAGAACGCCGGCTCCGATCCGACGAACCTCGACAGTCGCGCGGTGCGCGACGGCGACGAGTGGGTGATCAACGCGCACAAGTGGTTCTCGTCGGCCGCGGACGGCGCCGGCTTCGGGATCCTCATGGCGGTCACCGATCCGGACGCGGCGCCGCACAAGCGTGCGTCGATGATCATCGTTCCCACCGACACGCCGGGCTACGAGCTCGTGCGGAAGGTCCCGGTGATGGGCCACGAGGGTCACGGCTGGGCAACGCACTGCGAGACGCGCTGGACGGACGCGCGCGTCCCGGTGACGAACACGCTCGGCGCACCCGGCGAGGGCTTCAAGCTCGCACAGAAGCGTCTCGGCCCCGGCCGCATCCATCACGTGATGCGCTGGCTCGGGCAGATGCAGCGCGCGTTCGAGCTGATGTGCTCGTACTCGCTCGAGCGCAAGGTCGGCGGCGAGCTCCTCGCCGACAAGCAGACGATCCAGAACTGGATCGCCGAGTCGGCCGCAGAGATTCAGGCGTGCCGGCTGATGACGCTCCAGACCGCGCACCGGCTCGACGAGGGAGACGAAGCGCGTGTCGAGGTCTCGCTC
>Ga0265319_1000368_pt1 | contig 32456 bp, 48 predicted proteins | sample 4824metaG_FD_192443 | JGI IMG/M metagenome (GOLD analysis project Ga0265319, IMG submission 192443) | Rhizosphere microbial communities from Carex aquatilis grown in University of Washington, Seatle, WA, United States - 4-8-24 metaG | ecosystem: Host-associated > Plants > Roots > Rhizosphere >...
CCAACATCGGCGTGTTCGCTTCGGAGAGCCAGTCGGCGGCGAGCCACGCGGCGCGGCCAGCGAGCTCGAGCGAGTAGCTGTCCCAGTTCTCCATCCCGCACGCCCACGCCACGTGCTCCGGCTCGACGCAGCACACGGTGGACGACTGATCAATGCAGACGTGGGCCGAAGCCTGCGGAGCGATGCGCGGGTTGGCGAACCACTTCGCGACGCCCATGGCGGTACCGGGCTTGTCGGGCGCCTCCATCGAATGGCACTCGAGGATGCTCACGAAGCGCGGCCGCAGCGGGCTGACGTAGGTCCAGTGTGCCGCCTGGACGAACGGAAGCTCGGGAGCGAAGGGATGGGTCACTCGGTGCTCGGCTTCGTCTCTGCGGCGGCGATGGCAGCGAGAACGTCGTCGAGATGCAGGCATTCCTTCAGGTTGGGACACGGGTTGGTTGGGGAGACCGGAGCGATTCGACCATTGCAGAAATCGTTGCCCGGAATCGCGTCGTAAAGAATGCCGATGACCGGCGGTCCGTACGACGGGATCAGAACGACCTTGTCCCCAATCTTTGCCTCACGACCATTCTTGTAATGCATTTGTTTTCTCCTTCTGAATCACCATAGGAACACCACCGCCACCGCGAGGACCGCGAGCAGGCAAAGGCTGTCCCAAATCCAACCCCTCACCGGTGCCGTCCGATCGTCAGCGTCGAGAACCCGAAGCCGAAGAACAGGTCGAGCAGCCAGAGCACGACCGCGACGATGACCACGACGCGGATGAGCTTCATGATGGTGGCGTCGAGCGGAAGCTGTCCGACACCCCACAGGAGGACGCCCACGACGGCGAGAATGACGATGACTTCGATTATTGGCATGACTGCTCCTTCACGGCTTCACCCGAATCGTGCGCCGTCCCGTCCGTGATTGCCGTCGTGACTTGCGACGCGCCTTCCGCTCGCCCATGTCTTGCCACGAAAGGGCGTACTGCTGCGTCGCCGAGCCCTTCGAGTCGATCTCGATGCAGTACCCTCCACGGGTCATCGCCGGAGCTGCCTTGCCGCCAAGCTTCCCCATGTAGTCCGTCGGCGAGCCGTCCGACTGGTCCTGGAAATACGCCGGCAAGAGGAAGTTCGACACCTTCACGTCCGCCCCGTTCATGGCGATGAGGTAGTAGTCCTCCTCCACCGCGTCGCAGAGCTCGAGAGCCCTGAAGTTCCCGTCTGGAGTCTGGTGCCAGATCGTGCACGACGGATCGATGAACATCTCCCCCAGCTCGTGGCTCAAAGTGACCGAGACGGTCTCCCCGTCGGCGAGAGTCGTCTTGGCGAAGACGAAGCCCCTCGGTCGGCCCTTGGGGTCGTTGTCATGGTAGCCAAGGGCCCCCGGCTGGTCGGCGTCGTCCATGACGTACATCTCGAGAGCCCCATCGGTGACGGGCTCTCCGGAGAACTCGACCGTCGGCGACTGACGCTCCCAGGCTACCGCGACGTGCTCGCAGAGCTGCTGAGCGCACGCGCGGGTCCACAACGCAACCTGCTCGTCGGTGACCACAGTGGACTTGTTGACGACGGCAATCTTCACGGATGCCCCCCGTCTCCGGGAAGGAACTCCGCGTGCATCTCCAGAAGCCGCGCCTTGACCGCCGTGGTCCCGCGCGCCGCACAGAGAAGGTCGAGGTCGTGGACGATGTCTGTCAGGTCGACCCCGCGGGTCTGGGCGTAGGCCGTCAGGAAGGTAGCGTCCCCGTTCTCGAGCGCCGTGCACGCTGCTTGCGTGTCCGCCTCGGCCGTGGGGCTAGAGAAATGGAGGAACGATGAGCAGGCGAAGAGCATGAGTGCCGCGAGGATGAGCAGCACGTTCACCGGGGGCTTGCCCTTCGGCGTGGCGCGTGGCCCGACGCCGAGCAGCCCGCCGACTTCGGCGAGCAGGTTCACGAAATCCACGGTGATGGTGTTCACGATGTTCGCGAAGCGCGTTCCAGGGAACACCTTCGATGCGAACTGGTTGAACGCCGTTCCGAGCGCGCCGAGCGCGAGCAGGAATGGCCAGTACGTCGTGAGTAGCGTGAGAAATGTCGTGACGAATGCGGGCATGGTCGAATTCTCCTCGAGTCAGGGAATGGTTGCAAGGATTCCGGTCGCCAGATCGAAGGCCATCTGTACGAAACCGGCGCTACTGTAATGCGTCAGTTGGCTCGTGATGAGCGCGTAAGCGTCAGAGCTGTACTCGTGGCAATTCGTCGTCGCGGCGACCGCTGCGGCCTGCTGAGCCTGCATGGCGGCTAGCGTCGCCGGGCCGCCCGCGCCACCGATATCGTGCAGCCGAATGACATGGATTTGGCAGGCAGTGCCCACGCCGAGCAGCGAGCGCAACGCGGCGAAGTTCGCTTCCAGATTGGAAGCGTAGCCGGTGACCTGCGAGTCGGTTGACGTGAGGGCGAGCTCGTTCTCTCCCTGGATCCAGATGTAGTGATACCGGAACGTGCAGCCAGGAAATTGCGCCTGAAGGAGCGGGAGCACCGTCCCCCAGTCGGCCACGAGCGTCGTCCAGCCGCTCGCGGACGGGGGCAACCACGTGCCCTGCAACGACGTGCCCCCTTGGGCGACCTTGAAGAAAAACGGAGTGAGTCCGAGGTTGGCCAAGATGGCCATCAGCCGTAGTTCGACGCCGTGTTCCGGGGGCGGCGATGTGATGCCGGTGTGCGTCCCGAGCGCGGTGAGCACGCTCGGCGTGGTGAAGCCAATGTCGTGCGGCCAGTGGAGTAGACCCGCGGGGAAGTCTGGAGGCGTGAACGCGATGCCGGACATGTTCGACTGTCCGCTGCCGACGATGACATCCACGATCGTCGGGTCGATGACTGGCTGTCGGAACGACTGCGCGATGGCCACGCGGGTCGGCCCGGTCAGGTACCTGTAGACGGTCGTGCGTTCCGCGGCAGTGAGCTCGCGATTGTAGATGAGCAGCTCACCTAGGTAGCCGTCGTAAAACGAGTCTGGGTTGTTGTCGGCGTTGACGAACAGTGCGAACCTATTCGTAGTGGTCGTGCCAGGGGCGTCAGCGCCGAGACTCGGATCGGCCACGATATTGTCGATGTGGATCGACTCATGCGATCCGTCGCCATGAAACATGAACACGTGCGGCAGCGCATCTGAAGACTGGCTTGACGTGTGCGCCACCGTCGTTGGCGCGTCGCTGATGGTTCGGCTCGTCCAGAAGCCGGTTCCGCTGTTGATGCCCCAGTTTTTGGAGCTCTTGCCAGCGACCGCAGAATTGGCCGTGCTACAAATGGCCATGTAGGTGGTCGTTGAGACGGCTTGCATGACGTAGATGAGCGTGTATGCCTGCCCTGGCTTCGTGGCCGCGACTACGGCAGCCTCGGCCGTCGAGATCCAGGCCGCCGTCCCGTCTCCTTTCCAGGCCGGATAGAGGCTATTGATTCCCGTCGCGCTGAAGGTCGGGCGCGTTCCGGTCTGTCGCCATACGACGCCGCTCGCCTTGTTCGTGATGGCATCGACATTGCCTCCCGATACGCTCATCGCGGTAGCATCGAACGGGTCGAGCCATGCAACGAGACCGCTGATAGCGGCGAGCGCGGCGGGGACTTGTGGGACGACCACGGCGGAGTGCTGGAAGCCCAGTAGCGCCTTCCCGTTTGACGTGCCCGCGTCCGCGATGTCCGTCTGGATCGCGATGTTGCACAGGTCGCCCTGGTTCACTGACGCGAAATGCGTCGAGTCGGAAAGGATGAGTCCTGTCGTGTTTTTGTTCCCCGTGCCAGTGATGAACGTGGACACGCCGTTGATTTGCGCTGTCGCCGTCATCGTGTTCGCCGTGGCGAAGGCTACGGGTAGATTGACGACCAGCATTCCGATGCGCCCCGGCGCGATCGTCGGTAGCTCGGCCGAGACGAGCGTCGAGCTGAGCGCCGCCGAATTGCTTGGCAGCGGAAACCGCACGGCCGTCGTGTTGCCGTTGCTTGTCCACCCCATCTCGAGAAACGAAGCAAACGGAAGCTGCTCGAACGTGCACGACTCGCCCGCTGCCGCGCCAGCGGTGGCGTTCTTGATTTTGCCACCACTCGTCAGTACGAGGTCGTTCGTGACGACGGTGGCCGTGCTATCGGTGCTCATCAGAGTCCCAGGTTCGCGCGCGCTCGCTTATGGGCGTGTTCCGGGTGCCCGTCGGGGTATCCGCGCACGTCGGCCCTCACGGCGTCCGGGAGGTCATGGCGCGTCTTGGCCTTGTCGATGCCGGCGCTAATTTTGGCGACTTGGTCAGCCTTGATCTGGCCCTTGTCCATCAGCTCGTCCATCACGTCGTAGGCCTGCTGGCGTTTCTCCGGCGAAAGCGGCGGAGTTGCAAACGTCCCCGACGGCAGATCGTGAACGTCACCCCACCGCACCGGGGCGTGCTTGTCCGGGTCATACGGGACGAAGTTGTGCGACGGGTGACCCTGGGCGATGACGGCGTTTGCGTGGTCCTCATCTTCGTAGACGAGATTCGCGACGATGCCGTGGAACGTCTGTAGGTAGTGCTTTTTCATGTGTTCTGCTTGAACCCTATCGCAACCTTGCCGTTTGATGTCCCAGAGTCCGAGATGTTGAACGTGAGCCCGATCGAGACGAGGTCGCCCTGGGCCACGCTCGGGAAATGGGCACTGTCACTCGCCACGAGCCCCGTAGTCCCGCTCGTCGCGGTGCCGGTTGGTGTCGCGTTCACTCCGTTGATGCGCGCCACGACGACGCATGATGCCGCGGTCGCGAAGGCAGTTGGCATGTTGCAGACGAGAAATCCGATCTTTCCCGCCGCCAAGCATGGGAGCTGACACGTCGTCTCGGTCGCGCTGAGCGCAGCGGAGTTGTTCGGTCCGGGGAATCGCTGAGAGCCGCTCGCGCCGTTCGTCGTCCAACCCTGTTGGATGATCGGCGAATAGGGAAGCTGGTCGTAGGTCATGACCTCGCCCGTAGCCGCGCCGGGCGTCACTGATTTGCATTTCCCACCAGTCGCCAGAACGAGGTCGTTCACGACGATGGCGGCCGTGCTGCTGACGATGGCCATTACGGTGCTACCTGCACGGCATTGTTGCCGTTGTTGACCTGAATGAGATTGGTCACACTATCGACTTGGATCTTGGTGCCGGTGGGCGGAGGTCCTGAGCCCGCGGCACCTTTGCCCATCAATGGTACTGGCAGGTACCCGTAGCCGTAGCCATACCGCATCTCCTTCGGCTCGTCGGGTTTCTTCACCAGATCACCAAAAGCCCACCGATGTCCGTGGTCGTGTGCTGGATACTATTTCCCGCCGGGAGCGTAGCGCCAACCAGATTCGTCACGTCCAGGGCCACCGAATTACCGAAGTGATCCTTGTAGGTGAGCGTCTTGGTTCCGCTGCCCGCCGAGGTGATAATCCAGTGGCGGGGAGGCCTTCCGGCCATTCCGCCCAGGATGGCGATACTGTCCGCCTTCAAGTCGATGTCCGAACCGAAGCTCGTGTAGAACTTCTGGGCACACTGTGCGCCGATGTAGTCAATTCCTGCTGAGAGGTCCATGGGAGTCCTTACTGGCCGAAGCCCCGAATCAAATCTATCAGACTTTGCGTCGGGGGTCGCAGCCGGTGAGCAAACTCGTCCGCCGCGTTCTCTTCTTCCTTGCGCCCGTGAGCTCCGGCAACCCCTACCGCCGTCTTGACTTCCTGGCTCCGGACGATGGGGTCCGCGTGGTACTCACCTCGCCGAATCATGCGGTAGAGAAACCCAGGCTGGCTCGTGGACTCGGTCAGGTGCTCGTAGGCCTGGGTCGCCGTGACTGCCCTCAGCTTGCCCTCAGCTTGTCCCCCGCCGGCCAACTTGAGCAGCGCCTCGTCCCGTTCCTTCTTCGAGCCGAACCCTCGCAGAGCGTCCGCAAGCTGGTCCTTCGTCATCGAGCTGCCGAGGTCTTCGGCGTTCGTGATTCCTGCCCGCCGGAACGTCGCCTTGATTTCGTCCAGCTTCCCCGCGATGTTGTGCTGGTAAGCGGCCCACCCCGTCACCTCGTGCCCGTCCACCGTCGCTCTCGCGTTGGCCACCTCGGGCAGGTTGGCGGGTGAACGGAATTGCTCCCGGTCCTTCCTGAAGGAGCGCTGAAACTCATCCAGGACCGGGTCGTGCTCCCCGCTCGTGCGCTGCCCCTCTTTGGTGAGGGCGTTGAGCTTCCGGATGACCGCGTCCGACTGCTCGGCGTTCAGCCCCTTCGGGCGGTAGGCGATGACGTACTCACCCGCTGGCACGTTCCGCGGCACCCCGCGCGCCTCGAGCTCCTCGGCGGTCACGAGTCCCTGTTCCAGGGCCGTCTTGGCCGGGATGGTCAGCGTGCCTCGCAGGTGCCCCGTGGTCGCCTGAGACTTGGTCATCGGCTCCCAGGTCCCCAAGGTGTCCATGACCTCCCTGGCCTTGTTGTCGCTGGAGCCGAGGAACGGGATGGGGCCCGGAGCCGTGCGCACCGTCGTCGTGTTCGGAACGACCGCGGGGATGGGGGAACCTGGGGACGGAAGGGTTGGCCTGTAGTTCTCCTCTGGTCCCGGCTCTGGCTCTCGCTCGGTATGCGGGCCGTTGGCTGCCTCTAGCTTGACGACGCGAAGGCCGTCTCGCGTGTCCTCGCCAGCGACACGCCATTGCGTTCCGCGGGGAACTAAAGCCTCTCCGAATGTGTTCGAGCCCTCGATGTGGTCCACTGGTACGGCTCCGTGCTGGCCGCCGATCTCCAGTAAAACGCCGCCCTTCTTCGCGAAGCGCGTGGCCCCCTCCGGGTCCTTACTGACGGACCAAGTCGACGGGTTCTCTCCCGTAGAAAGAACATGTTCCAGCTCGGCCTGGCTGGCGCCTCTGTAAACAGGACCGCCGAACGTTGCCCCGCTAGCCTGAGCTTCCCGCAGAAAGTCAGTAACCTGAGTGCTGGTAGGGTCTTCAAGCCCCGCCTGCTCCGCCTGTCCAACCCTTTGCCTGTCTCGATTCAGGAAGCGATCGAGCGTCTCGTGGAAGCCCCCCTCTTGGGCTACTTGGTTTGCTTTTGCGCCAGCTTCATCGAAATGAGCCTGGTGGTCCTCTGGCAGCAAGTCGTGCTCGTGGACGTCCTGCCAGCCCTCTTCCGTCGGGTCCGGAGCAAGCGAGACCTTCGTCTCCTCGCCGGGAATCGTGTGTCTCTTGATCCAGCCGATGGCCGCTTGGAGGGTGCTCGCGTGCGGGACTCGCTCCTGCCCCTCCGGGCTCTCGTACATCTTCGCCGCCGTCTGGCGGATGGGTTCGTACTCCCGGTCGGAGTACTTCTGGAGCTGGGGAAGGAGAGCCTCCTGGGCCTTCTGGACAGCAATCTCCTTGGGAGTGAGCACCGGCTCGCCGGGTCCCGCAGGCTTCGCTGCCGCCTCGACGTTGGACTCGACTTCAGGCCCACCCTTGAGGCCCGCTAGGACTCCAGTGCCGCCGCCGCCGGCTTCGAGCTGCCGAAGCTCGTGCCCTGCGGTTCCGGCGCGGATGGTGTTCTCGACGAGCTTTCCGCCACCGCCGAGAACTCCGCCGACGGTCGCAGTGATCGGGTTCGTCCCCCGACTGATGGCGTTCTTCCCCATCGTTTCGAGTGGCACTCCCTCGGAAGCGTCGTGGAGAGCCCCCATCGTCGCTCCGGTACCTAGCGCCGCTCCGGCCCCCTTCAGGATGGCCCCAGGGATGCTCTTCGCTGCCCCCATGAGCTCTGCCGCTCGTCCCGCGACGGCGCCGCCCATGCCCACCGGGGCCGTCGCGATGTCCGTCCCCACTTCCTCGAGCGGCGACTGGCTCTTGACGTTGTACTCGATTTGGTCCGCGCGAGCATCATCGCCCACGGCGCGGTTGAACTTCGTCATCGCCGCAGGGATGATGCCGCCAGAGACGCCGTTGAGCATCCGGTCGGTCCCCGTGTGCATGTTGGTCTCGGCACCAGTGAGAAGGTCGACCCCCATCTTGGGGAAAAGCTTCGGCCGCTGGATCGAGACGCCTCGCCGAACCGCGTCGTCGTACGCCTGGGCGTACCGGGCGTTCGCGTAGTGCTGATAGAGCGGAGACTTGTCGGTGAGCTGGTCCGCTGTGGCCGCCATCTCGGGACCACCCTTGCGGAGCATGTTCTGCACCTCCTCCACCGACGGCTCCTGGAAGGTGACGCCGTTGAGAAGGGACATCAGTCCAGTTACCCCTGGGATGCGATGAGGAGGAACGAACTCACTGGGCCGCTCGAGAGCTTTGGCGGCGGCAGTCGCGCTGTCCACGGGGGCAGACTGGGGCTTCTGGGCGACGGGGGGATGGAGCACGGAGTCCGCGCTCTCCTGCATCGTCAGGTCACGGAGACCGGCAACGCGCTCGGTATCCCGCTGGTTCGCGCGGAACCTGTCGTAGGCCGCTCGGTCTTCGGGGTCGAGCTGCTCCACAACCTCGGGAGGAAGTTCCTTACTGGCCACTCTTCTCCGTCAGCCACTTCTGGAAGCGGGCTTTCGCCTCTTGCTTGCTCATGGCTCCCGCTGCCGGGGGTTGCTGCGCGCCGCGGGGAATCGTTCGAGGCTTGGGGGCGAGCGGTTCCGACTTGGACTCTCCACCGAAGTCGTCCGGATTGTAGAAGTCGAGGCCGGAGAACGCCGTCTTCCAGATGTCCGCCTTGCCTCGCCTAGCCGCGTGAGAAAGACCGCCCAGGTTGCTCGTGGCAGCCCCGTACGCGCCCTTGAGTTCGTCGTGCCAGACGGTGGACAGGTTGCCGGCTAGTCCCTTGAGGCGAGCAATTTCCTCGGGGGAGTAGTTCGCTTCCGCTCCGCCCTTCGACGTGAACTCCTGGAACTTGTCCCAGAGCGACTGCATGCCTGGCGTGTGAGCGAAGTCCTGGTCCGAGATGCGGTTGTCGCCACTCGCGCGCACCAGGAGCTTGATGGCGCTCGTCACGTCCGCCGAAGAGGAGTTCGGATTCTCGAGCAGCTTCTGGGCGTGATTGGCTTGGAAGTAGCCTTCCTTCATGGCCGAGAGCTTCTCGACGTTGCCCTCGTTCTTGGCCATCGTTTGGCCCTTGAGAACCTCCTTCGATTCGTCCACGCCTTCGCCCCCCCCGCCGCCACCCTTCGGGTGCTTCACCAGCATCCGGTTCATGGCCGCCGTGCGGTTCGCCGCCGCGTTGTAGAGCGGGACCCGTTCCTTCTCGAGTTCTTCGGTCGTTGGCTCTCCGGAGAACACCGACTCGCCGATGGGCGCCATACCCTCAGCCTCCGCAACACCGGTCGCCGCTTCCTTGTAGGCCGCCGCCTTGGCCTTCTGGGATGTCATCAGCTCGTTCGGGTCGAAGGTAAACTTGCTCCCCGTTTTGGTGTCCCGGAAAGTGAACACGGGAGCGGGAGCGGGGGGCCGACTGACGCCAAGGGCCTGCTCCGCCTGGTTCAGGGCCTGCTCGTGGTCGGGGCCCGTCGTGTCGCCCTCGAACTGCTTCTTCTTCTTGTCGAACTGGTTTTGGTTCGCCCAGCGGGCCAGGTAGGCCTGGAGGTTCTCGCCTGGAGCCTGAGCGGGCATCGCCGTCACTTGCGGCGGCGGAGCTTCAGGAGGAGCCGCTTCAGGTTGAGTCGTGGTCGGTGCGGCAGGCGGGACCGGGCCACCGGCTAGTTCCGGGCTGACTGAGGGAACGGACTCATCTTCGACCTTGACTCCTGGTTGCGCTTGCTCTTCCTGCTCGATGCCGAGATTCTTGAGGACCGTGGTCCACATCGGTTGAAGCTTCTTTGCCGTGTCGGCGTCCGCAGCGTAGCCGGCGCGCATGGCCCCCATCGTCCTATCGATCATATCCGTGCGCCACTCGTCGTGATGCTGCGCAAGCTGGGCCGCCTGCCGGTCGCTCTCGCCCTGCTGAGCTTGGGAGGCGCGCTTCTCTTGTGAACCAAGCTCCTCGTGGCGCCCCTGGGCCTGAGCCCCGAGTTGCTGCTGAAGGCGAAGGTTCTCCTGCTCCTGAGCGTACTGCTCAGCGGGCGTCGGAAGCGGGTTGACCGGCTTCGCGATCGGAACTGGAGAGAAGAACTGCTCGAACATCAGCCCTGCGGCACCTGTCCCCCGATGGCGCCACCGGCCGCTCCACCCAACGCTCCGCCCGCCACGGTGCCAGCGGGCCCACCGAACGAGCCGAGAATGCTCCCGAGCACTGTGCCGATGCCGGAGCCGAGCTGCCCGTACGAACCGCCCCCCGCGCCGCCCGACTGGTTCTGCATCTGAACCGCTTGGGAAGGACCGGCCACGAGCGATTCGAGGTAGTTGTTCAGGAGCTGGTCCTGCGAGTTGACGTCGGCCCCGCCGATGGCGGTTCCCGCTCCCGTCGTCCCCCCGGCGTAGCCCATGAGCTGGTTGATGTACTGGCCTTGGCGTTGCTGTAGGGCCTGCTCGGCGTTTGACGCCGCGCCCATCCCAGCCGTGAGCCCCTGAAGCCCCTGACTGGCGGTGTTCCCTGCGAGCTGACCGCCGAGTCCGAGCGTCTGGGCCGTGGACTGGTCCGCCTGCCCCGCGAGCTGACCACCGAGCTGGCCACGTTGCAAACCGTACTGCGCGTTCGCCTGGGCCTCCTGGCCGCGAAGCGTCTGGTCGGCGGTCGCAATCTGGCCCATGGCTGCCGAGGACCCAGAGAGCCCCTGGGCCGCCGCCTGCTTCGACAGGTCCGCGTTCGTGCTCGAGACCGCATTGTCGTAGTAGCTCGACATGTCCTGCGGCTGAGAAGCCTGGAACTGCTGGTAGGCCTGATTCGCGTTGTTCCCCTGCGGGTTAGCGAACTGCCCCGAGACGCCGCCCCAGTACTGCGAGAGCGCGTTGGGCGCGTTGAACTGCCCCTGGTTCTGGCCGAAGTACTGCTCTGCCGCGCCGGGCTGTGAGAGGTCCCCGGTGAAAGACGTGTTGGGCTGGCTGAACGGCTGCTGAGGGAGAGCGGGACTCGTGGTGCTCCATGCCGGAGCCTGAGCCGGCGCGGAATGGTCGTAGGGGGCCGGTAGCGGCTGACCGTTCGAACCCGTGTACCCGACGACCTGGGCCGCTGCAATGCCGGCAGGCGAAGCGTTCGGGTACAGGGTTTTACCCGTGTACTGGGACGCCGCGATAGCTGCCGGTGACGGCTGCGCGGACTGGAGGAGGGGAGGATTTGCCATTACACGAGGTTCGTCCCGTTACCGAAGAACTTCGCATTTTTAATGGCGTTCTGGCGTGTTTGCCCAACCGCCGCGATGGTCGGGCTAATCGCCCCCGTCATCTGCCCGGTGGGCGTATAATTCTGAGGGCCATTCGGTGACCCGTACGTACCAGTCGCGTTCATGTGCGGGTTCAACGTCGTGTCGTAGATAGCCTTCTCATCCGGAGAGAGCTCCTGGAACGGCGAACCTAACTGATCGAGGGCCTGGTAGCTCCCCGGTGTCGCGTTGTGTCCGCCGTACGTCTGACTCAGCGCCTGAGCCACTGGCTGGTAGCTCGACGCTGCCGAATGGAGCATGTTGTCGTACGCCTGTTGCACCTCGGGTCCCCTCTGCTGGTAGGCCTTGGCGGAGCTCGCGAGGGCCTGCTGAAGGGCCTGCTCCGCGGCCGAATTCTGGTTCGCGCTCGACTGGAGGTAGTCTCCAATGATGGCTCCCCCGGACTTCGCCACCTGTCCGAGAACTCCGGCCACTCCCGAACCGGATGACGGAGCCGCCTGAGTGGGTTGCAGGATGCCGGGTGCCGCGCCTGAATAGTCCGTCATGTCAGTTTCCTAGAATGTTGAACTCTTCCGTAGCGTTAGCGAGACTAAACGGGTCGGTTCCCGAGAACACGAACTTCCACTGGCGGGTCCGATAGACCCCTAGGCTCCGGAACTCTACCACCGGCTGGTAGTCGCCACTAGCCCCGAGGGTGAATGAGAGACCGCCCTCCCATTGCCCGAGGTCGTCCCGCCAATAGAGAAGCCCCTGCTGGTTGTTCCCAGTGAGCCCTCGCCGGAGGGTCAGCCTGACCGCGACGCACTGCTTCCGGGCGTTCGTGTCGTGGTCGATGAAGCCGGTCGTGGTCGTCGCCAGGATGCGCGTCGTAACGTCCGTGGTGTCGCTCGAGAAGTCCCGCGAGAGCTCACGAATGAAGCCGGTCGGCCCGACGGCAACCACGTTCTTGTCCTGGTCGCCCCGGAGGAACTGAGCGGTGACCGGGAACTGGGTGAGCGTGTTCGATGTGTCGCTCCACCCCATCCACTCCGCCCAGCCCTTGCCGTTCTGGTAGGCGAAGGTCCGGCCGTCCGTCGGGAACGTCCAGACCAGGGCGTCGCAGTGCCCCTCGACGAAGCGGTACCCGAAGCAGTCGGACACCGACGTCATGTCGTTCAGGGTCTGCTGGATTTGGTCGGAGATGGGCTGGAAGGTTCTCCCGTCCGAGACTACGAAGCGGCGCTTGTCGTCCAGCCACGCGAAGGTCTGGTCGTACTTGACGACCGAAGAGCCAGCAACGCACCCCACCTCGCGCGTAGCCGCCGGAGCGTACGTAACCACCGGGTCTGGGTCGAATACCTGAAGCGTCGAGGAGCCGAAGACGAAGACTTCATTCGTGTTGTCCCTCACGGCTACCACCGGATCAGGCCGGGCAACGGCATTGAAGAAGCCGGCCGAGTTGTCGATGGCGGGGATCCAGGTTTCCGCTCCGGCGAACGTCACCGACCCGGTAAATACGTCGGAAAACTGGATTTGGCCCGAAATGACAGGATTGTCGATCAGGAGCCGGGAAGCGTTGGCGACCACGCTCGAACCGTTCGGTGGTCCTCCTCCCAGACGGGAGGAGACCAGGTCGGCGAACGTGACCTTCTGCGGGTCACCCCCGGCAGTGAGGACCAGAAGCATCTCGCCTTCCGCGAACTCTGGTCGAAGCGTGCCCGTGAGGTATCCCGCGGTCTGGTTGACCGACAAGTCCTCGAACCCGTCTGGGCGAACGAGGAGCACGGGCCTTGACGGAGCTGCCCCCCCCACTGCGAACAGGAGCCCCGTCACAGTCGTGTAGAGACCGTCGATTTCAGCCCCGTAGGCCGCCGTGGGTGCGCTCGAGTAGAGCCCGATGCCGGGCCGCTGCATGACCGCGCCCTTGGAGTCGGTGACGGTGTTGACGGACAGCGGAGAGGCGCCAGCAAGCTCCTCTTGGCTCGACTCCATGTTGTTGCCGAAGGGGATGGCTGCTTCGGGCATCAGATGTTGTTCTGCCTGGCGGCGCGCTCGACCCACTCGATGATGCCGATGTTGTTGGCCTTGGAGATGTAGTTGATGACCTCGTAGCGGTCGTCGGTGGCGATGGAGAAAGTGGCTGTCGTGCGACAGACTATGCCCGGCGTGAGCGTTCCGCTGGCCCCTCCGGACTTGTTATGGACGATGAGCGTGAACGTCATCCCCTGCGTCACAGCCGCGTCTATCGCAATGGTCTGGTTGCCGTTGGTGGTCCTCTTCAGCGTGATCATCTCGTGCTGGAGCGCGGGCAGTGTCGCGCTTGTGGCACCGTCGTCAGTCACCTGGTAGTAGGACCCAATTCTGCTTCCTAGATGGAACGTCTGGGCGCTCGTGGGAGAGTCAGGACCAGCAAGGTTGTACCTCTTGCCGACGCCCACGAAAACGTTCGCCGACTCGCTGAATCCTACCGGCGACGACGACAAGTCCAAATGCAGAGCTGCGGTGAGGACCGTCGCGCTCGCCGCGGTGAACGTGCACCCCTCGACTGTCCCCGAGAAGGTTCCGCCGTAACGAATGAACTCGGAGCTGCCGCTCACCGCGGCCGAGTCGAAAAGACAACCCGAGATGTCAGACGCAACGCACGCGACAATCCCTGCCCCTTGCGTGTACGACGAATGTTCCTGGGCGACCGTGCATCCACGAAGCCGCATAAACGGGTTCGTCGTGGTCGAATCTTGAACGATGGCCTGCTGTGTGCCACCGAAGAGAACGAAGGTCGTATCGCTACACAGGAGCACGCTGGTCGACGAGTCCTGGGTGACGAGCGCCCCGGTGTTGAGCGTCCCGCCAATGGTCATCGTGTCGAGGATGACGGTCGACCCGTTCGCTCCCGAGATGACCATGACTGCCCCGGAGTTCGCCTGCTTCGACTGGACCGTCAGACCATAGAACTCGTTGACGCTGTTCGTCGTCCCGAACAGGAAGGCCTGAGACGTGGCGTGGTCCACGTTGATGATGACGGTGCCCGCGCAGCACCGGGCGCTGACGTTTCTCGGGACGATGATGAAATCCGTGATCCGGTAGGTGCCAGGAGGAAACCAGACCACTCCCCCGCTGACCCCGGCTGCCGTGTACGCCGCCTGAATGGCCACCGTGTCGTCGCTGGTGTTGTCGCCCTTCGCTCCGTACGCTGGGGCCTTCACGTTGAAAACGAGCCCGGCCACGGTCGCCATCGCGTTCTGAATCGAAGATGAGCCCCCGCTCAGCAGGACGTTGAAGTCCGGCTCCCCCGCGCTCGAAAACCACTCATCGAGGACCGACTGGACAGTGACAGGCTTCCGTGTCCCAACCGCGCCGGTGCTGTAGTCCGCTCCCGTGAAACTTGGCCCCACATACTCGACCGCGTTCGTCGAGTCCATCTCGGTCCAGTTCCGGATACCGAGTCCGCTCGAGTCGAGGACGGAGCAATCCGTCTCTTCGTTGACGTAGACGACTGCCGAGCCGTTGGCGTCGAGGGTGACTGGGTTTCCGATCGCCGTACTGCCGTCGTAGGAACCGTAGATGCTCGCGAGGGATGAGGTTCCACGCTTGTAGAAGTAGGCCTTCCCGTTGCCGCCGCCGGCAACACCCGAGATGAGGGGAGAGACGCTTCTCACGTGCCCGTCCACTGGGTGAGGCCGTCTTGCGACGCCGTAGCCATCACCACGTAGCTCTGAACGGCGCTCCCCATGACCACCTCAGCGCCGAGCTGAAGCGATGGCGACTCCAGACGAAAGCGGGTCACCGCCTGATTCAGGAAGACGGCGCCGTTCAGGTAACGACCTGAGAAGATGCACGACAGGAGAGTGATGTCCGTGAGGCTCGCCCCTGAGACGTAAAAGCCGCCCGCAGGAAGCCCCGTGGTTGCCAGCGTCGAGATGAACGTGGTCGAGTCGAGCCGGGCGTTCGACGCCCCAGCCTGGAGCTCGAGCGCGTAGTTGCCGGAGTCGATGACGCTCGTCTGCTCGAAGTAGCAACCGCGACACTTGAAGCCCGCGCCGGTGACGACGACCCTGCTCCCCGTGGAGGCCACCTGAGGCGCTGGAAAGTAGATGTTGCGCAATTGCACGCCGGCCGCGGTGATGGCGAACAGCTCCGCCGTCGAGCCGCTGTTCATGTTCAGCTTGACCGTCGGCTTCCCGTTGGCTTGCCCGGAGGCGACGATGGTCAGGCCGGCCTTGGCGACCGTCAACGTGGACGCAAACGACTCCGAGTGGCCATCCAGGAGAACGATAAGGTCCCCCGCGCTGGCAGCCCCGTAGGCGTGCGCCGTGGTGGCGAACGGAAAACCCTTGTCGTTTCCGGAGAACGTGTCGTTTCCGATCAGGCTCGAGACGTACCAAAGGTTATTGCCCGTATAGAACGGCTTGCCGGTGACAAGGGAGTCCCCGAGGATTTCCCCGGTGCCGTTTGGCAGAATTTGGATGCTCATCGCATTCGTCGCCTTCTCGTGCCGTTGTTCATCACGTGCGCCTGACCGGCTACGTGCTGATGAGAGTAGCTCTTTGCCGTGACCTTTGCTGAAACAGCTTGCGCTCCGAGGACAGCGACGCGGTCAGCGGGCAACGAATGGGCAATCGCCAGCCGACTCGAGAGCTCCCAGAGGACGAAGTCCATCCAGTACCGCTCGAGATCGAGCGTCGCGTTGCCGTCCGCTGAATCCGTCGGAAGCTGGATGACTTGAAAGCGGATCGTCCCCGCCTCCGAAGGAACAGGCCACAGGTAGACCTGGACGGGAAAGACCGTCCGATCGCAGTAGTACAGAATGGGCCTGGCCTGAGCGGCCTTCGAGCTCATCCGCTGCCACGTGTCCCGGTCCTTCTGGAGCACCGGCGTTTCCCCAGTGGCCTGAGTCACGTCCGTGTTCGTCGTGTCGATGTACATTCCCGTGCCCACGACGTCGAAGACCGTCGGCGGGAAGGCGTAGATGTACGTCCCCTCGGTCGGGCTCGTCGGCGCCGTCAGGGGCAGGTAGTAGAAGATGGTCTGCCGCGAGAAAATGCCCTCGTTCTGAAGGCTCGCTAGCAGCGACTGGAGCATGTCCTTCCCGAAGGAGAGCTTGGTCGTCCACGTCGGGTCGCTCGTGCCCTGCCCGGTGTTCATCAGGCCGGCGAGCTGGTACGAGCGGAGCACCACCTGAGCGATGGTCAGCTCCGTTCCTCTGGTCGGCGAGAGTGTCACCAGGGCCTCGGTACCGGCGGGGGGTTGGGGTTCACCGGGTTGGGGTTGTCCGCCACGTCGATGGAGCCACCGTCCCGGACGTTCTGCGGCGAGATGGGCTCGAGAGCGCCGGCTGCGTTCCCTTCGGCCAGGGCGACCATGTCGAGCCCCGGCTGGTCGTCAGGGCACGCCAGGAGCCCGGACTGGTCACGAACGAGCTGGGACCGGTACCACTCGACACCGCAGTAGTCGCAGATACAGCGGAAGTCGCCCATCGGCGAGCTTCGCGGTCGGTGGCGTCCAATGGTCCGAATGGGGTTCCTTGAGCCCGAAGCCCTCGGGAGCCCCGAGCGGATAGATCAGGTGTCCGCGGTCGGGGACAGGATGGCCGAAACCGCCTTGTCGTTCACAACCTTGTTGTCGAAGAACTTTACCAGGACCGCCGTGCCCCCGATGACGATGCCTACCGAGCCGCTGGTGATGGTGCCGGTGTTGATGACGGCAATCTTGTTCTCGTCGCACATCCCATCGGAGGCCACGTTGTCGAACGCGAGCCCCGCCGAAGAGGCCGTGTGCGTGTTGTAGATGCGGTTCCCGCGGATGAGCATCCGGAGCGCCGCAGCCGTCACGTGGACGAGTCCGTTGGCCGCCGTGGCTGACGCAATCATCTCGTTGAACAGGATTCGGCTCCGGAGGACAGCGGCCGTGATTTTGATGCCGTCCGTGACGTTGTGCGTTTCCGTCCCAGTCACGATGTTGCCGATGAAGGCGAAGTCGTCCGAGCCCGTCGACACCGTGATACCGATGGTCGACTTCGAGGTGGCTCCCTTCGCCCACGAGATGTAGTTCTCCTGGAACGAGATGCCGGCCGCCGTGGTCGTGATTGCCGAGGTGATACCGTTCGCGCCATCGCAGAGCAACCGAAGGCCCTGGAAGGTGCAATTGGCCTTGGCCACAGCCCAGTTGCCACCTGTCGCCGTCCACTGGAAGGTCGGGGCCGTCGACTGGTTCGGGTAGGGGACTCCGATGACGTTCGTTCCCGCCACGAGGTTGTCGAGCATATGCCCGTCGACCACGTTCTCCGAGTGGCCCGAAAGAACGATGACGTTGTCCCCGGCCCCTGAGCGGCACTCCGCCAGGCCAGCGGCCAGAGTCGGAAGGAGCTGGTCCGCAATCTGCTCCTGGTCCCCCGTCTGGACGCCCGTAGAGCGAACGTAGACCGTCTTGACCCCCGGAGGGATCATCGACGACAGCGGCGTGGTGAACGCCCCGCCGAAGGTGTCGAACCAGGGCGTGAGCTGGTAAATCGGGAGGTTTGCGGCCATGGGCTACCTCAGGCGTTCGAGAAGATGAGCGAGCGAGGATTCGAGTTGCCTCGAGTCCAGCGACCCGAGATGCCGTACTTCATCAGCTCCTGGTCGTTGTCGATCCAGGTCCGCGAGCGCGGCTTACGGCGCCACATGAACTTGAAGCCGTTTTCGGCGTCGGTGATTCCGATCCAGTTCGTGGTCGTGTTCTGCCAGTACTTGTTCGGCACCACGTCCCAGTTCTTCTTGTAGATGACGTTGGGCTGGTTGAACTGTCCCGGCTCCGCCGCCTTCTCGTTCCCCGTGACCATCGAATTCCAGACCGCCCACTGCGGGACCGGACAGACGATGCACTTGATTTCGTACCCTTCGACGATGCCGTCCTGAGAGGGGTACTGCATCACGTTCGTCTCGGCGATGATGGCCGCCGAACGCGAGGGCGACAGGGGCGTCGCCAGCGTATTCGAGAACGTTCCGCCTTGAGCGAGGGGATGCGCCGATGCCGCGAGGGCTTGGCCGTCCCCGTAGACGTACGACGTGTTCGTTGCCCTCACGAGCATGAGCGTCGAGTCGACGTCGACCGTCTTCCAGAAGCTCCGCTTGAGGCGCATCGCAGCGTCGATGATCTCCGAGTACTTCTCGTCCTCGATTGCTTCCTCGGTGACGATGTACTTCCCGGCGAAGGTGCGGGCGATGTACCGGTAGAGGTAGCCTTCCTTGATGGTCAGGGTCCCCATCTGGGCGCCTTCGGTCTTCTCCCCGATGAGGCCGCCACCAGCTACCTCGAGGTCGTCCATCCAGTTGTCTGGCATGTCGACCTCGGTGCACCACTTCGGCATCAGGCACTTGGCCTCCACGCCGTCGTTGTCGTCCGTGATGACGCTGTCGAGCGTCTTCTTGAGCCCGTGAGCAATCGTTCCAGTAAAAACTGTGCCGGCCATGGTTCTCTCCTCAGGTCCCGAGCGCGGTGAAGGGCGCTTCGCTCGTCACGTTCGCCTGTACGATGAGCGACACGTTCTTCCCGCTGAAGTCCTGTCCCACGCTCATCGAGTAGTCCACGATGCGCCAATGGAAGGTGTTGGTTGTAGCGTGACCGGTGATGTGCAGAAACGGGTCCGCCTTCGGCCGGTTCGCATTCGTCGTGTCCACCGCCAGGATGTGCTCGACGTTCTCCCCGAGGAGAGCCAGATAGGCAGCCTCGGTCGTCGCCGTGGTGTTGTCGTCGCAGTCGAGACTCCAGAGGTTGCCGAACACCGGGCAGACCCAGACGTATGACATGCGCTCGAGATTCGTCGAGTACGTGATTCCCCCAGTCGGGTAGTACGCGCTCGGATCCATTCTCCCGAGCTGGGAGTTGTAGAGAGGCCCGAAGCCCATCACGATGCCCCACGGATTGCCTGCGGTCCCAGGCGTCGCCTCGACCCCGGGACACAGATCGACGTAGCCCGTCGAGAGAAGCTCGACCGGGTCGCCTACCTCGAGCCCTACCGCCGTGCCGTTCGCGCTCGGCGAGTAAGCCGACGCGAGGCGCATGCGCTGAATCTGAGGCTGCGGCTCTCCATGGAGAGAGCGAGCAAACCGAAACCCGTACTTGTGTGAATTGTCAGCCATCGAGCTGCTCCCCGCTTGCCGCGATGCGCGGCTGCCGAAGAATTGCCATTTCCTCTTCGTCCGAAACCGGCTCGGCGAACACCGGCCCGCGGATGCCCCGCTGCGTGTCCGCGAAACCCTTGTTCTTCACCAGGGCACGCTCGTAGGTGTCCCCGATGCGTTGCCCCTGTCCGGACTGTCCGCCGTACAGGTACTCTTCCTCGTGCTCCTCTTTGGAGATGCTCATCAGCACGTGGCCGTGAGTCTCCATGGGCTTGCCGAGTTTGGCCTCGTCGAACTTCATCCGCGCGAAACGCGGGCCGTCCTCCTGCCAAGTCTCGACGACGTATCCCATGCTCTCGTAGAGCGGAACGCCGAAGTTCACGTCGTTGCCGTCCGGAAGGACGTAGACGCGATCGGGCTTCTTGTTGGCAACTGCCGTCCAGTCAATGTACTGGGAAGGTCGCGCTGCCGGGTCCCTACGGCGTGCGTTTGCTGGTCTCTTCGCTGCGGCCATGTGCTCTTTGCCTTCGTCGAGATTGCAGTCCGACGAGACTTCCTCTTGAGCACCTGGCTACCCCGCGAGGTCCGGGGAACCGTTCAGGCCTTCGGGGTGGCTCCCCTTGGACCGGATTCGGAAACGCTACAGCGACGCGGTTACCCTGTCAAGCTATTCGGAATCCGCTCCGGATAGATACGACTTCGCCCACGCCTTGAACCGCGCCGTCTTGTCCTTGATATGAGGATACTTCGCGTTGGCCATCTGCTGGAACGCCTTAGTCATTTTGACCGTACGACGCCCATCCGTCGCCGGGCGTCCAACGCTGCCCTTGGGAGAGCCACCGAGGCGATTCCGGAGTGACGTGTCCTCCTGCTTCCGACCGATGTTGAACTTCTTCCGGGCCATGTCCATTGCCTCGTCGATGAGCTCCGGCGAGATGGGGACGTTGCGCTCGATTTTGAGGGACTCGAGTTGGTGCGTCGCCCACTGGGCCGCCGCGTTGTTCGCGAAGACGTCGGCGTGGCGGGCCGTAAGCGCTTGCTGCGCGGGAGTCGGGGCCGGCCCGATGCCGTTCTCCCGATTGAACTTCTGGTACTTCGCGCGGTCTCGGCGGTCGGAAATCTCCCGAGCCTTTGCCAGGTAGTTCTGATGTTCCTGGTCTGGCATCTGGACGTTCTTGCGACGGTACTCGGCGACCTTCTCCTGGAAGTCCTTCGCGAGAAATTCCTCTTCCCGATACGTCTGCCCGATCATCTGGTCCTCGGGCGCCTGCTGCGTCTGCTGGCGCTGCTGGGTCGCGTGCTGAAGAGCGCCCTCCGTCAGGCGAGCTCGCTCCTCGGCTGCCGCAGCCCTACGCTCCGCAGCGATGCGCTGCTCGTCGGCGCGGTCCGCTGCTTCCTTCGCTTCCTTGAACCGGTTTCGCTTCTTCTCGTCGCGTGAAACGCGCGCAGCGGGAGCGACGTCGATTTCGTCCTCGTCTTCGTCGTCGATCGAAACCTCTTCGGCTCCGTCGTCGTCCTCCGGTTCGTCGGCGCGCTCTGCCGCTTGGAGGTTCGCCTTGAGGCGCGCCATGTGCGACGCCATCTCGTCTCGCTCTTCTTTGCTATTCGCCATCAGCCGTACTCCGGATCGTTGGTTGTGTCGTCAGGAACCCAGGCGTGCCCCTCTTCGTCGTGGAACTCCACCTGACAGGTCTTCTTGTTCATGCGGTAGCTGACTCTCCGCTCCTTGATATCCCGCGCCAAGTCCTCGCTCGCGATGAGGCTCCCGACGCGGAGGACCATCAGGTACTGCTGGACGCCCGGAACGGAGAGCACCGGAAGGTGCCAGGGGGACAGGCGCATCATGATGACCGTGTGCCCGATGTCCATCCCGTGGCTCTTGAGGCTCTCGAGCGCCTTCGCGCCAGCCGAGACGATGACTCCTCGGGGATGCTCCTGAAGGTTCAGTTTCTGCGTGTTCTTCGTCGCGTACAGGATGGTCGAGCCCGGAATCTTCCCGTGGCTCTCCTCCGCCTCCTGTGACTCGATTTGATGGAGCAAGACGTTGTCGAATACGGCTTGGTATCTAAAAGCCGCGTCGACAATCTTGTACTTCCAGCGCTTCGATTCGAGGAGCCGCGACAGCCCGAGTTTCCGGTCAGGGTCGCCCTCCGGCTGCATGTACTGCTCGAGCGTCTTGTTGCGCGGGTCGTCGTCGCTGAGGAATGACGCGCTCGCTCCCGGCAGCACCTCGTGGCCTGTCAGCGTCGCGCTCACTTGTCGTCTTTCTCAAGGGTCAGCACCGTCATCCGCAAAATCGACACGCGGCCGGCTTGTCCGGTGATGTTCGGATCAGTGCTTGTCTGAGAAATCTGGAACAGGGCCTTCTCTTCCTTCTCGAGCTGGGCCTTGAACGCCTTCAGCATCCGCTTCGTGTACGACGCCTGCAACCATGCGGTTCGGTTGTCATCGTTCTCTTCTGCTTCACTCATGCTACGGGTCCTCCTGGGCCTGGGGCGTTAGGGGGTGGTTTCGGTGCGCCGTTGGGCGGCATCGGGGGATGAGGCGGCGGCACTCCCGGAGGCACCCCTGGCGGCATACCGGGCTGCGGGGGTGGCGCGGGAGGCGGTCCGAACTGCGGACTGGGGGGCGGCGGCGGCCCGAGAATCTGCACCAGATCGAACCTCTTCATCGCCTCGAAGACGCCCTTGATGGCCGAATACTGAAGGGCGAGATTCGGCTGAAGGAGCGGGTTCGTCGAGACGAGCTGGAGCACCTGCATGGCCTCGCCCATCTGCTGCTCTTCGGGCACGAAGCGGAGGTCCGAGCGGATTTCGATCTTGTAGTTCCGCTGGTACATTTTCCGCGTGACCTTGAGATTGGCGGATTGTCCAACGGCGGGGAAGCCGAGCGCCTGATTCACGACGCTGACGATTTCCTCGTCCCTCAGGTACACCGAGTTGAGGAAGCTGTTGTTCATCAGAATCTGACGAAGGAAGGGGTTCGCATATCTCCTACCGAACCACGACAGTTGCTTCGTCGCCTGCTCGATGCGAGTTGAAATTCCTCGGTAGGTTTCACCGCTCTTCCCCGGCTCACCGGAGAGAACGTCAGGAGCCTGCGCGGCCTCCTGCGACCACTGACTCACCAGGTTGATGAGCTCGACCATCTGCGGGTTCGCTTGGCCAGGGTCAGGGAAAAGAATCTTGTCCCGCAGGTCCCCACCGGTCATGCCGGTGACCTTGTTCTGCCTGCCGGGGGAGAGCTCGAGCCCTTCCTTGAACTCGACATCTTCCGTCGTGATCATCGTCCGGCAATTCGACTGCGTTGCCTGGTCGATAAACTGGGAGAGCAAAGTATCGGCGGCGCGGTTGTGGTCCGCATTCACCCTGCCGTACGAGATGCCGAGGTTCCCCGCCAAGGGCTCGATGCACACCGCGTGGCTGAAGAGGTGGATGGGGTCCATCCGCGGCTGCTCGGGGGCGGCGTTCGGATCGTCCGGGTTCTCGAGCCACTGAGGCGGCTGCGGCGGCTGCTTCATGGCCTGCGAAATCTGCTGGGTCGCGGCGATCATGTGCTGGGGCCCAATCTGCCCGGCCACGTGCGCCTGAGCGAGCCTGCTGCCCACCTGCATCAGTTGATGCCCCTCCTGCGCGTGGGCGTCCTGCGCAGCCCGGAAACCCTGGAGCTCCGTCATCTGCGAATCGTACCGAACTTGGTCCTGCCAGTTCGTTTTCTCGTGAAGAGAGAACTTCAGAACCTGCTTCGTCGAGTAGTCCACGATGACCTGACAGAAGCGGTCTCTGACCTGACCCGGAATCTCGACCCAACCCTCGTACTGAAGGATGCGGTACGCGCCGTTGTCGTTGTCCGTCGGGACTTCCACGCCCTGGACTTCGGCCATCGCCTGAAGAAGGACCATATCGGGGTCCTCGTCCCATCCCGACGCTTTCCCCTCGAGCACTTCGTCCACGTGCTCCCACTCCGCGCGCTTGCCCTGGAGCTGATGCCGCTGGTACCGAAGAATCTTCACCCGGAACGGGACGTCCGAGTAGTCGGGCATCGTCGACACGTTCACGTACGGCGTGACGAACTCGTCCACCGTCAGCATCTCGTGTCGATTGAGACCAGTCGACTGGTCGTAGAAGGAGTGGCACGTGACGTCGCCGGTCACGATGTACATCAGGAGGCCCCGCTCCTGCTGGCGGGGGAAGTCGGCAATCTGCTCGCGGAGCTGCCAGTTGCCGTGAATCGTCAGGATTCGCGCTTCCTGCTTCTCTTCCTCCGTGGGCCCGACGGGGATGACCGTGTACACGTTCGACCAGTCGTCGAAGAGCTCGGACGAAAGCCTGGAGATGATGCGAAGCGTGTTGGTCAGCAGAATCGGAACGTGGGCGTTCGCCGAGTTCTCGTAGGGCCATGTCTTCTTCGGAAGCTCTCCGCAGAAGATGAGCCAGTCGTCGGCGACCCGCTTCCGCCACGCCGAACACCCGTCGTACGCTTCGTCGAAGTCGCGGATGACCTTGCTCCCCAGCTCGTCGAGGAAGGCCTGACCCTCCGACGTGGCCTCGCACTCGAGGACCATGTTCGGTACCGACAGGTCGGGAACGAAGGCCGTGTCCGATGCCGGCATGTCGTCGACTTCGATAACCGGCTCGGGGTCGTCTCCTGTGTCCACCTCGGTCATGTCGTCAGCCATCAGTGATATCCTATCTGCCGAGTTCCGCAGTTGGGGCACATTGTGTAGGCCTCGGTCATGACGAAGAAGATGTTGCCGCAAGCGCACATCCAGTAGCCCTCGTCGGCCTCCGGAAGAACCATTGCGAACCGAGCGCCCTTAACGGCTCCACATTTTGGGCAATCGATATATACCGTGCCCACCGGCGCGACGCCGACCCATGTGTGTCCGCAGTCGAGACACCGACAGTCGCCGGACAGGTGGGGAGCGTGCTCCGCTAGGAATAAGACTTCGCCCATCAGAAGCCTCCGTAGCCGTACTTGCCCCGGTTCACCTTGGGCCGGTAGCCGTCGTCATCGTCGTCCTTGCGCTCGTGCGACGGCACGCCCAAGCGGCCATGGCTCGCGAAAGCCACGGCGTAGGCCACCGAGTCGTAGGCGTGGTCCTCCCCGCCGTCCTGGGGGCACTCGGGGTCGGTCGGGTCCGTTCCGATGGATGGGATCACCTCCACAGCATGCTCGCACTGGCGGAAAAAGACGAGCCCCGGAGTGGTCGAGCCGTTCTCGTGGTCCTTCAGGCGCGTCATGATTCGGCGGGCGTTTCCGACCCGGCTCTTCTTGTCGGCCTGTACCCACGGGACGCCCATCGCGTTCATGTTGTCGGCCATGCACTTAGCATCTTGGCCGCGCTCCTCCCAGAGCTGCGTGTCCGCCGGACCGGTCAGAAGGCTCCGGCCCTTCTTCCACAGCCCCCACTTCGTCTCCCGCTTTTCGATCTCCTCCGCCACCTCGCGGTCCGTCCGCCGCTGGAACCAATACTCGTCCGTGCAGAACAGATTGTCCTCCGTGTCCATCGCCCACCAGTGCACGCAACCGGGCTTTTTGTAGCCCCAGTCCATCGACCGGAACCGCTTCCAATCCGGCGGAATGTTGAACGCCGGACAGACGTGGAGCCTCGAGTCCCAGGCGTCCGCGAAGAAGGACCCGACCGTGACCCACCAGTCGCCGTCGAGGAGGGCCGCCTTCATGTACTGCGGCGCGTTGAGGAGGCTCCGCTTGTACTGCTCGACGAAGGCCTTGTCCGGGTTGTCGTCTAGCTTGGCGGGCTTGTAGATGCGGGTCCACTTCCGCTCGATGCCGTCCGGGCTCTGGAGCGTCTTCACGAGGACCTTGTTGCCAGCACGCCACGGCTTCACGAAGTAGTCCCTCACCCAGTGGGGGTTACGCACGGTCGCGCCGCTCATCTCGTCCCGGTGCATCATCGGGTTCGACATGCTCCGGATGCGCAGCATCTTCGAAAGAACCGGGTCACTCGACCGGACGCGGAGCTTGATTTGCGTATACTGCTCCTCGTCAAATTGAACGAGTTCGTCAAATGCGAGGTGACTAAATTCACTGGAGAAATACATCTCCCACGAGTTGATGTCCTTACAGTGACCGAACTGGTACCGAAAACCACTCTTGAAGGTCCACGTGTTCTTGGCCGACGACCATTCCGCCGTCGGGTCGATGACGGGGATGATACGATGGGAGCGCGCCATCGTCTGCTCGAGCATCGGAGTCGTCCGGCGGAGGTGCAGGGCCCACCCGGTGCTTTCGCCCCACCGGAGCTTGTGAGCGTGGTTGCGGTTCCTGCATCGGTCGTCTTCGACCTTGGCCTGGATGAGCGGGTCCATCAGGAGGACGGTGGTCTTCCCCGGACCTGCTGACCCGGCCCCCAGCGCCTCGTCCGTCGTGAGAGCGTGGAACTCCGAGCCCCAGCGGCTCGGCACGTAGACGCTCTCCGGATCCACTCAGTAGCCCGAACGCTTTCGTCCGGCCGACGCCAGCTTGACCATCTTCTGCGGACCCCACTTCTTTTTCCCGATACTCGCCGCCAACCCGCCAGGGTTCTTGATGCCGGGCTCCTTGCCCAGCTTCGCCTTGAGGGTCTTGAATCGTTTTCCGCTTCCGAGCTTGGGGAGTGCCATCATCGTCCTTTGGTGAGAGCCTTCAGTTTCTTTCCGTGCTTGTTGGCCTTGGCCAGGTGCTCGTGCATCTTCTCGCGGTGATAGGACGCCGTCCGCTTGGGGAGGGTCCCGAAGTTGGCCGAGTCGTCGAATTCCTTGACGACCGCCTTCCCAATCTTCTTCTCGTTGGCGTGAAAGTAGCCCTGCTGGGCCTTGCTCTTGTGCGGCATCAGCTCTGCCTCCATTGCGCCAGGACGGCGTCGTAGGTGTACCGCTTGACCTGCCAGGGCTCCCAGTCTACGTCCGAGCTCCCACCGGTGACCGCCACGCCCTGAATGCCGGCGAGACTGAAGACGGTGAGGTTCCCATCGGATGGGTCCGATGCCGCGAAGACGTCGATGGCATCCCCGTCAACTGGGGTCGTCGGCAGCTCGATGACGACGCTCGAGGCGGGGTCTTCGATCATGACCCGCGTGTACGCCGTGGCGAGCATGGTCACCGACGTGTGGACGACGGGCCACTGTCCGGGTCCCCACACGAGCTTGCCAGCAAGGGAGGAGATGAGCTGACCGTCGGTGCCGGCCCTGAAGAACTTAAGGAGGAGCTGGAAGTCGGCGAGGAGCTTCTTGGTCGTGGGTCCGAGCTCTCGGTTGAGGTACGGCCACAGGTCGTCGAGTCCCGTGATTGCGCGGTCCCGGAGGGTCACCGCGAGCGCCGTAGGGTCGAAGTCGCTCATCGCATTCCGGCCTTGTCGAGCAAGAGAGCCGCTGACAGGAAGAAGCCCTTGTGGACGTTCCCCATGGCGAGACCGAAGCACTCGAGGGCTATGCGAACGTGGACCGTCAGGAAGACGCGGCGCGCATCGTCGAGAGAGCCATCGGCCTCCTCGAAGGCGCTCACAGGTCGAGCTCCTGTTTGAAGGTGTGGAAGACGGCCGCGTAGAGCCTCCGCCTGCGAGAGTCGTTTACGGGGCCTCTTCGGACCCAGTCTCGTTTCTGCTCGTCCGACAGGCTCATCCAGTCGCGACGCATGGCGTCCGGCATCCCAAGAAGGAAGCAGAGGGCCTTGTCCGCCGCGAAGGCAATCTGAGCCACCTGGCCCACGGTGAGCTGTCGGAGCTCCCGGTCGGGAACCGCGGTCCAGCCGGGAAAGTCGGCGGGGATGCTGCCGTCCCGGTTGAGCCGAATAGGGATGCGGATGTCCTGCATGGCCCGGTCGAGACGCATGTGAGGACCGTCCTCGTCGTCCGGGTCGGTGACGAGGTAGGCGAGTTGGCCGTCACTGTTCCGCTTGAACCAGGTTCGATGAGGAGGCTCTTCGGGCTCGGGTTCTTCCTTGCTCTTCTTGTCCTCTGGGTCGGCGATGCCGATACCGGCGTAGCTCGAGATGGGCTTGCCCTTCATCATTCCTTGACTTCCATTTCCTCGAGCTGGGGGCTCGGCATGGTGACGAAGACCATGGCGAACGCCGGAGGCTGCTTCTGAAGGGCCCGAGCCTTGGCGATGCCCATCACGACGTGCTCGGCCACGCGAATTCCTACGGGGGCCTTGGCCGTGGGGAGCCACGCGGCCTTGGCGATTCGGAACCTTATCTCGGCCGCTTCTCGCCCGAGAGTCGCGATCCACTCCGGCGGGACCTCTCCGTCTTCGGGATTGATTTTGGACCAACAGGCAACGCTGTTGAGGGTTTCGATGGCTTCTTGGTAGAGCTCTTCCTCGACGTCTCGGATGTCTTGGAGTCGCTGGTCCAAAGGCCGAACGAGCTCGGCATGGTGGACAACGCAATTCGCGTCGCCCCCATCTGGGCCATCTTCCAGTTCATCATCAGGCAGATCATCGAGGAAACTCGTCATTCTCCGAAGTCCAGTTCCTTGGACTCCGCCGCGCACTCGCACTCTCGGAGCCGCTCCTTGCAATCCGGGCACCAACCCGCACGAATCACCGACTCGACACTCAATCCGTCGTCATCCATGGGCGAACCCGGCCGAAGATACCGCCCACCGGTCAGGCCGGGCTTCTGAATTTGCGTGCTCCTGTGGTTCATGAGGTCAATATGACCGGCTTGGGCTTGAGCACCATACCACTTTGCACCTCGACAGGCACGACGCGGTGAGCGATGGCCTGGATACCTAGCTGGGCGAGGAGTTCCTTGACGGTCGGGCCCGTCACCGCCCCGGTGGGCGTCGAAATTTTGACCCGGCCCCCTTGGACCACCAGACCGATTTGCTGGTCCCGCTCCTGGGCCGCGCGCTTGGCGTCCACGTCGTGAGAGAAGCACGCGATGGACGTGACCGACTGCGTCCCGTCGTGGTGCTTCACGACCATCTGGAGAATGTGAACCGAGTCGCTCACTCGGCGCTCCCGAAGAAACTTGGGTCGACGATAGCCTGCCGCGCGACGACTGTCTCCGGGAACGCGCCGGGGATTTCGAGCTGCCGAGGATCGCGCGGAACCGGACCCGGTTCCGGCATGTCCTTCGAGTGACCCGTCACCCAGGCCAGCACCCGCTCCCTCGACGACGCGCTCAGCGGCTCGAGAATCTTCACCATCCGGTTCATCGCTGACAATTCTGCTCTCATGGAAATAGCTCTTTCTGTTCTGGTTGCGGTTGAATCCGCTTGCGTACCGCTTCGATTCCTTCGTGGACGGAAAAGACGAAAATACCCTCGACCCCCATGCGCTTCAGCCGGCCGAGAAACTGGAGCTGCTCCTTGGAGGCTTTTTCTCCGGGGAGTTTGCACTCCATGAAGAGAGGGCTGGGGAGGAGGGCAAGCAGGTCGAACGTGCCCTTCTCGTTGCCTCGGATGTAGCCACCTTTCGTCGGCGCCATGCCCGAGAGGATTCGGAGACAGAGCACGCCGGGGATGCTGTTCAACGCCTTAAAGAGAGGCGTGACGATGGTCGATGTCTCACTCACTGAGTGCCTTGTCTACCCGTTGCTTGATGCTCTCCAGAGACACCTTGATTCGGGTCAGCCGCTTCTGAAGGGAGTCAACCAGGTCCATCATGAACACCGCGTCAGAAGACGCGAGGCTGAGACCCTTATCGACCCGATGACGGATGTCCTGGAGTCTCTCTACCTCAGGCCCCGTCACGCCGCCTCGTCCGGGTCGTTCGGCCGGATGCGCTCCCCGCAGTCCACGCAGAACGGACCGAGGGCCGAGGAAAGATGACCTAGTCGGTCGCAGGACGACCGAGCCCGAATCTTCCGGTTCTCGTACCGGTTCAGCGCCGCCTGGTAGGTGCCCGCCTCTGACGCTGAGACCGCTCCTTCGGCCGGCTTGCTCACCGGCGGCTTCGGCCTTGGCTCCGTCGCGTGAATGTACAGAGCCGCGATGACCAACAGGGCTATCGTCAGCGCCAGCATCCACCAGTCTAATCCGAACATCTTCGCCCTTTCACTAAGTCGCCAGGCCGCCCAGTATGTACGAGGCCAGGCGACCTGGCACCCCAGACTACTTTGCCTATGGGCTATGTCAAGCGCAAAGGTAGGTTCATGGTAGTAAAAAATTGGGAGGAGGGGCCCCCCCACCCTTCGGCCCCCGCCCTCCCCCCTGGGCCCGGTCGCGGCTCGCTGACCCTGTCACGCTATGGGCCTGCACTCTATGTCGACATACAGAGCAGGGGCTTACCGTGTCGGCGTCACGCTATGGGCATGCCCTGTATGTCGGATATATAGGGCACCCCCTTACCGGGATTCGCTGGAGAGTGTGCGCGCACTGATTCGGGGAGCGAGATTGGGCGGGGCTGGAGGGCCCGTCTTGGGGCCCTTCTGAGGACTCGAGCGCGAGCGGATGTGGGATGATTCGTGCCGCTTCGCTATACATACGGGGCCGTATGTCGGCGCCGTTGCTGTTACTTACAATTTGTAAGTAACGACATTGAGTGGCGCCTCGCTAAAGACCAGAGGCAGAGGGGAGAGGCAGGCCATAGTCAGTCACCGGCATAAGCTGCCTCCCCTCGTCTCGCACCTCAATAGAGGTGACTCGCCGGTCCGCCTCCCGAGGCTCGCGGCCCATCGCCTGGAGGGGACAACTTCAGCCGTCTCTGAGGCCTCATTCCGACGGGTTCCGACACCCGACGAATTAGTGTGCGCGCACGGTTGATTGGCCCCAAAAGACATGTACACCGGTGTTTGCGATTGATATGCTGGTTGTGTCAGACGATGAGTGCTGACGCTTGCTCCACCAAAGGAAACCCCATGTCAATCCGAACACTTGCCGCATTCAGCATCGTCAACATCAGCATCCTCATCGCCGGCTACGCTCATGCCGCGCCTCGTGCCAAGGGCAAGGTCGTGTGCGAGGTGGACACCATCCGGCACGGGCAGCGCGTCCGGCTCGACCCGGCCGACTACACCGCTCGTGAGGCCGTGGCCATCGTGACGGTGGTCAATAAGACCGGCTCGGTCAGCGTCTTCGCCGTGTGCGGGATTGAGACGGTGGCGCCGTGAGCCGCGATCTGGTCGTGCTGGAGACGATGCCGGAGTGGTGCCGCGGCGTCCACCGCGCCGCCGAAAACTGGGGACAGTACCCGCACAACGGAGCCGAGCGGCGCGTGGCCACTCGCAAGGAGGCCGAGGAGATCGTAGGCGCGGACAAGGACGAGTACGATCACATCGTGCGCACTGCGACCGCGGGAGACGACCAGTGAGCCGCTACGTAGCCCAGTTCGCCTTCTGCCGGCTCGAGTTCTCCGCCAACCTGGCGGACGCTGGAGCTCCCATCGCCCTCGTGGTGGACGGCGAGGAGTGTCCGACCCGTTGGCAGACCGCCGACGCTCGTCACGACCCCTTCGAGGCGGCAGAGCTCATGCTCCGCGACCAAGGCCGAGACTTCTTCGCCGAGCCACGCGACTCGCGCTCCACCGACGACATCGTGTTCGACCTGATGACCGATTGCGAGGTCCAGTGAACGCCGTAGCCTTCGTCGCCCTCTTCACGGCGGCCGCCATCGCCTTCTCACTCGTCGACATACTTTGCACTTGACATATACCGTGACTCGACTACTCTACTAATCAGGAGGACATCATGACGAGCCATTACACAACGGGCATGTGGCGAGTGAACTTCGGCAACGGCCAGGTCGTGTCGGTTCCCTCTAAGAAAGCCGGCGTGCGGCTTTTGGCGGAATTGAGCGACTGTTTCGCGTATCTCGAACGGTACTACCCCGGTTACGCGGACGATCCCGGTGACTGGTTTCGGGTGCGCACGTGACCGGTCATTGCCGGGCCGTGGCTGACGTGTCATGCGCGGCACGGGCATGCGTCTCTGGGCCAGTCGGCCTTGGCCTCGACACGCCCGTCGGCGGCCTTTCCGGCCTGGCCATAATGCTGCTTGGGGCCTTGCTGCTCGGCGGCCGCCATCGCCTTCTCACTCGTCGACATGCTTTGCACTTGACATATACCGTGACTCGACTACTCTGCTAATCAGGAGGACATCATGACCAAGACGTTTGCGTTACTCGGACTCGTTCTCTCCACGGCGTGCGCTGCGGAGCAACCTCGGACCTACACCCAATGGGAGGTGGTGTCGGTAGACGCCAGGCTCAATGCTGGGGCTGGGGGCCTGCGGGTCGCTGACATCTGCGACGAGCAGACCTCGGACGAGGGTAACCGCCTCGTGTGCATCGACCGGGCTCGTCAGTTCCAGGCTGAGGACGGCGTGCAATATGCAGTGGTGGCGGAAGAGGTGTCGCCGTGATTACCTACAGCAAGTTCCGTCCCTCGGGCTTCGACACGGCCGGCCTGAACCTTCCGGAGCGGCAAGAGTGGCTCGTGGCGCCATGCGGTCGCAATCGCGATTCCTCGGTGCTGGACGAGAGCAACTTTGAGGCGTGCCTCACTGGGCTCGGACAGGAGGGCGAGGATGTCGAGGTGCATCGCTTCGGTCACTGGGCATGCGGATGGTTCGAGATCATTCTGGTGCGCCCTGGCAGCGCGGCAGAGGTGGACGCCCTCGACACAGAGAGCGCGCTTGCTGACTATCCCGTGCTGGACGACAGTGACTACTCGGAACGGCTGGAAGTGGCGGCCGGGAAAAGCTGGGCCGAATTCGGTCAGCGTGGCAGGTTCGAGTACTACCGGAAGCATGCTTCGGACTTCTCGTTCCGCTGCTTCTCCGACATGCTCGGATGCCTTCGAGGCAAGTTCTTTGCTGGCGATACCATGTCGTTCGCGGAGGGCACGTGAACCCGCTCGTTCTGGTCAACCCGACCGACCGAGACTGGACCAAGGGCCGCTACGTGCTGGCCTTCGGAGCCTACGGCTGGACTCGCCTCATGGTTTGGGCGAGCAGTCTGGAAGACGCGCTTATTGAACAGGGCATGCGCGCCCTTTCGGTGACCGCGTGACCTCCTCAGGCTGCTCGGACTGCTCGGGCTGCTCGCGCTGCTCGGACTGCTCGCGCTGCTCGGACTGCTCGCGCTGCTCGTACTGCTTGGACTGCTCGCGCTGCTCGCGCTGCTCGGACTGCTCGGGCTGCTCGGGCTGCTCGTACTGCTCGCGCTGCTCGGGCTGCTCGTACTGCTCGGGCTGCTCGTACTGCTCGGGCTGCTCGTACTGCTCGCGCTGCTCGTACTGCTCGGACTGCTCAG
>Ga0265319_1000369_pt1 | contig 32451 bp, 28 predicted proteins | sample 4824metaG_FD_192443 | JGI IMG/M metagenome (GOLD analysis project Ga0265319, IMG submission 192443) | Rhizosphere microbial communities from Carex aquatilis grown in University of Washington, Seatle, WA, United States - 4-8-24 metaG | ecosystem: Host-associated > Plants > Roots > Rhizosphere >...
ATAGACACTGCCGTATTTTTTTTCATCAATCATACCATCACAAATCCTGTGTTGGATTGGCTGATGCCGTTTCTCACGGACCTTAACAAGCAGAAGCTTGCCGTAGGGATTGTTATCGTTCTCTGGCTGTGGCTGATGATCCGAGGGGGGAAAACGGGGAGAACCGCAGGCGTTCTTCTAGTCATTTCCATCATTGTGAGCGACCAATTCAGCAGCTCCGTTCTAAAAAATCTCTTTTGCAGGCTGCGGCCATGTCACGTGTTGCAGGGTGTCCGCCTGCTGGTCGATTGCGGCAGCGGTTACTCGTTTCCATCCTCTCATGCGGTGAATAATTTTGCAGGAGCGACGATTCTTTCGCATTACTACCGCAAATATGCATGGGGATGGTTTTTGCTGGCATCGCTTATCGCACTTTCACGGCCATATATTGGCGTTCACTACCCGTCAGATATAGTCGGCGGTGCGGCAATCGGATGGGCATGCTCGTATTCTCTGATTGCGGCATGGGAATTTATCGAGGGAAAGCTTGTTCGTAAAGACGTTCAGCCGCGCCCATAAAATCAATTTGCAAAATTCGATTCTTCTTTCTACATTTATTCAGTAACAATCCGATTCAATTTCTTAGTGGATAATTTCATTGAAACGAAACAAGCAATACGCACGAAAGTTATTCTTGCCGTTTCGACGGGCATTTTGTTCGGTTGTTCGTTCCCACCAATTCCCCTCGGTTCGCTGGCGTGCATCGCGCTGGTGCCGCTGCTCCTTTTAATCGAGCGGCTTCGCTCACTTCGTAGTCAATTCCTCTACTCATATTTTTCATTTTTTATCGCATCATGTATTGCACTCTACTGGGTAGGCGGATTTACTCATGCGAAGGACCCATTCCTGATGATGGCGGGCGGATTGGTGCTGGTGTGGGAACCGTTTTTTTTTAGCGTGATTGTTCTTTCATATCTTGCTGTAAGGAAAAATTTCGGTCTGGGCATAGGCCTCGCCGCGCTTCCGTTCATCTGGGTGACATTCGAGTGGCTGTATGCGCTCGGCGAATTTGCCTTTCCCTGGCTGACTCTTGGAAATACGCAAACATACCAGCTCGGAAAAATTCAGTTTGCCGAATTTACGGGAGTATACGGGATTTCGTTCTGGCTCGTAGTGATCAACTCATTATTTTTCTTCCTTTTGATGAACCTGCTGCGGGGCGATGGAAAAAAATTATTGAAACAAAATCTTTCCATTACCGCGGCCATAGTCATCATTTATTTATTGCCGAGCTTTTACAGCATGACCCTCGACGAAAAGAGATTAATATCGTCCGATGTTCCTTCAATAAAAGTTGGAATTGTGCAGCCCAATATCGACCCGTGGGAGAAATGGGAAGGATCAAAAACGCTTGCAGGAAGGGAAAAACAAGTCGAAAAATTCCTGGAAACGGCACGAGGACAAAAGAAAGAGGGCGTGGAAATGAGCGTGTGGCCCGAAACTGCAATTTTGTTCAACCTCCCCATGATGCGCGAGGAATACGAAAAAGTGGCGAAGACGCTCGATTCGCTCGACCTGTCGCTCACGAGCGGGTATATTGACTATAAATATTACGATGCCCGAACGGCGCCCGTTGCAAGCAGCGTTGTTCAGGGCACGAGTATCCGCTATGACTCTTATAATTCTATTTTGTATCTTGAGCCGCGAAATAGGCATGTTCAATCGTACGCAAAAATGCGGCTCGTCCCTTTTGCGGAGCGTATTCCGTACGCCGAGTCAATTCCGTTTCTGATCGAGCCGCTTCGATGGGGTGTCGGCATCAGCAATTGGGGAATCGGAAAAGACAGTACGGTGTTTGAGGATTCGATTCATCACACGAAATTCCTGGCGATGGTTTGTTATGAATCTATTTTTCCGGAATTCGTCAGCTCGTTTGTCAAGCGCGGAGCAGAGTTCTTGGTCTTCATTACCAACGACAGCTGGTGGGGTAATACATCGGGTGCGCGGCAGCATTGTCAATTTGCCGTAATGCGTGCCGTCGAAAACAGGAGATGGGTGGTCCGTTGCGCCAACGGCGGTATTTCGTGTTTCGTTGATCCGTTGGGGAGGATATACGATAAGACGCAAATGTATACAGAAGCGTCAATCGCGAGGTCCATTGAACCGAGAACCGAACAAACGTTTTATACAAAACACGGCGACTGGCTTCCCCGGATCGCCGGAACTATAACCGGATTTCTAATGGCAGGAAGCCTTCTTCAATTCATTTTTGTGCGATCAACCTTGAAACGGAAGATACAACACAATGAAATACATTGACCTACGAAGTGATACGGTAACAAAACCGTCCGCCGCGATGCGACAGGCGATGGCAAGCGCCGAGGTGGGAGATGACGTGTTCGGGGAAGACCCAACCGTAGCTGCGCTTCAAGAGAAAGTTGCGGCACTTCTTGGAAAAGAAAAGGCACTGTATGTACCGAGCGGCGTGATGGGCAACCAGCTCTCAATCAAAGCGCAAACCGAGCCCGGCGATGAAATCATTTGTGAGCAAGACGCTCATATCTTCAATTACGAAACGGCCGCTCCGTCACTGATATCATCGGTTCAGGTGAAGACTATTCCGGGAGTGAGAGGCGCCATTCATGCAGAACAGCTGACCGCAGCGATAAGGCCAAAAGTTTACTACATGCCGCGTTCCAGAATGATTTGCCTGGAAAACACGCATAACCGGTCCGGCGGAACTATCTATCCTCTCGATGAAATTGAAAAAATTTTCTCTTTCGCCCGGTCTCATGAGATGCTGATGCATCTCGACGGCGCCCGGTTATGGAACGCATGGGTCGCGACAGGAATCCATCCCAAAGAGTATGCAAAATACTTCGATTCCGTCTCCGTCTGCTTCTCAAAAGGCCTCGGTGCACCCGTCGGCTCGGCGGTTGCCGGGTCGGCTGCAATGATCGAGCGTGTGCATAAATGGCGCAAGGTGTTCGGCGGCGGCATGCGGCAGGCAGGAATCATTGCTGCCGGAGCTTTATACGCACTCGACCATAACGTTGAACGGCTGAAAGAAGACCACGAAAAAGCAAAATATTTCGCCGAAAAGATTTCCACGCTGACAAAACTTTCTATCGACATGGAGGCTGTCCAAACAAACATCATCATTATCAATACCGAGAAAACCGGAAGACAACCTGATGAGATCATCGCTCTTCTGAAATCGAAGGGAGTTCTTGTGACGCTCGGATCATACAACAGCATCCGTGCCGTCACGCATCTCGATGTATCGATGGAACAGGTACGGCAAGCTGTTGATACCATAACGAGTACGCTGAAATAGAGATGGATAAGAAACTATTTCATCACCATACCCAGGTCAGCGTTCGCAACTATGAGATCGATTGGCAGGGGGTTGTACATAATGCCGTCTACCTTCATTATTTCGAAATAGGGAGAATTGAATACTTAATTGCAATCGGTGCAAAAGTGGACGTCAACACGATCAACAGCGAGTCGAAAGTAGTTCTTGCACGAAACGAGGTCGATTACCGCACTCCGGCACGATACGGAGATACGATCAATGTTCATTCGAGAATATCCGCCATTAAGAATACAAGTTTTATTTTTGAAGGATTGTTGGAGCGGAGCTCAAGCGGAGAAATCATTGCCGAAAATGTCGCCGTCCATGTTTGGCTCAATCCTAAGACAAATACTCCCATGCCCGTTCCCAATGAATTTCGGAAACTTGTGCAACGACTTGAGGGTGAAAACTGCAGAATTCAGTGGCCGGCAATAATTGTTTGACAGGATATGACGACTTTTGAAGAGTTCAAAAAGCTTTCACGCGGCGGAAACATCATTCCGATTTATGAGGAGTTGATGGCCGATACAGAGACGCCAGTTTCGGTTTACCTTAAAATTAAAGACGAAAGCCCGTACTCGTTTTTGCTCGAAAGCGTTGAAGGAGGAGAAAAGGTCGGACGCTACACGTTTCTCGGCTACAATCCGTTTATGGTGTTCGAGATCCGGGGCACGTCGTTCACAATTAAACCGCGCCACCCCGATGTACAAGTGCTTCCGACGCTTGTGGATGCCTCTATGGCCCCTCTCGACGCCCTCAAGAAGATATTTGCCCATTGCAAAACGGTTCCGCTCGAAGGATTGCCCCGTTTTACCGGCGGCGCCGTGGGATATTTCGGCTATGACACGATTCAACTTCTGGAAAACATTCCTTCAGCGAAAATAGACAGTCTTGGTTTGAATGACGCCACCTTGATGTTTTTTGATACGCTGCTCGTCTTCGATGCCGTAAAGAGGAATGTCTCTGCCATTGCGAATGCGTACATTCCTGCCGGAGCGAGCGAAACTCAATTACTGGAAGAATACGAGAAAGCTGTCATAGAAATTGAAAAGTTAAAGGCTATCCTGCAGAAGACTGTTCCGTACGCAGTGAACCCTTCCCCGTCAATCGGCACATTGCAGTACTTGATGAGCAGGGACGATTTCTTTCTAAATGTCGACAAAGCCAAGAAATATATTGTTGACGGGGATATCTTCCAGGTCGTTCTTTCTCAACAAATGAAAATGGAATACGCGGGCGAGCCGTTCGACGTGTACCGCACGCTGCGGATTGTAAACCCTTCGCCGTACCTCTATTTTCTTAGAATGAACGGCATGTATATTATCGGATCTTCACCCGAACTCTTGGTCCGCCTTGACAACGGCATTGTCGAAACACGTCCGATCGCAGGAACGCGCCGGCGCGGCGCAACGCCGGCGGAAGATGCGCGGCTGGAAAAAGAACTGCTCGCCGACGAGAAAGAACGTGCGGAACATCTCATGCTCGTCGACCTCGGCCGAAATGATATCGGCCGCATCAGCGAATACGGGAGCGTCGAAGTCACCCAGTTCATGGCGATCGAAAAATATTCGCACGTCATGCACATAGTCTCGAATGTCAAAGGGAAGCTGCGCAAAGGCATGTCCGCGGTCGATGCGCTCTATTCCTGTTTTCCCGCGGGAACGCTCAGCGGCGCTCCGAAAATTCGCGCGATGGAAATCATCGCAGAATTGGAGCAGAATAAGCGGGGCGTCTATGGCGGTGCGATAGGTTATCTGGATTTTTCCGGCAATCTCGATTCATGCATCGCTATACGAACGATTGTGGTGAATAGCGGAGTCGCATACTTCCAGGCCGGAGGAGGAATTGTGCATGATTCAGTTCCAGAAAAAGAATTCCAAGAATCGCTTGATAAGGTTGCCGCAACGGTGAGTGCCGTGCAGAAACTACGGAAAGCAAAATAGTACCATATGATCTTAATAATAGACAATTACGATTCGTTCACCTTCAACCTTGTTCAGTATCTTGGAGAGCTCGGCGTTGAAATCCATGTTGCCCGAAACGACGCGCTCACTATTTCGGATATTGAGACAATGGCCCCGGACGGAATTGTCATTTCTCCCGGACCATGCACACCGAACGAAGCCGGCATCTCGGTCGAGCTCGTCAAGAAATTTCATACGACCATTCCAATCCTCGGCGTCTGCCTTGGTCATCAGGCAATCGGACAGGCGTTCGGAGGGGAAATCGTCAAAGCGCCTGCGGTTGTCCACGGAAAAGTATCGACGATCAACCATACGGGGAAAGGGATCTTTCTACGGGTTCCGGACAAATTTTCCGCTGCACGTTATCATTCTTTGATCATTAAAAAAGAAAGCGTCCCCGGAGAATTAGCAATTACCGCATGGACCGACGATAATATCATCATGGGCGTGAAACACAACAATTTCCCGACCTTCGGAGTGCAGTTTCATCCTGAATCCATCGCGACACAGTATGGAAAAATCATTTTAGAGAACTTTGTGAAACGTCGGTATTAACTCAATTAAGACATCAAAAGGAATATCACTATGGCATCAATCAGGACTGAACATGACATCGCCCAGGATAAACAACTCGATCAACTTCTAAGAACTCAGGAGGACGTTTGGCGTGTCTTCCGTATCATGGCAGAATTTGTCGAAGGTTTCCAAACTTTCTCGCGTATCGGTCCATGTGTTACTATTTTTGGGTCAGCCCGCAAAAAACCCGGTACCCGGTATTATGAAATGACGACGGAAGTGGCGAAGGAATTTGTCCGGATCGGGTACGGCGTCATTTCGGGCGGCGGCCCGGGTCTTATGGAAGCTGCGAACAAAGGAGCAAAAGAAGCGGGAGGAGTATCAGTCGGAATTAATATCGATTTACCGTTTGAGCAGAGTGCCAATCCTTACATTGACAAAGATAAACTAACAACGTTTCGGCACTTCTACATCCGCAAAGTGATGTTTGTAAAATACGCGCAGGCGTTTATCGTAATGCCGGGCGGATTCGGGACACTCGATGAAATGTTCGAGTCTATCACGCTGGTTCAAACCAGAAAAGTCAGCAAGTTTCCAATCATTCTTATGGGGAAAGAATACTGGGGTGGATTGTTTGATTGGGTAAAGACAACGATGCTTGCTGAAGGAAACATTTCCAAAGAAGACTTGGATCTATTTTCGATAACAGATGACCCCAAAGTTTCTGCGCAAATCGTGGCTGATTTTTACAAAGGAACGGGACACGCACCAAACTTTTAGAGGCGGAGATGGAAAAGGCAAAGGTATCCGACATACTCGACCAAATTGGAACTCTGCTCGAATTAAGAGGAGAGAACCCGTTCAAATGCCGCGCATACCACAATGCAGCACGGGCAATTGAAGGAGCCACAGCCGATCTTGAGACGCTTGTTCGTTCAGGAGAAATCAGAAGCATAAAAGGGATCGGCGAAGCCATTGCCGAAAAAGTCACAGAGCTCGTCACGACCGGGAAGTCGGCATATTATGATGAATTGAAGGCGTCCCTGCCGGAAGGCTTGATGGCCATGTTAGGCATTTCAGGAGTCGGTCCCAAAAAAGTTAAACTCCTATACGAAAAACTGAAAATCAAATCCGTCGAAGAGCTTGAAGCAGCATGCAAAGCCGGCAAACTCGAGAAGGTTGAGGGCTTCGGAAAAAAAACTGAAGAAAATATTTTGATAGGAATTGCCGCGCTGCGGAAACACAGCTCTAAATTCCTTTATTCCGTCGCGGAAAAAGCCGCACAAAGCATGTATGCTGTCGTCGTGAAGCAAAAAGGAATTATTCGCGCAGAAGTTGCCGGCAGCCTCCGCCGGAAGAAAGAAATCATTGGCGACATCGACATCGTTGCCAGCGCCAAAACGCCGGCGGTTCCCGGTATCATGAAGGCATTTACTTCTCATTCCGACGTGGAACGCATCACCGGCGAAGGAGAAACAAAATCGAGCGTCGTCCTTGCTTCCGGGATCAACTGTGACCTGCGTGTGGTTAACGATTCTGAATATCCCTTCGCCCTTAATTATTTTACGGGAAGTAAAGACCACAATGTTCGCCTGCGGACAATCGCAAAGAAATTCGACCTTAGCTTGAACGAATATGGTTTCTCGAAGCTCGGGTCGGAGGGAAAAAGGGGAAAGGCAAAGAAAACTGTACCGTGCAAAAACGAGGAAGACATCTATCGGGCACTCGGCCTTGAATATACACCGCCGGAACTGCGCGAAGATTTCGGGGAAATTGAGGCCGCCGAAAAGAATAAGCTCCCTCATCTGGTTTCGGAAAAGGATATACGTGGAACGTTCCATTGCCACACAAATTACAGCGATGGGATAAACACGCTTTTGGAAATGGGAGAAGCCGCCCAGAAACTAGGATGGGAATACCTCGGCATCGCAGACCACAGCAAAATTGCCGTCTATGCCAACGGTTTGACCGAAGAACGCGTAAAAAAGCAGCAGAAAGAAATTAATACTTTGAATCAAAAATGGCCGAACTTCCGTATCTTTAGTGGAACGGAAGTCGATATTCTGCCGACAGGTGAACTCGACTTCAGCGACAAAATTCTTTCGACTTTCGACTATGTTGTCGCTTCCGTGCACAGCAGTTTTAAAATGACGGAAGCCGAGATGACGAAAAGGATTTTGAAGGCAATAAAGAACAAATATGTGACAGTCCTGGGACACCTGACGGGGCGGCTGCTCCTGCAGCGCGATGCGTATCCTCTCAATCAGACGGCAATTATCGATGCCGCCGCCGAGTATGGCAAGTGCATCGAAATTAACGCGCACCCTTCCCGATTGGACCTCGACTGGCGGATGTGCAAGTATGCGAAGGAAAAGGGCGTCAAGATATCAATCAACCCCGACGCACATGTTGTCGACGGATTACGCGACGTGCGGTACGGCGTCGGCATTGCGCGAAAAGGATGGCTGGAGAAAAATGACGTCCTCAACACGATGGGCTTGCACCAAGTCCAAAAATATTTTGTATCTTTCAAACGGTAATCTGTAAAGGAGAAACACATGAGCGCGCATCGACGGTCGTATCTTGGCGCAATAATTCTTATCACTCTCGGAATACTCTTTCTGCTTGACAATCTCGGCGTTGCGGATTTCGGCACCATCATCTCCACCTACTGGCCTGTTATTCTCATCCTTATCGGAATCCGGATCTTCTTTCGGTATGGCCGAACCTCGGCTCCGTCCTCGCCAACCGTCTCAATGCATTCCGGTGCCACACAAGAATCGAGTGCCTCGGCAATCAACAATTCAAATGTCTTCGGCGACGTCGACATCAAGATCAATTCGAAGGAATTCCGCGGAGGTTCGATCTCAAATACGTTCGGGGATATGAATATTGACCTTTCCGAAATCGGTTTGGCAGAAGGGGAGCAACTGCTTAAATTGGACGGAGTCTTCGGAGACCTCCATGTGTTGGTCCCCAAGGACATCGAAATTTATGTAACGACCCATTCTGTCTTTGGAGACGTCAGAGTCCTTGGCAACATGAAGAGCGGATTCGGCCAGGAAATTTCTTATTCATCTGCCAACTATTCCGCCGCATCCAAGAAACTTCGTATCGTATCAAACCAGGTTTTTGGCGATGTAAAGGTATGGTAGGCGGGCGGGTGGAAACCGGCCTGCCGGCACCCATTCAAATCAGAGGACGCTGCTATTTTCATTTTGACCAAGTATAAACGGGACAACAACAATGAGTATCTTCAACGATCTTGGAATTCCAGCGAGAACCATTTCATACTGTGTCGTGCACCAAACGAGCGCTGCAGCAGACATAGCCGATTCTCAAAAAGGCCTCACTGAATCTTTAGGGAAAGTGAAGTATTATGAAGAATTGAAAACTTCACTTCAGAATACTCTTACTGAAGCCGCCGCAATCCGCGATGCGTTTCAATCATCTCTCCTTGACGCTCGGAGCAAAGCTGCCCAAGTTGCACAGGGAAGTCTCAATCAATATCTATCGACTCCTATCAAGTCCGATAATGCCGACGTTCAGCGAATTATCAAGGAAGCCATCGAAAAATATTCCGACCAATCGCTTCCGACCTCCAAGATAGGAATTGAAGCTGCGTGGGTATCCCGCATTCTCCCCGACGCAAAAATTGTTACGACCCAAACAAAGTTGTCCGTCCTTGTGCGAAGAATGCTCACAGCGGGGAAACGGAGATTAAAACACTTGGGCTTTACTCGGGGAAAAACTCCCTCGACGACTTTCGAGACGGTGTATCTTTTGGAAACGGGAATTAACCTTGACGTGCTGGAATTCATACTCCGAAAAAGCATGGCGGTGGGAGACATCTGGCAATATGCCGAAAATACCTGGACCGGAATCTACAACGTATTATCAACTGTCGGCACAGAAGTGCAGACAGCGAACCAATGGGAAGCATCGCTCTATCCGCAAACAACAGGAATGAAAAGCACGGAGTTTATCGCAGAGTTGGAAATACTATTCGACCGATTATCCAAAGAATTTAACCTCCACCAATTATCGTTGTGGCAAAACAAGTTTCCGTTCCGCGGAGACAATAATTTTACGGTCCGCGTCCGGATGATACCGGATCAAAAGCTGCTTTTTGAAATTGTAAAGTGGTTGACGTTGATTGAAAATGAACCTCTCAAGAAAGCCCTGACTGGAGACGCATCGCTTATTATGAAGGAGATTATTTCATAGGTATGCAAAAAAAGAGGGAGAGAGGTGAGTCAAACGAAAGAAAGAAGAGGCGCGCACATCAAATAGAAAGATTGCTTCACAAAGAATATCCTTCCGCTTCGACAGCACTCCACTACAGGAATCCGCTCCAGCTTTTGATCTCCGTCATCCTTTCCGCCCAATGTACCGATATTCGCGTGAACATGGTAACTCCATCCTTGTTCGCGAAATATGCGACAGTGGAAGAGTTCGCTCATGCCGACCGTTCCGAGCTTGAACACGCCATTCATTCGACAGGCTTCTACCGCAACAAGGCAAAGAATATCATCAGCTGTTGCAAAACCCTCCTTGAAAAACATGGCGGTGAAGTTCCGTCGTCAATGGATGAACTTATTCAGCTTCCGGGAGTCGGAAGAAAGACGGCGAATTGCGTCCTGAGCGGTGCATTCAACATCTCGTCGGGAATTGTAGTCGACACACACGTGGCACGATTAACAAAGAGGCTTGGATTAACGGATAATTCGGATACGGGGAAAATTGAAGCGGATATGTGCGAACTCATTGACCGAAAGGACTGGATCCATTTCGGAAATGCGCTCATCGATCACGGCAGGAAGGTCTGCGGCGCGCGAAACCCACAGTGTGATAGATGTCTCTTGAACAAATGGTGTCCCTCAGCAGAGGCTTAAAAAAAAATAAAAGATCTTCAACGCTTTGAAATATCATCATAGAGCTGAAGAATGCATTGCCGGCAAAAATAGAGAAGCTTGGAATCCCCGATTTCGCGTACGACAAGCTGTCGTCTGTCAAATTGTCCCCTACAAATTGTGCACGGTTCCATGTCTTTTTGGCTGCTCGACTTGACCGACTTCATAATGAATCCGTAGCCATAAAAGATTACGGCAACGAGCATCAAGAGAAAACAAACTGCTAAAATTGATAATGTCATAAAAATTTCCTTTAATGGATAGTCAAAATGTAGCAACATCTCCCCCAAAATCAAAGAAGAAAGGCCGGTGGAATGGACCGATCCAGCACCCTTGCGCTATTGTACGAGTATACAAAAAATGAAAGCCTGCGGAAGCATGCGGCAGCGGTCGAAATCGCAATGCGCGCCTACGCCCGCAAGTTCTCTGCGGATGAAGAAACGTGGGGAATTACCGGGTTGATTCACGACTTTGATTACGAAATGTATCCACAGGCGCCGGACCACCCTTTGAAAGGTTCGGAGATTTTAAAGGCACAAGGGTATTCTGAGGAAATCCGCACAGCAGTTCTCGGGCACGCCTCATATTCCGGAGTCCCGAGAGAATCTCTTATGGCCAAAACATTATTTGCCTGCGACGAGCTGTGCGGTTTCATCGTTGCATGTTCATTGGTTCGCCCTAATAAGAAAATTGAAGGACTTGAACTCAGTTCGGTAAAGAAAAAATTGAAGGACAAAGCTTTCGCCCGGAGCGTCAATCGGGACGAGATTATTCAGGGCGCTGCAGAGCTTGGAATCCCGCTGGACGATCATATTCAGTTCGTCATCGAGTCTCTGAAAGCAAAGGCAGCCGACCTGGGATTGTAAGCGTTTTGAACCTTCATGGCGATAAATGTGTTAAAGTAAAACAAAACGTCGAGCATTAACGTAATGATACTATCGGACGACATAGAGATGCCAATTACTCCAACGCTTTCTCGCAACACTCCTTTAGACTTGGTAGGCAACACCCCGTTGCTCAAAATGAACAGCATCGGAAAAGAGTTGGGCGAAGTGGAGATTTACGGCAAAGCCGAGTGGTATAATCCCAGCGGGTCTGTCAAGGACCGTGCCGCCCTCAATATGATTCGTGAAGGAGAAAACTCGGGCCGCCTGACGCGCGAAAAAATTATCGTCGACGCAACAAGCGGTAACACCGGCATCGCACTGGCTATGTTTGGGGCAGTGCTCGGTTACCGCGTTCACATTTTTATGCCTTCCAACGCTTCGATCGAGAGGAAAAAAATGATTGCTGCTTTTGGAGCGAAAATCACTCTCACAAACCCCCTGGAGGGCACAGACGGGGCACAATGGAAGGTGAAAGAATTAGTCCGAGAAAACCCTGGAATGTACTTTTACCCGGACCAGTACAACAATCCGGCAAACTGGGAGGCTCATTATAGCGGAACAGCAGAAGAAATTATTCATCAGACAAACGGCACGGTGACCCATTTTGTCGCCGGGCTTGGAACGAGTGGAACGTTTGTTGGAACAGCCCGGCGGTTGAAAGAATTTCGCCCGAGCATACAATGCATTTCAATGCAGCCCGATTCGCCGCTTCACGGTATCGAAGGACTGAAACATATGGAATCCGCGGTCATACCTGGTATCTATGACCCCTTAATAGCGGATGACTCAATCCAAGTCTCGACAGAAGAATCGCACGCAATGATGAAGAGACTGGCGCGAGAAGAGGGACTATTTCTTGGTATCTCTTCCGGCGCAAATCTTTCGGCTGCTCTTAAGATCGCCAAGAAGATTTCTGCAGGTGTCATCGTCACTGTGTTTTGCGACGACGGTTCAAAATATCTCAGCGAACCTATTTGGGAGGAGCATGCTTAAGCTCTCGAAAGAAGCATTCGAATCAATTCGAAAACACGGAGAACAAGCTTTCCCCCATGAATGCTGCGGAGTGCTCCTCGGCAAACTGAATGGCGAGCAAAGAGTTGTGGAGGAAGTTTTTGCGATAGAGAACAAATTCGATGAAGCGGAACGCTACCACCGATTTCTTATTACGCCCGATAACTACAGGGAAGCGGAAAAAGTAGCACGTGCAAAGAAGGTTGACATTATCGGATTCTATCATTCGCATCCAGATTCACCCTCGGTGGCTTCGAAATACGATCTTGACCACGCATTCCCGTGGTTTTCGTATGTCATCGTTTCGATTATGAAGAACAAATACCATGACATCCATTCATGGATCATGGAAAACGACAGGAGCAAATTCACCGAAGAGAACTTTACCATCGAGTAACTACAAATCACAAAAGGAACAACAATGTCCATTCAAATCCTGATCCCGACGCCTTTGAGGCAGTTTACAAGCAACCTGGAGTCCGTGGCTGTCGAAGGAAACTCCGTTGGCGAAGCACTGAAGAATTTGTGCGTCAAGTATTCGGCGCTGCAAAAACATCTCTACTCCGACGACGGAAAGCTCCGGAATTTTGTCAACGTCTATCTCAATGATGAAGACATCCGTTACTTGCAAAAGGAATCGACGCCAATTTCGGATAAGGACGTTGTCAGCATCATTCCATCTATTGCCGGAGGAAATATATAAATGACGAACGTTGAATTGTCGGGAGAAGAGATTCGTCGGTACGGCAGGCACTTGATTATGCCGGAAGTTGGAATGGACGGGCAAAAGAAATTGAAAGCAGCCAGCGTTCTGCTCATCGGCGCCGGCGGCCTCGGTTCGCCGCTCGGGTTGTACCTTGCCGCGGCCGGAGTCGGCAGAATCGGGATCGTCGATTTTGACGTCGTTGATTATTCAAATCTGCAACGGCAGGTCTTGCATTCAACAAAGGATGTCGGACGGCCCAAACTCGCATCGGCAAAAGAGAGGCTTGAGGGCATCAATCCATTCGTGAAAATTGAAACACATGAAATGCACCTCACTTCAGAGAATGCGCTCAAATTATTCTCGGGCTACGACATCGTCGTCGATGGAACGGATAATTTCCCGACTCGGTACCTTGTTAATGATGCTTGTGTCCTTACCGGCAAACCAAATGTATACGGAAGCATTTTTCGCTTCGAAGGCCAGGTATCTGTTTTTGCGACCAACGACGGCCCATGCTATCGCTGCTTATACCCCGAGCCGCCGCCGCCGGGGCTGGTTCCAAGCTGTGCGGAAGGGGGAGTCCTGGGAATTTTGCCTGGAATTATCGGTACACTTCAAGCGAATGAAACGGTGAAGCTTATTATCGGAAAAGGAGAGCCGCTGGTCGGGCGATTGTTGCTCTTTGACGCGTTGAAGACGAAATTCCGGGAACTCAAACTCCGGAAGAACCCGGATTGCCCCGTCTGCGGACAGCATCGCACAATAACGTCGCTCATAGACTATGAGGCGTTTTGCGGTGTACAATCCGGCTGGGATTCTTTTGCGAGGGAAGAGCAATACGAGATCACCGTTGAAGACTTAAAAAAACGGCTCGACAACAAGGACGACCTTTTCATTCTCGATGTGCGCGAACCGCAAGAATATCAGATTTGCAACCTTAATGGTTATTTGATTCCTTTGCGTGATCTGCCGAACAGAATTAACGAACTGGATACGGCAAAGGAAATCATCGTTCATTGCAAGGTCGGAGGGCGAAGCAGGCAAGCTGTTGAGTTTATGAAACAATCCGGCTTCCGGAAGGTAAAAAATCTTGTTGGTGGAATCGATGAATGGGCAGAACTGATTGACCCGGCCATGCCGCGGTACTAATTGCCCCAAAAACTTCGTAACAATCCCATTCCTTTTTCGTAGATTACGCTGATTCACCATCTGTATTCTATCGGAAAGGAAAATTCGATGAAACGACTTCTTACCGTTGTTGCACTGATCAGTTTTATCATTCTCACCTCCTTCGCACAAGACCAAGAAACTTCCTCAGACTTTAACCAATCTAATCGAACAAAAGTGAAGGTCGGAGGAGCGGGAGGTTTTACTCCTGCCTGGGGGCTTTTCAATTTTGATGCCATCAATACGAAGCTGAAAGGAGCAGGGATGCCGGAGCTAAAGAATCAGCCGATGTACCTCGCCGGGGGCGAAGGCTACGGGTATATTATGTTTCTGAAAAATTTTCGGATCGGCGGAAGTGGCGTAACAGGGACGATATCCTCAACAAGTTACGACCCGGCGACAAACACGGAAAAAAACGTCGACTATCATATTTCCTATGGAGGATTTCTCATCGACTATGTGCTTCCGATAGGGGACGGTGTAGACGTATCTACCGGCGTTACAATTGGCGGCGGGGGCATCGACATTACCATGTCGAGCGACAATGGAACGTATAAGCAGTGGAATACTCTATGGTCTGAATTTGGAAATAACGATTCTACGACAAATATTACGCGGCATCTGAACGGCTCATTCTTTACGCTGCAGCCCCATGTAAATATCGAGTACGCGATCCTGCGTTGGTTTCAGCTGCGCGCCGGAGTAAGCTATCCATACATGAGCGGGGCGACATGGAAGCTTGAAGGTACCCAGGCAATTCTCGGTGTTCCGGGAAATCTCAAGACCGATGGCCCGGTGATCACTGCAGGAATTATGTTCGGATTCTTCAATTGATGGAAAATAGTGAAATGTCTGTCTTCCGAAACTGAACACCATAACAGAAATGCCTACAACCGTTCGAACCTTGCCTGGAAAAACCGCAGGTACTTCGGTTCATAGACCATTTTCATTCCTTTAATCTTTGCGCGCTGTTCGAACACCGATTCGACTGATTCTGCCGTTACGTCGCAGTGTGCTTGGGTGTACACACGGCGGGGAAACGTGAGGCGCACTAGTTCAAGTTTTGGATAGTAATGGTCGCCGGTTTCCTTCTTGCGCCCCGCCGAAACAATGCCGCGCTCCATCGATCGAATACCTGAATCCATGTACAATTCTGCGGCAAGAGTCTGCGCCGGAAACTCAATCTGCGGAATATGCGGAAGAAATCTTTTTGCATCGAGAAATATTGCGTGCCCTCCGATCGGTACAACAATCGGCACACCGATGCTTTGAAGCTTCTCGCCGACGTATTCGATCTGGCCGATGCGCGCTTTGATATGCGATTCCTGAACGGCCTCTTCCATGCCGCGCGCCATCGCCTCCATATCGCGCCCTGCCAGGCCCCCATACGTGTGCAATCCCTCATAGACTACCACCATATTGCGCGCTTCCTCGAATACGACATCGTCGTTCAAAGCAAGGAAACCTCCGATGTTAACGAGCAAGTCTTTTTTTCCGCTCATGGTTGCGCCGTCTGTGTATGAACACATCTCCTTCAACAGTTCTGCGATTGATTTCTTCTCACATTCTTTCTCGCGCGTCTTCATAAAGTACGCATTTTCAACGGCGCGTGTGGCATCAAGTATAACCTTAATGTTGTGCTTGGCCGTCAACGCGCGAACCTGACGTAAGTTATCCATTGATATCGGCTGACCGCCGGCCATGTTCACTGTTGCTGCGACGGTTACATACGAGATCTTCTTTTCTCCGAATTTGTTAATCACGTCTTCCAATTTCTGAAGGTCGATGTTCCCTTTGAAAGGATGCAGGCTTTGTGAATCGTGCGCCTCGTCGATGATGACGTCCACAAACGTGGCGCCCGCCAGTTCCTGATGAAGCCGCGTTGTTGTAAAATACATATTACCCGGCACGTAATCGCCGGGCTTGATAAGTAGTTTAGAAATAATATGTTCGGCCCCTCGCCCTTGATGCGTCGGCACGAGGTACTTATAGCCGTAATATTTTTTCATGTTTTCTTCAAGGTGATAATAATTTTTGCTGCCGGCATACGCCTCATCTCCCAGCATCATTCCGGCCCATTGGTAATCGCTCATTGCATTGGTGCCGCTGTCGGTCAGAAGATCGATGTATACATCTTCCGACCTAAGAAGAAACGTGTTGTACCCCGCTTCTCGGATTGCGGCAAGACGTTCTTCTCGTGTCGTCATCTTCAACGGCTCAACAACTTTGATCTTAAAAGGCTCTGCCCACGACCGACGCACTAATTTTCCCATATATGCTCCAAATTCAATTCGTTGACTTTCGAAAGTGATTTTGCTATCATAACATAATGGCAGTAATATACTGATTCCCCGTCCGATGTTCAACGCCGTCTCTTCTATGACAAAACGACCGCAATGATCAATCCAACCGTCCTGAGGAAAATTTCTCAAATCGCAGGGGAAAACAATTATCGCGATTCTCAGGAAGACAGGATTTCTTATTCCTACGACGGCACACCGCTGTTGCATTCTCTTCCCGACGCGATCGTTATCCCTCAAACGAAAGAACAAATATCTGAAATCCTCTCTCTCGCAAACGAGGAACATTTCGCAATTGTTCCTCGCGGCTCGGGGTCAGGATTGAGCGGCGGATCGGTCCCGGTTGAGAATTCAATAGTGCTGCTCATGTCCCATTGGAACAAGATTCTGGAAATCGACACAGAGAATCTCACAGCCCTCGTCGAACCCGGCGTTATCACCGCCGATGTTCATGCCGCGGTTGAAAAATTGGGCTTGTTTTATCCGCCCGACCCGGGAAGCATGAATATCTGTACCATCGGCGGTAACGTTGCGGAAAATGCAGGGGGCTTGCGCGGGCTGAAGTACGGCGTAACGAAAAACTACGTGATGGGACTTGAGACAGTGCTTCCAAACGGCGAAATAATATTTTCTGGCGGAAAAGTCGTCAAGGATGTTGCGGGCTATAACTTGAAGGATTTTTTTGTGGGATCCGAAGGAACGCTCGGTCTCTTTACGAAAATACTGCTGAAGCTCGTTCCGAAACCTGAAACGAGCAAGACAATGCTGGCGTATTTTCAAACTCGGAATGATGCCGCAGAGGCTGTCTCCGCAATTATTGCTGCGCATATTGTCCCGGCGACGATCGAATTTTTGGATCAAACGACGATCAAATGCGTGGAAGACTATGCGCATCTCGGTTTACCTACGTCCATTGAATCCCTGCTGTTAATCGAGGTCGACGGACGCTCTGTCGTTGTAGAAGAAGATGCCGCTAAAGTTGCGGAGTTGTGCAAGCAGCACCGATGTATTGAAATTATTGTCGCTCAGACAGAATCTGAAGCCCTTCGCTTGAAAACCGCCCGCCGTTCAGCTTTTTCGGCGCTGGCCCGCGTAAGGCCGACAACGATCCTTGAAGACGTCACCGTTCCGCGAAGCGAGATTGCTACGATGCTCGACCGAATCGATTCTATCGCAAAGAGCTATAATGTAATGTTTGGAATTTTCGGACACGCCGGCGATGGAAATCTTCACCCGACGTGCCTGACCGACGAACGAGACAAGGATGAAATTCATAGGGCGGAATCGGCGTTCGAGGCAATTTTCAGCGAGTCCATCAAATTGGGAGGGACGATCACCGGCGAGCACGGCACAGGCTTATCGAAGAAAAAGTTCCTTACAGCTGTCGCCGGTATCCCTGCCGTAGAAATGATGAAGTCGATTAAATCCTCGATTGACCCGCAAGGCGTACTCAACCCCGGAAAGATTTTCTCGATCAAACCGAAATGCGAGGGGAGCCTGCCGCGAAGCAAAGACCAAATCAAAAAATTTGAAGAGCTGGGCGCGTGGACATGAGCCGTGCAATAAGATAAGCAACTATGCCGACACGAAGTGACAATTACGCAGCGACGGCAACCGCCAGGTCCGGATTCACCGGCGTTGATATACCCAGTTATGATTTTATTACGAATTGCATGCACTGCGGATTGTGCCTGCCTGTGTGTCCTACGTTTGCCCTGACCGGCCTCGAAAAATCTTCTCCGCGGGGGCGCATCCGATTGATCAAGGCGGTCGCCGACGGTGATCTCGAAATTACGCAGGGTTTTGTGGATGAAATGAATTTCTGCCTCGATTGCCAGGCCTGTGAAACGGCTTGTCCCGCAGGAGTTAAATATGGATCACTCGTGGAAGCTGCGCGGAGTCAAATCTATAAACAGGGGAGAGTATCATGGCTGGAAAAAATACTAAAACGGTTTTTCTTTGAAAATGTCTTTTTATCGAAAAAGCGATTAAGCTTTTTGGCGAAACTTCTCCGGTTCTATCAACGAACCGGGATGGAATCGCTTCTGGTTAAATCAGGTTTGATAGATCTCATCATACCTAAACTTGGAAAACTCCAACATCTTTCTCCGCGCATAGATAAAGCTTTTTTCGATGAATCATTTCCTGAAATAATCAGACCCGCTGGAGCAACAAAGCACCGCGTTGCGTTTCTCTCGGGCTGCATCATGAATGTTGCTTTTGCCGAGATTAACAGCGATACAGTAGAAGTGCTCACACACAATGGCTGTGAAGTCATAGTGCCGCGGCTGCAAGAATGCTGCGGCTCATTGCAGGCTCACAACGGAGATTTTGAATCGGCAAGAACGCTTGCACGCCGCAACATTGATGTTTTTTCGCGCTACGAGTTTGAGGCAATTGTCATGAACTCCGCCGGATGCGGCGCCTTTATGAAAGAATATGCGCACTATCTCGCTGATGACCCTCAGTATGCTGAGAAAGCAAAATTTCTTTCGAGCAAGATTAAGGACCTGACAGAATTTTTATTGTCAATCGATTTCGCGAAACCGTCGCGACCGCTAACCGTACGGGTGGCATACCATGATGCATGTCATCTTGCACATGCCCAACACATTACCTCGGAGCCTCGGGCAATTCTCGGTTCAATCCCGGGTGTCGAACTCGTCGAGCTTGCAGAAGCCGGATGGTGCTGCGGCAGTGCCGGTATTTACAATATTGTCCGATATGACGATTCGATGAAATTGCTGGAGCGAAAAATGGAAAACATAAAAAAAACGAATGCGGAAATTATTGTAGCGAATAACCCCGGTTGTTTAGCCCAAATGAGATATGGCTGCGCCCTGCATCATTTTGGAGGAGAAGTCATACATCTTGCGACGTTGCTCAAAAGGGCGTATGCGCAATAAAGACGGCTGTGAAAAAATCTTGCCTTGCTAAGCGAAGTTTGCTATATTATGTCAGGAATTGCCAAAGTGGCGGAAGTGGTAGACGCGCTGGACTCAAAATCCAGTCTGGCTTAACCCAGGTGAGGGTTCGAGTCCCTCCTTTGGTACAAATGCCATCAGACGATACTCTGATGGTGTTTTTTCTTTGGACAGAAACTTCTTTAACAATGGAGGTCGCGCATCAAATTTCTACCATGTAGGCTTATGAAATCTATCATTGTTTCCATTGAGACTGACTTCCGAAATACATTTTCTACTCTCCGCCGTAAGTGTTTTTCTTCTTCCAATCTTGCCGGGAGCAGCAGGGGCTCAAGATTTCGGTCCTATCGCTCCCGCCATTGACCAGCAGAGAATAGTCCAGCCCGATACCTCGCTTCAGCTCTCTCACGAGATTATTATCCCTAATTCTGAGTCACTGTACTTAGACTCTCTGAAACTCAATAGATCCACTGACTACGCGATAGAATACTCGACCGGCCGAGTACATATTACCCTTCCACAAAAAATGGATTTTAAGTTCCACAAATACACTATAACTATATCATACAACTTCTTACCATTTTCATTTCAATCATTTTATCGGCATAAAGATTACTTGATTCATCGCGATTCAGCAAGCAGCCGGACCTCAACAATCGTAAAGACATCGTCCACTTCAGCCCCTCTTGACAACATATTCGGTAATGAACTTCAAAAAAGCGGAAGCATTTTTCGAGGATTTACTGTTGGAAGCAACAGAGATTTGACACTTAATTCAGGCTTCCGCCTGCAGTTTGCCGGAAAATTGTCGTCGGACATTGAGATTCTGGCCGCTTTAACGGATGAGAATACGCCTCTTCAGCCTGAAGGCAATACTCAAACCATACAAGAATTGGACAATGTGTTCGTGCAAATCAAGAGCACCAATTATGAAGCAACATTGGGCGATTTCTACTTAGACATGTCCGACGGAGAATTTGGAAGATTGAGCAGGAAACTCCAAGGGGCAAAGGGGACCGCAAACTATTCCTCCAGTGACCTTTCCGGATCGGTAACTGTCACTGGTGCCACATCGCGCGGTAAATTCAACACAAACCAATTTCCCGGTATTGAAGGCGTGCAGGGTCCGTACCAACTCTATGGCAAAAACAACGAGAACAATATCGTTGTTATAGCCGGAACGGAAAAGGTGTACATAGATGGAGTGCTGATGCTCAGGGGAGAAGCCAATGACTATGCAATTGATTATGCAAGCAGTCAAATTACCTTTTCTTCCAAGCGCTTAATAACAAGTATTTCGCGTATCGTCGTAGACTTTCAATACAGCGACCAATCCTACACACGTAACTTTTTTGCAGTCGAGGCAGATTCTAAAACTTTTTCCGACGCAGTGAATTTTTCCATTATGTACGCCCAAGAAGGGGATGACCCAAACGCGCCTATTGATATTTCGCTGAGCGACAGCGACAAGGCAGTCCTTGCACAAAGCGGCGGTAAACTCGCCACTAGGTCAGGAGTTGATTCGGTTGGAGTAGATTCGCTGAATATCGGAAGGGGGCAATACGCGGCGATCGACACCGTTGTGCAAGGAGCACCGATAAGAATTTACGAGTTCGCCCAAGGAACGCATGATGCTCAGTTCAATGTAACGTTTTCTTTCGTCGGATCGGGAGCAGGAGACTATGCCCACGAATTACTCGGCCAGTATAGGTACGTCGGGCCGCACAACGGCAATTATTTGCCTATAATTATCTTACCGGCGCCTCAGGTTCAGCAAATTGCTGACGTGAATACTTCAATCCATCTGGCCAGAGACCTTACCCTAAGCGGTGAATTCGCCGCCAGCAACCTGAACCCAAATAGATTCGCCACGAACGATGAGGTAACCGGCGACGCCACCAAATTCTCTGCAAACTTTGCCCCGACGAATGTTAAAATAGCTGGCGCTGCTATTGGTTCGTTCAATCTTTCTCTTTCCGACAGGTATACTAATAAAAATTTTTCACCGCTCGACCGCGTTGACGATGTCGAATTCGGAAGGAAGTGGAGCATCGACAGCACTGTTACGATTCGACCGTCATCAGAAGAAATTCGGGAGGCGGGTCTCACATACAATCCTATACGGACGGTTTCTCTCGGAGGGTCAATTGGATCAAACGATAGGGGGCCCCAATTCTCGGCGAATCGTAAAGAGGGATTTGTACGGCTTGCAGACGATTCGCTGCCAAAAATCGATTACACCGTTGAACAAATCAAAAGTTCACAGGGGGGTTCCATCGAGGAGAATGACTGGGTAAGACAAAATGGCTCCATTTCATACGCCATGAAGAAATTCCTCCCGAGTTTTCGGTTTGAACGTGAAAATCGGTCGATTGAGACACCGGTCGTTGATTCTCTCGACAACGCAAGTTTTGGCTTTACGACCCTTGCTCCAAAATTTGCATTCAAAGGCATTTACGGAATGAACCTTTCAACTGAAGTTGAACTCCGCGATGATGATGCGACATACGAAGGAAGGTTGGAACCCCAATCACGATCAATCACTCAGACATACGAGTGGGCCCTGCCTGAGGTTAAAAACATTTCATCCTCTTTGAACGTTATTCTTAGGGACAAAACCTTTCATGACCAATTTAAGCTTACCAACGGAGATGTCCGGACAATACTTGTCCGCACAGAGTCGAGGTACACTCCGTTCCAGCGGGGTGTTGATGCCGACGTGTTTTATGAAGCGTCGACAGAGCGGTCTGCACAACTTCAACGCGTCTTCTACCAAGTCCAAAAAGGAAGCGGCCAGTACATCTGGACTGACGGAAACGGCAATGGAAAAGTGGACGTCACCGACGAAAGAGACTTTCAGCTTAGCCGATACGACGGAGATTATACAATCATAACCATCCCGACTGATCAGTTGTTTCCCGTGATTAATGTAAAAACGTCAACGCGCCTGCGCCTCACACCGAACAAGTTTATTTCTTCTCCGTCAAGCTGGGTGGAAAAAGCCCTGTCGGTTGTTTCGACAGAAAGCTATGTCAGGATCGAAGAAAAGAGCTCCGACCCGCAAACGAGCCAAGTTTATCTTCTGAACCTTAGCCACTTCCTCAACCCTTCAACAACAATTCTCGGCAGCCAGCTTTTCCAACAGGATCTTTTTCTTTTTGAAAATCGATCCGATTTTTCTTTGCGACTCAGATTTCTGCAGCAGAAAGGAGCCGGGCAGTACAGCTCGGGCGATGAACAAAGCTATAATCGGGAGCGTTCACTTCGTGTCCGAGTCCAACTCGTTCCCGAAATTTCAAATCAAATAGATTATGCAAACAAGCAGGACGATCTTGCCGCCTCGCTGACCAGCGGCAATTCTCGGATCATCAATTCAGACGATCTTAGCTCGGACTATTCATACCGCCCGGAACAAAATGTCGAAGTCGGTTTCAAATTTGAAGTATCACGTTCGGAAGATGACTTTAACCCGACACCGGTTATCGCGGACTTGAACGCCCAGTCGTTGCGCACGGTAATTTCGTTTCGAGGAAGCGGCCAGGCAAGAATCGATTTTTCGCGTGAGGAAGTTTCACTTCAAAACAACTCTGCAGGCACGCTCGTCCCTTTTGAACTCACGGCCGGCAGGCTGCAAGGAAAAACCTACCTGTGGGGTATTACCTTCGACTACAAATTGAGCAGCAACCTACAATCTTCCTTGCAATATACCGGCCGGTCTGAACAATCTCACACGCCCGTCCACACTGCAAAAGCGGAGGTACGAGCCTTTTTTTAAGCCCGAGTCGGGATAATATTTTACTTGCTTATAAGCGTACGGTTGCGTATATTTTATTCACTGCAATGTAAAGTCCCGCCTCAAGCGGGACTTTTTTTTGATAGCGAAAAGAATGTCGAAAATGGCACTGATCGAGAACATTTTTGAAATTGCTGCGGCCGGTCTCAGGGACATCGGCGGCTATGTCGTCGACGTTAGTGTAACGGGAGAGCGAGGCAGTTCGATTGTGGAAGTGTTCGTCGATACAGACCAGGGAATTACGGCAGATCAATGCGCGCAGGTTAACCGTTCTGTGTCATCAGAACTTGAGAGACAGAACCTGATCTCGGGGCGGTACCGGTTGGAAGTTTCTTCCCCGGGGCTTGACCGACCTCTCAAGCTTGTGCGTCAATTCAGAAAAAACATAGGCCGCAGGTTTAAGATCATTGCGCCCGTCGAGAATCAGAAAACGGCAACGGAAGGAATACTGCGGGAAGCAAGCGAAACGACACTGACCTTGATAACGAACGAGAAACAGGAACGGTCTTTTGCTCTGAACGATATTCAGGAAGCGTACGTGCTTCCGCAATTCAAATAGAGAACTGCTCAGATGAATTACAATTTTTATTTTGGAGGATTCAATGAATTATGAGATTGTCGAATCATTTTCTTCACTGGTTCGCGAAAAATCTATCGACAAAGACATCCTTGTCGGAATTGTGGAAGATATTTTTGGGATGATGGTTCGGAAAAAATACGGACAAGAGGCGAAATTTGACGTGGTTGTCAATATGGAAAAGGGAGATATTGAGATTTACCTCGAAAAAGAAATCGTAGAAACCGTTATCGACCCCGTGACACAAATTGATGTCGAGTCCGCGCGAAAGAAATCGGGCGAACCGCTGGATGTGGGAGAAGACTACGTCGAAATAATTAACCTCGCCGACTTTGGCCGGCGGCTGATCATTACGGCGAAACAAAATCTCAACCAGAGGATCAAGGAGCTTGAAAAAGAATTAATCTACAACGAGTACAGCAATTCGATCGGAGAAATACTTGTCGGCGAAGTGTATCAAATCAGGAAAAATGAAATCCTCATCATGCACAACAAAAATGAAGTCGTTTTGCCGAAAAGTGAACAGATTCAGAAGGAGCGTTACAAGAAGGGGGACACGATTCGTGCAGTCATAAAGGAGGTACGGAAAAATTCCGGAAATCCGACAGTTATCGTGTCCCGCTCCGATACGAAATTCCTGGCGCGACTCTTTGAGATTGAAATTCCTGAAATCTACGACGGGATTATTGAAATCAAAGACATCGCCCGCGAACCGGGCGACCGGGCGAAGGTTGCCGTCGAGTCTCATGACGACCGCATCGATGCCGTGGGAGCTTGCGTCGGAATGAAAGGCGTACGCATTCACGCGATTGTCCGTGAGCTTAACAACGAAAATATCGACGTCATCAATTACAGCGATGAGCCCCTTGTCATGATTACGCGGGCACTCGCTCCGGCGAAGTTGAAAAAGATCGACCTCGATATGGCTGCCAAAAAGGCAACCATTCTCGTCGCAGACGATCAGGTGTCGCTCGCGATCGGAAAAGGGGGACAAAACATACGGCTCGCCGGAAAGCTGTCCGGCTTCGATTTGCAGCTCGTCAAAGAAGGCGCAGAATACGATATCGAGCTTATCGAATTCCGCGACGAGATCGGCAAAGAGGTTTATGACAAGTTTATCGAAAACGGCTACGACACAGCCCAACAGGTGATGGATGCAGATGTCGAAGATTTGGTCGGTGAATTAGGCATAGAAGAAGAGAAAGTGAAAGAGATCGTCGCTCTCATTAAAAAAGAATTCGAAGAAGCTGAAGTTGATGAAGAGGATGAAGAGGAAGCGGAAAAAAAGAAAGTTGGAGAAAACGCCGCCCCCGCAAAAGAGACTCAAAAAGAAGAGGCCGTTTCCAACGTAGTCACCGAACCTACCAAGGAAGAAGAAGCACCGTAATCTCGCGGCGTGCTGGTGAATTCACTCATTGTTCTTGTTTCCTTTTATTGAAGGAATTCGAATGACGGAAGCAACTGAAAAGAAAATAAAAATATTTAATCTCGCAAAAGATTTGAACCTCGCGAGCGGAACCATTATTGAGTTTCTCAACAAAAAGGGATACACGATCAAGGGACCGATGTCTATTGTCGAAAACGACATGATGAAAGACATTATGTCTCATTTCAAGAAAGATAAAGATGTCGCAGACCGGCATCAGCGCAAGATCGCGGAGATCAAGGAAACAAAGAGGAAAACGGCAGAGAAAAAGAAAGAAAGCGAAGAAGAAACAAAAGAAGCAGCAAAGAAGAAATCCGACGAAGAATCAACCGAACCCGTAACTCCGGCAACGCCTGCCGTTGAAGAAGTCCCGGAAACACGCACGGTCGAACCAGCCGTCGCACAATCGTTGACTGAACAAAAAACAATCGCCGCCCCTGAGGAACAGGTTGAGAGTGCCGCCGCTGAAAAGGCAGTTCCCGCAAAAGCAAAGAGCGAAGAACCCTCTGCGGACGATGCCCTGAAACAAGAACAGGGGGCAAAAAAGAAAAAAGGTGAAAAGGGATATAAATCTCCGTTGGATCAGCTCAGTGCACGGCGTCGCGGTTTGACCATTATGGGAAAAATGGATTTGAAGGAGACTGCCGAGGCGGGAGCTAAAGAAGAACGTACGGGAGGATCTGCTACAGAGACAGAGGAGCAGCGCAAAAGAAAAAAGAAGAAGAAAAAGATTAAGGATGAAAAGGTTAAAGAAGTTACCGAATCCGATGCCGAGGATAGTTCCAAAAAGAAGAAAAAGAAGAAGAAGCTCCGTATCCATGAAATCGATGATACGCAGGTAAATGAGGCCATAAAGCGCACGCTCGCCGGCATGGATGAGTCGGTCGTCAGTCTTCGCGCCACCAACAGAAAGAAAAGAAAACGCGAACGGGAAGAAGAACAGGCCAGGCTGCTTGAGGAAGCGCAGGGGGAAGAAGGAAAACTTCGCGTCACAGAATATGTCACTGTCGGCGAACTTGCCAGCCTCATGAATGTCCCCGTAGCGGATGTTATCGCTAAATGCATCGGATTAGGGTTAATGGTCTCGATCAATCAAAGATTGGATAAAGACAATATCACGCTTGTTGCCGATGAGTTCGGTCTACAGGTTGAATTCCATGAAGAGTTTACTGTCGATCTCCTTGAAGATAAACCGGACGCTCCTGAGACCATGAAACCTCGCTCGCCCGTCGTGACGATCATGGGACACGTCGACCACGGGAAAACTTCTTTACTGGATTACATTCGCCGAACAAATGTGGTAGCGGGTGAAGCCGGCGGCATTACGCAGCATATCGGTGCGTACGAAGTGAGTTTAGATTCAGGAAGAAAGATTACTTTCCTTGACACTCCGGGACACGAAGCCTTCACCGCTATGCGTGCCCGCGGCGCTCAATTGACGGATATTGTCGTACTGGTAGTTGCTGCCGAAGACAATGTCATGCCGCAGACGCTCGAAGCGATCAGTCATGCCCGTGCCGCAAACGTCCCGATCATTATCGCAATAAACAAGATCGATAAGCCTGAAGCAAACCCCGACCGTATCCGACAGCAGCTTGCCGACAAGGGAATTCTGGTGGAAGAATGGGGGGGCAAATACCAGTGTGTTGAAGTTTCTGCAAAGAAGGGATTGAATGTCGAGCTCCTCTTAGAAAAGATACTGCTCGAGGCGGAGGTTCTTGATTTGAAAGCTAATCCAAGCCGCACGGCACGCGGAGCCGTCGTCGAGGCACAGATCGATAAAGGCAAGGGAATTCTTGCGACTATTCTTGTGCAAAAGGGAACGCTTCGAGTCGGTGATCCGTTTGTCGGAGGAATTTACAGCGGAAAAGTAAAAGCCATGTTTGATGAACGCGGGCGCAGGACGGAGGTTGCCGGGCCGTCCACGCCGGTTCAACTTCTTGGATTCGACGGCATTCCACAGGCTGGAGACCAATTTATTGCGGTCGACTCCGACCGCATAGCGCGTGAAATCAGCCTTAAACGCCAACAGCTAAAGCGCGAGCAAGATTTCAGACAAATCCATTTTGTTACGCTTGACGAAATTTCAGAACAAATTCAGGCGGGGCAACAGGTCAGAGAACTTTCGATTGTCGTCAAAGGCGATGTCGACGGGTCTGTTGAAGCTCTTGCAGATTCACTGATGAAACTTTCGACGGCGGAAGTAAAAATCCGCGTCATCCATAAAGGGGTGGGTGCGATTTCTGAATCGGACGTTTTGCTTGCCGCCGCGTCCAACGCGGTAATTATCGGATTCCATGTCCGGCCCAATCTCAACGCCCGTCGGCTCGCCGAACAGGAGAAAGTCGACATCCGGCTCTACAATATTATCTACGACGCGATCAACGAGGTGCGCAATGCTCTGGAAGGATTGCTCGCCCCCACGCTTTCGGAAGAGGTCACGGCGACGGTTGAAGTGCGTGAGACGTTCAAAGTTCCTAAAATCGGAACGATTGCCGGTTGTTATGTCACCGACGGCAAAATCGCTCGAAACAACAAAGTGCGTTTGCTCCGCGATGGAGTTTCAATTTTTAACGGCACGTTCGCATCGCTGAAGCGATTTAAGGACGATGTCCGCGAAGTAGAGCAGGGGTTTGAATGCGGCGTCGGTTTAGAAAATTTTAACGACATCAAAGTCGGGGACATAATTGAAGCATACAAAGTTATCGAAACAAAACGCACACTGTAAGCAAATTCAAGTGTGGACGTTTCTTTTGGTAAAGGAATAGAATGTCAGTCAGAACAGAACGAGTTGCTTCCCTCATCCGGCATGAACTTGGAACAATTATCAGCCGGGACTACAGCGGCGGCGAATTAGGGTTCAGCACCGTGACCGAAGTCCGCGTCACACCAGATCTGAAGCTCGCAAAAATCTATGTGAGCATCTTGGGCCCGCCCCAGGTGAGGGAGAAAACATTGGCGCGTTTAGAAAGCGAAAAATCCCATATTCGCGGGCTTCTTGCATCGCATGTCAATATGAAGTACACGCCGGCATTGCAATTCTACCATGACAACACGATGGATAAGGTAGAAACCCTGGAAAATTTGATAAAAAAAATTCATGAAAATGACAACAAGGCACAGTGAACCGGTCTCGATGACTTCGGATGTTCACGCGTTGGATTTTGAGAAGGGGGAGATGTTTCTTGTTGATAAGCCGTTGGACTGGACTTCGTTTGACGTCGTGCATCGTGTGAGGGATTTGTTTCATGTAAAAAAAGTCGGCCATGCCGGAACGCTCGATCCGAAAGCAACCGGATTATTGATTCTCTGCACAGGCAGGAAAACAAAAGAAATTGACACTTTCTCCGGCCAAGAAAAAGAATACGAAGGAATAATGCAGCTTGGCGCAACAACCGAGACTCTCGATTCCGAAACTCCCGAGCAGGAGAAAAAAGATTTCTTGCATATTGACGAGAAACAAGTCCTGGCTGTTTTTTCCGCTTTTGTCGGCTCGCAAATGCAAGTTCCGCCGATGTATTCGGCGGTGAAGGTCGATGGAAAACCTCTGTATAAATATGCTCGAAAAGGCCGTTCACTTGAGCGCACGGCACGCGAAATTACCGTGTTCAAATTCGAATTGCTTAAAATGGATCTGCCGTTCCTTCATTTCCGAATCGTGTGTTCAAAGGGAACATATATTCGCTCGATCGTGGATGAGTGCGGAAAGAGATTGCTTTGCGGGGCGTATTTAAAGGAACTCCGGCGCACTCGGATCGGCAGTTTGTCGCTGCAACAGGCATTGCACATTGAAGATCTGCATTCTCTCAGCGACAAGTGTAATCCGATGAGACCTGTATAGAAGCATGAAAATTGTTGAATCGCTTTCGGAAATCACGCGCAACAAAGATTCCGTCATCTCAATCGGGACTTTTGACGGCGTTCATCTCGCCCATCAAAAAATTGTCCGCGAAGTGATTCAACGGGCGAAGGAACGGAACGGACAGAGCGTTGTCATCACCTTCAACCCGCATCCAAAAGAAGTGATCGGAAAAAGGAAACCATCGGACGGACGAGAGCAGCCGAATCAGGTCGAACTGTTGACAACCCACGACGAAAAGCTAGAGTTGCTTTCCAGTCTCGGCGTTGACATGACATTTGTGGTCCCATTTACCTATGAGTTTTCGCGAAAGCCGTTCCGGGATTTTTATGTTGAGTATCTCATTAACGGCATCGGCATCAGCGAGGTTATTGAAGGATACGATCATGGATTTGGGCGGGACCGCGAAGCCGGCCTAGCACAGCTGCTCGCCCTCGGACGAGAATTCGGCTTTTCCGTCGTGGCAGAGAAGCAGTTCGTCGTAAATGGAGAGCCTGTGAGCAGTTCACGAATTCGTTCGTTTCTTCGAGAGGGGGAGATCGTCAAGGCGAACGAATTGCTCGGAAGGCGGTATAGTTTTTCCGGAACGGTGGTCGCCGGGGAACGACGCGGAAAGACGCTGGGGTTTCCGACAGCCAACATTGCTCTGAGCGACCCGCGAAAAATTCTTCCGGGAAACGGCGTCTATGCTGTAAAGATTGTTGTCGATGGTTCATCGCATGCCGGCCTGATGAGTATCGGCGTTCTGCCGACATTCCACGAGCATCATGAACGGGTCTGCGAAATCTTCATTTACGATTTTGACCGGGATATCTACGGGAAAGCAGTCAGCGTGGAATGTGTTCAATGGATTCGGGGCGAGAAGAAGTTCGTTTCATCGGATGAATTAGTGAAAGAAATGAACAGTGATAAACGTATCGGAAAGAATATTTTTGAGAATGTTCAATAATACAATGTACAATTATTTTTAAGGAGTGTTCATGGCAATTTCAAAAGGTCAAAAAGCGGAATACATCACCAAGTATGGTAAATCGCCGAATGATTCCGGGACTCCCGAAGTCCAGATCGCTATTCTTACGGCGAACATCAATGCGCTCTCGTCGCATTTCGACACGCACAAAAAAGATAATCATTCACGGGTTGGTTTGCTGCGAATGGTGGGAAAACGCCGCCGTTTGCTCGACTATCTCATGGAGAAGAACATTGAACGCTACCGGAAGATCATTCAAGAACTCGAGATCCGCAAGTAGCAGGCAGGCACAGGAAACGCGCTGAACTAATTCAGCAGTCATACGAATCAACTAGAGCAAAGTATAATTATGGTCGTTAAAAAAGAAATTCAAATCGGGAACAAAACGCTTTCGCTTGAAACTGGCAGATTTGCCAGGCAGGCGGACGGCGCCGTCATGGCTCGGTACGCCGACACCATGGTGCTCGCGACTGTCGTCGCGCCGAAGGAATCAAACGATGATCTGGATTATTTTCCACTTCAAGTCGAATACCGCGAAAAGATGTCGTCGGCGGGGAAAATTCCAGGAGGATTTTTGAAGCGGGAAGGGAGGCCTTCAGATAAGGAAATTCTCTCTGCCCGTCTTATCGACCGGCCGATTCGTCCGATGTTTCCTGAGGGTTATCATAACGAAACGCAGATTATTGTCAACGTCTTTTCGTCGGATCAGCAAAATGACGCCGACGTGCTCGGTGCCTGTGCCGCGTCTGCTGCGCTGATGGTTTCGGATTCGCCGTTTGACGGACCTATCGCGGAAGTGCGCATCGGCCGCGTCAACGGAGAACTGCTCATTAATCCGACCTTCGACGAACTGGAAACAAGCGACATGGACGTTACCGTTGCAGGTACCGACGATTCGATCGTGATGGTAGAGGGCGATTCCCGGGAGATATCCGAGACAGACATCCTTTCTGCGCTCACATTTGCCCATGACGCTATCAAGAAAATTTGCGCGCTGCAAAAAGAGCTCGCGGCAGAAGTGAAAATGCAAAAACGCCCTGTCGTCATTACTGAAATCATTCCAGAACTGCTTACAGCGGTAAAGGAACTTGCGACAGAAAAAATACGAACGACCGTAAATACAGTGTTATCGAAAGACGACCGTTCAAAGGCGAACTCCGCAATTGAGGCCGAAGTCAATGCCGCACTTGCCGAACAATTCCTCGATCAAGAAGACGCGATCAAGCAAATTCTGCACGACATTGAAAAGTTTGAAATGCGTGAAATGATCCTCTCGAAGAAGAAGCGGTTGGACGGACGAGGTTTAACGGATATTCGACCGATATCAATCGAGCTTGGCCTCTTACCGCGCGCGCACGGCTCCGCTCTCTTTACACGGGGAGAAACGCAATCGTTAACAACCATGACGCTCGGCACGAAGCTCGACGAACAAATGGTCGATGGATTGCGCCCCAAGTCGACACGGCAATTCATGCTGCATTACAATTTTCCACCTTTCAGCGTTGGCGAAACGGGAAGGCTGGCAACGGGCCGGCGTGAAGTAGGACACGGCAATCTTGCCGAGCGAGCATTGAAAAACCTATTGCCCGACGGGAAAGAATTTCCGTATACAATCCGCGTCGTTTCCGATATTCTTGAGTCGAACGGATCCTCATCGATGGCGACTGTGTGTGCCGGCTCGCTCGCATTGTTCGACGGAGGCGTTCCATTAAAGAAATCAGTCGCAGGAATTGCGATGGGTTTGGTCAAAGAAGGGGAGCGCGTTGCGATCCTCAGCGATATTCTCGGGAACGAAGACCACCTCGGGGATATGGATTTCAAGGTCGCAGGCACAAAGGACGGCATCACAGCGTTTCAAATGGACATCAAAATCAAAGGAATTTCATTTGAGATCATACAACGCGCCGTGCAGCAGGCGAAGGAAGGAAGAATCCATAAACTTGCCATCATGGATGCTGCTATTTCCACGCCGAGGGCTGATTTGAGCCAATACGCCCCGCGACTGACGACGATCAAAATTCCTGTCGATATGATCGGAGCCGTTATTGGACCGGGTGGAAAAAATATTCGAAACATCGTCTCGGAGTCGGGCGCTGAAGTC
>Ga0265319_1000372_pt1 | contig 32397 bp, 31 predicted proteins | sample 4824metaG_FD_192443 | JGI IMG/M metagenome (GOLD analysis project Ga0265319, IMG submission 192443) | Rhizosphere microbial communities from Carex aquatilis grown in University of Washington, Seatle, WA, United States - 4-8-24 metaG | ecosystem: Host-associated > Plants > Roots > Rhizosphere >...
AGCGGCGGCAATCCGTTGGACTCCGGCACTTGGCTGATGACTCAATTGTCCAACACGCCGCAGGGATTGTTCTTAACCTGGAACACGCAGCCGGGACAGACTTATCAAGTGCAGGTGACGACGAATTTGACCTCCTGGAGCAATCTGGGCTCGCCGAGATTTGCGGCCGGCAATGCCGATTCAATTTATGTCGGCGGCGGCGCGGCGGCCTATTATCGCGTCATCCTTTTATACCGATGAAATCTGTATGCAGCGAATGATTAAAAATTTTATTTGGATGATGTTGCTGGTCTCCGGCCTGCAAACCTCGCGGGCGTTCTCGCTCTTGGGGCCGGATACGGGCGTCCCGGGCGATACCTGGCAGGTGGAGGCCATCGGTTTTAATCCAATTACTTCCAGTAGTGGAGCCCCGCCAGGTTTTATCGATCCTCTTCCGACCGGGCCAAAAAATCTCGGGGAAGGATACCGTCGCAACACGCCGGTGATATATTACGCCTGCGATGCCAACTTTCTGGATTATTTTGGGTCGGACGGTCTGAATGCGGTGGAACAGGCGTTTGCCATTTTGGATAATTTGACCAACGTGGATAGTTACAGCAGCAGTTTGTCTGAATTTCCATTGAACACGACGACGCTGAATTATCAGGCGCAAGCCTTGGGTTTGCTTGATATGAAATCAGAAACGCTGACCGTGATGATGGAACAATTGGGTCTGGCCGATTCCGTGCGCTACGTGTGGGCGCTGCATAATCGCTTTCAACCGCCGGGCACCACTTGTCCCGACTCGACGACCTATCAGGTGATCATGAGGAATTTTGATTTCATGAACAGCCAGCTCAATCAGTCTCTCTATTCTCCTTATGTCAACGGGTCGCTTTACACCTATTTTATCGATGAAATTTGCTCCGCGCCGGCTGCTCCGCCCAATGCGGATGCGCTCGAGTACCCGGCTGACCCCTTGAATATCAACCCGCCGGTCGCATCTTTGGAAGAGGAGGGTTTGGGAGTAGGCTCATTTTTTACCGGCTTGACGCGGGATGATGTGGCCGGTCTGCGATACCTTATCAGTTCAAACAATGTCGTTTACGAGAACATGGTGCCGGGAAGCGCGCCTGTTGCGGGAACCGGCTCGACCATCACAAACATAAACGACGAATTCACGCTCGTCACATCCAGCCTTGCGGCGTTGTTGTCCGCATCATTGACGAACAACCCGTCGTCGTTGGAAGCGCTTTATCCCGGACTGGTCATCACGAAAGTGGTCACCAATTTCAACGGCACCTTCACCTACACTTTCGGCAATGTCGTCACCAATCATTTTTCGACCAATACCACGTTTCAGCTTCAAATCCAAAAAACCGTCATTGCGCCGCTCGTCGGGTCGCCCGTAGGCAGCCCGCCCGCGACCAATACGACCTTTACCACGACCACGGTCCACTCGAACATCGTTTCCGGGGATTTCTTTTTGGTTCCCACGAATCTGTGCGGGCTGAACATCCTTCAGACGTTGGCGACCAATCGCGTCACGCTCACAAATGTTCTGGCAAGTGTCACGAACGTCAGCGGCTCCAAGACCACCATCACCTCGACGAATACCATCATGTCTTCCACCAATTACACTTTACTGGTGGCGCCCTGCGAATTTTTAAACGGTTCGGCGGGAACGAATGGCACGACCGGATTGTTTCAGGGCGTGCAGAACATCACATTCATCGAGGCGCCCTTTGATTCCCTGTTGGGTCAATTTTTCCAGCCCGTCACCAACCAATATAAGGTCATGATGGTGGCCAACAGCAAACTTGTTCCAACAACCCTTCAGCGCGTTGTCACGGCACCGGACATACTTTTTACGGCTGCGGATATTCTCCCGGGACCCAATACCCAAAACACAGGTTTTCCGGGGTTCTCACGCAACATCAACTTCGACGAATCCCATATCGGTTCCGGACTTGCCGGGCCGGGCGTGATTGATCCCTCGACCACCATCACCTATAACAAAGTTGGACCTGTCCTTTTAAACATAGGGACATCCTTTTTGTTCCAGTCCGGTGCAACCTTTAACGGTTTTGTCTGGGGATCGTTTGACGAGACAACCAATGATCCAATCGTTTATCCGAACGGCACGAGCATCGCGAATCTGCAAAATCAGGTTCTCGTCCAGATTTCGCCGTCAAGCCTGCCAAGCGGAACCAACAACGTGACTTATACACCGGTGACATTCACGGTGACCGGCGGCGCATTCACACCACCTTACACATGGTCGGCGCCGGCGGGTTTGCCGCCCGGCTTGTCATTGTCGTCTGGCGGAACGCTCTCCGGCATTCCGACCCAGTCGGGCATATTTGATTTTGTCGTCGAGTTGACCGATTCTTTGTCGCGACAGGCGACATGGAGTTATTCCATAACAATCAATTAGGTATTTTTAATGAAACCAGCTTTTTTCAGCCGAATGGGACGATTTAACACCGGAGTGTATCTCCCGCTTTTGCTTTGCTTTGCGTTGATTCCATTTGTCGGAAAGGCGGCCATGTCATCAACCAATTTTAATGGCGTCGTCACGTCTCCGCCCCAAGTGGATGCGACCAACTTCATCAATTCCGGCACTTGGAATATTTCAACTACTCCGTTGCCTTATAGGACGTCTCATACTCTTAACTATACCAACACGGGCGGCGGCTCGATGACTGGGTCAGTCGGATGGGAGTTTGATTACGGCACTGGCAGCGGCGGGCGCAGCTGGTCGGCAAATTTTTTCAATGATAATAATTCGACTATTTCGGCCACAGATGGTGGGGGCATTATTTTAAGTATATATTATCAGCCTGCTGTAAGTTATTTGCTGATATCGGCGACCAACATCGTGAATAAAGGCCCGCTTTCCGCAGGCCCGAACGGCGAGATCATCTTGAACGGTTCGGAAGTGAGTCTCAACCGGAGCAGTCTTGGAATCACCCCGGTTGTGGCATCTGGCAGCAGCAATGATGGGACGAATGAAATACCGGATACCGCCATTTATGACCTCTATTGGCGCGCTGGAATCAACGCTGCAACTTTTAATAGCACGCTGTGGGATGGAACCAACGTAAGCGCGCAAACCCTTAACGGCGGGGTGGGTACGGCGGGTCCGCCGTGCGGGGTGGTGAATACCTCGGAGCCAATCGGGCCATTGTCGATGCCTCAAGTGGCTGATTCATTTGCCACCAATGTGTCGCCCTACCAGTTGACGCTTACGAACAGCCTGGGATTCACGAACACCATCACTGTGTATTCAAACATAGTGAAACAGGCGGTCTTTGTTTCCACCAGTGACGCGAACATCACCGCGACAAACCATTTCAATTCCGGTTCGAACCCTACAAATTATTTCAAGACCGTTGCCGTGCGGCTGTCCACGGTTTCCACAAATCAGATAACACTGACGTTGCAGACCAATATGCTTTATCTGGTGGATTATTTGGCGGCTTCCACCAATCGGGGGCTGTCTGCCGAACCCTATATATATCTTTCAGCTGCTTGCACTGACCCGACGGAACGGCCAAGCAGTGTTGTTTTAGCCCGAACCGATCCAGTGAATCCACCGAATCAAGTTGTATGGACAGGCCTTGCGTTTGCCAACGGTTCTCCCGGCGCAGGAAAGCCGACAAACAATTTTTTCTATGAATCACTGAAGACGAACGGACTGTCCGCTTTCGAAATAAACGAGATGTTCAGCAACGCCGTCGTCACAGGCGTGGCGGACGCTTATTCCGGCAATGTTGACGATCTGGCTGCGGAGCCGCCGTCTGGATTCTCCATAACAAACGCGCCGGGCAAAATCCGTGTTTACGCCAAGGATTTGGATCTTACCAAGACGCGCATGAGCGCACTGTCCCAGATCGTGATTCAGGCCAGCAATTTGATCAGCAGCGCCGGCGCTGTCATGGATTGCCAGAATTTGAGCTACAATCTCGGCTCGACCAACGGTTTCCTGAACGTCACAAATCTTGCGTTGTCCAATGTCAAACGGTTGAATGGCACGGTCACTGAATGGAGCGGACTTTGGACCGCTTTCCTTCTGACGGTCTACACGAACTACATGCAGGTCGTCACCGCCACCAGCACGAATTATGTCCTCTCGCCGCTGACGAATACGACCGAAGTGGATCTGTCCATAACGGTTGTGGATGCCACCGGCGTTTCATCAACAGAGCCGGTGACGGTTCAGGATTTGGATTTGAAGAGCACCAACATGGTGGTCAGTGATAACATGGGTGTCACGGGCACGCTGCTCTTGAATGGACAGAGCCTCACGCTTTGGGGAAATCTGTCTCTTTCCGGTGCGCTTCAAAATTGGGGCGCTGCCAATGCGCCGACCCTCCGTTATTTCACCAATTATGGCAGGATGAACATCCCGAACAACGCCCACTTTGGCGATGATGGCCCTACGGACTACGCGGCTTTTGTGAATCATGGATCTATCATCTCGGGCGGCGGCCAGACGATCAACAGCGATTATCTGGAGATCAACGGCGGCACCAATTGGGCGCAATCTGCTGATTTTACGGCAACGTGCAAGACGGGTCTGGTCATGAATTCTTTGATTGAAGCCAATGGCGACATCGTGTTTTATGCGAACAATCTGGTGATTGATCCATCCATCCTGTCTGCTGGCGGAGCGCTTGATTTCACAGTGACCAATTCCCTGTCGGATGCCGGATTACCACCAAACGTCAACACATTTGCCTGTGAAAACGGATTCAACTTATTCATCAAGCCAGCATCAGGAAGTTTATTGGGAACCACAATTAATGATATGGCTATCGGTCAGGATGAAGTGGGTCATATTTGGGCTGGTACTGATTTAGGTGCCACAACAAACGGCTATTCGAACAATACTGCCATCGGCACGCTGGCTTTGATTCCGTCTTCTCCTTTGTTCGAACCGTTGTTCTATTTCAAAGGCGCAACGACAGGCAACGGCCTGTATGTCAGCAATCTTGATTTGTCGACGCTGACGGATTATACCAATGAAATTGACATTGATTCTAGCCTGAACATTTATTTTGCCTCGGCGGAAGTTGATGGCCTCGGCCATCCGCTTGCAGAGCAGTTATTGAATAACCACCAGTTTCCCAGCGGCGGCCATTTATATTGGGTTACGAACGTCACAAGCCTGCCCCTCATCACCAAGGGAAATACTTATTCCAAAAAGTTTCAGCTGATGACCGGCGGCAACAATTCCTCCGGGAAGTTCCAACTTTTGGAAAATATTTTGCCCGCGCAGACCAACGTCACCGAAGCCTCCACGGACTTGGTGCATTGGTTGCCGATTTACACCAATATCGGTTCGTACAGCAATTTTGGCACGGCCACCATCACGGATCCTGCTGCCACGAACTATCCTTTCCGCTTCTATCGTTTCAAGGTTCTGCAATAGCTGCCAATACGATAAATGAGACTTTGCGGTCTGACCGGCGGCGTGGGCATGGGCAAATCCACTGCCGGGAAATTTCTTCGTGAACGCGGCGCGCAGGTCGTGGACACCGATGACCTCGCGCGCGAACTCGCCCAACCCGGGCAACCCGCGCTGGTCGAGATTCAAAACGTTTTCGGCAAAAACATGATCGCTCCCGATGGGAAATTGCGCCGCGATGAACTTGCCAAAATCGTTTTTGCCGACGACACAGCCCGCAAAAAACTCGAAGCCATCCTGCATCCGCGCATCCGCGAACGCTGGCTTGCGCAGATTGAAATTTGGCGCGGGGAAAATTGCAAACTGGCCGTCGTCGTGATTCCGCTGCTGTTTGAAACGCAGGCCGGATCACAATTCGACAAAATCATCTGCGTCGCCTGTTCATCAAAAGCCCAACGCGAGCGTTTGCTCGCGCGCGGCTGGACGCCGCAACAGATTGACCGGCGCATCGCCGCGCAAATGCCGGTTGAACAAAAGATTGCCCGCTCCGATTTTGTCGTTTGGACGGATGGGGCGATCGAGACGCAGGCTTCGCAACTTGAACACATTCTTGCCCGGCTTTGACCGGCTGTTGTGAAGAACATTTCCATCCGGTCGCCATTTTGTTAGTTTTCGCATGAATGATTCTTTCGCCGGCAGAGTTGCGCAGCCTTGTTGAACTGACACATCAGTCGCCGCACTCGCTACTCGGGATGCAACCGCTCGGTGACGGTTCAGGCCTTGTCGTCCGCGCGATGCTGCCGGACGCCGCCAAAGTCGAGATCCAACCCGTTCACGAAAAAGACAAACCCAAGTTCGAGCTGAAGCGGATTCCCAACGCCGATATTTTTGAAGGCGTCACAACCGCCGCAATAAAGGTCTACGCCTACGATCTCGTCATCACAACTCACGACTGCAAAACGCGTCGCACGCGCGACGCATTTTCCTTTTTGCCGACGCTGGGCGAATCGGATTTGTTTTTGTTCGGCAAGGGCGACGAACGGAAAATTTACGAAAAACTCGGCGCGCAACTGCGCTCGCCCGACGGCGTGCCCGGCACGAGCTTCGCCGTCTGGGCGCCGAACGCGCAGCGCGTCAGCGTCGTCGGCGATTTCAATAATTGGGACGGGCGTTTTCATCCGATGCGGTTGCTCGGCGCGTCAGGCGTGTGGGAAATTTTCATTCCCGGCGTCGGCATCGGCGCGCATTACAAATTTGAGATTCGCGACGCGCACGGCAACATCAAGCTGAACACCGATCCGTTCGGATTTTTCTTCGAGGTTGCGCCCAAGCAAGCGGCGATCGTCTGGGACACGAAAAAATTCAAGTGGACCGACGCCGCGTGGTTGAAAAAGCGCCGCGACCGCGACGCACTTCGTTCGCCGATGAGCGTTTACGAAGTCCACGTCGGCTCGTGGCGGAAAAAATCCGCGAACGAATCGTGGAGCTACCGCGAACTCGCCGAGCCGCTTGTGATTTACGTCAAGCGCATGGGTTTCACGCACGTTGAATTTTTGCCGGTTGCCGAGCACGCCTTTTATCCGTCGTGGGGTTATCAAGTCACCGGCTTTTACGCGCCGACGAGCCGTTACGGCACGCCGGACGATTTTCAATTTCTCGTCAACGCGCTGCACGAGGCCGGCATCGGCGTCATCGTGGACTGGGTGCCCGCGCATTTTCCGCGCGACGAATGGGCATTGGCGAAGTTCGACGGCACGGCGCTGTTCGAGCACGAAGACCCGCGCAAGGGCGCGCATCAGGATTGGGGCACGCTGATTTTCAATTTCGGCCGCAACGAGGTTTCAAACTTCCTTGTCGCCAACGCGCTGTTCTGGTGCGAGCGTTTTCACATCGACGGCCTGCGCGTGGACGCCGTCGCCTCGATGCTTTATCTCGACTACTCGCGCAAACCCGGCCAATGGATTCCAAACCAGTTCGGCGGACGCGAAAATCTCGAGGCGATTGAATTCCTGAAAAAATTCAATCACATCACACACACGGAATTTCCGGGAATTGTGACCGTCGCCGAGGAATCCACTGCATGGCCGCTGGTCACGCGTCCGCCATCGGTCGGCGGACTTGGCTTCTCGTTCAAATGGAACATGGGCTGGATGCATGACACTCTGAATTATTTCAGTCGTGAACCGATTCATCGCAAATATCACCAGAACGACCTCACGTTTGCGATGCTTTATCATCACAACGAAAATTTCATCCTGCCGCTGTCGCACGATGAAGTGGTTCATGGCAAAGGCTCGCTGTTGCAGCGGATGCCCGGCGACGACTGGCAGAAATTTGCGAATCTGCGGACGCTGCTCGCGTATCAATGGCTTTTTCCCGGAAAAAAACTTCTGTTCATGGGCTGCGAAATCGGGCAGAGCGCGGAATGGAACGAAAACGGCCAGCTCGATTGGTGGTTGCTGGATGCGGGGCCTTTTCACCTCGGCCTGCAAAGATTTGTCGAGGACTTGAATAAACTTTATGCGAAGATGCCCGCGCTTTGGCAGGGCGATTACGATCACGCGGGTTTTTATTGGATTGATTGCAACGATCGCGAAAGCAGCGTGCTCTCATTCGTCCGGCAAAATTCGGATTTCACAAACCAACTCGCGGTGATTTTGAATCTTACTCCCGTGCCGCGAGAAAGATACCGCGTCGGTCTGCCGCGTGCCGGCAAGTGGCGCGAAGTGCTGAACAGCGACGCGGCGATTTACGCCGGCAGCAACAAGGGAAATTTTGGCGGCGTCACCGCTGAAAAAATTCCGTGCCACAGCCAGCAGAACTCCGCGGAATTTTATCTGCCGCCGATGAGCGTGAGCGTGTTTCAGAACGAAAGCTGAACGATGCGCTCCTGAATCTGATTGTTCCAGCGATTGAAGTAACCGAACAGCCGGTAAAGTTCTTCCAGCTTCGGCAAAATTTCCTTGCGCGAAGCGGCGTCCGATGAAATCCATTGTGCGTCGAGCGATTTTAATTCGTCCGTCAATTTTTCACGCAGTTCGTTCAATTTTCTTTGCAAACCATTCAGCTTCTCGACCCAATCCTGTCCGCGCTCAAACAATTGGACTTTCAGCAATGGCGAAGTGACTTTGCTTTTCTCGGCAAGAAAGCCGTCCGCGCTGCGACAGACCATTGAAACTTCGGCAAACAAATCTGCGAGCGCGGATGGAATTGTTTGGATGTCCTTCGGCTTCGCGCCGAGTTCGAGTTCGAGCAGGTGCAATAAACGTGATTTCGGTTCGAGCAGGCAATTATAAGCCACGTTCAGTTCCGTGAAATTTTTTGTGGAGGCGGTTTTGTCGGATTCGCTCGCGGAATGAATGCGGTCGGGATGGGCGTTTGCGGAAAGCGCGATGAATTTTTGCTTCAATGAATCCGTGTCCAGCCACGGACGGCGCGTTTCGTTGAGCAAAGCAAAGCAGTCGGTCACGCGCTGAAACTTTCGCCGCAGGAACAACTCGTCGCGGCGTTTGGATTTTTCACCTTGAAACCGCCGTCGAGCGCGTCGAGATAATCCAGTTCGCTGCCGGTGACATAAAGTGCGCTCTTGGGATCAACGACCACTCGCACGCCGCCGGACTCGACAAGAATGTCGCGATTTGCCGGAGCATCCTGCAAATCCATTTTGTATTGCAGGCCGGAACAGCCGCCACCGACGACCGCCACGCGCAGGACGCCTTTCGGCCGGCCTTGTTTCGTCAACAACGTCGAAACTTTTTGCGCTGCGCTTGGCGTGAGTTTGACGAGCCGCTCGTCGCCGACGCGGAAATTCGGCGCGGACGTTAGTTTGGTTGCGACGTTGGCAATCATTTTTAACTGCTGATAATCTAACCGCCCTTGTCAGTCGGGTCAACGCAGCCATTTTCATATCTGTGTTTATCTGTGTCCATCTGTGGCTTAAACTCTTCGCATGAAATTGATTTCATGGAACGTCAACGGCCTGCGCGCCGTGCTGAAGAAAAATTTTCTGAAATTTCTCGACTCTGAGAAACCCGACGTGCTTTGCCTGCAGGAAACCAAATGCAATCCCGATCAAGTCGAACAACTCTGGCCACAACGTTACACGACTTATTGGAACAGCGCGGACAAAAAAGGCTATTCCGGCACAGCCATTTTCACGAAAACTCGTCCGATTAAAGTTATTCCGCACATTGACATCGCCGAGCACGACAAGGAAGGCCGCGTGCTGGCCGCCGAGTATGATGATTTTTTTCTCGTGAACGTCTACGTGCCGAACTCGAAACGCGATTTGTCGAGGCTGACGTATCGGCAGAAATGGGACGCCGACTTTTTGCGTTACCTGAAAAAACTGGAGAAGAAAAAGCCCGTGATTTTTTGCGGCGATCTCAACGTGGCGCACACGGAAATTGACCTGGCCAATCCGCGCGCGAACATCCACAACCACGGTTTCACGATTGAAGAGCGAGATGGCTTCACGAATCTTGTGAACGCCGGATTTCTCGACACGTTCCGCGAATTTGAAAAAGGCGGCGGGCATTACACCTGGTGGAGCGTTTTCAGTGGCGCGCGTTCGCGAAACGTCGGCTGGCGCATTGATTATTTTCTCATCTCAAAATCGCTGCGACCGCGATTGAAAAAAGCCTTCATCCGTCCCGACGTGGCGGGTAGCGACCATTGTCCCGTCGGCATCGAATTGATCTGAAATGGCCGAACTTACCGACACGCTCTGTTTGCAATGCGGCCTTTGCTGCAACGGAGTTCTCTTTGCCGACGTGCGCCGCGAGCGCGGCGACAAATCTCCATTGTTCCAACAGCACGGTTCGCGGGTCGCGCAACCGTGTCCAGCATTCAATGCCGGAAATTGCAAATGCGTGCTTTATGCCGAGCGCCCCGCACGGTGTCAAAAATTTGAATGCAAACAACTCCTTGCTGTTGGCGGTGGAAAGAAAACTGCGGAAGCTGCCCTCGCGAAAATTTCCGAAACGAAAAGACTTGCGGCGAAAGTTGAAAGCCTGCTCGAAAAACTGGGATTCAACGATCTAAAATCGCCGTTCAGCAAACGGTTTCAGTTGTGCCAGCGCGCCGCCGAGAGCGGTAAAATTCCGGATTTGGATCGCCTCGCCGACCTGCAGCTGGCCGTCCACAAATTGAACCAAATGCTGGCGCAGGATTTTTATGCGTGATAAATGTTTTCCGATTCAATGAGCAAGCAGGCCAAATCACAATGGGACTTCGGGGAATTGTTTCCGGCGGAGCAGACCCGGAAGGTTTTGTCCGTCTCGGAATTGACGGGACAAATCCGCGCCCTACTCGAAAAGCAAATCGGGCAAATCTGGGTGACGGGCGAGGTCACGAACCTGCGTGTGCAAAGTTCCGGCCACGTTTATTTCACGCTCAAAGACGAGGCGTCGCAGTTGAACTGTGTTTTGTTCAGCCGCGAAAAAGTTCCGCACCGCGAATTGCTGGCGGACGGGCTAAAAGTTTTGCTGCAAGGCGCCGTGACGGTTTATGAAGCGCGCGGACAATATCAACTCATCGTCCGCGCGGTGGAATTGCAGGGGGCTGGCACGTTGCAAGTCGCTTTTGAAAAGTTGAAACAAAAACTGTCGGCGGAAGGATTGTTCTCGCCGGAACGGAAACGTCCGCTGCCGAAATATCCCGCGCGGATCGGCATCGTGACGTCGCCGACGGGCGCGGCGATCCGCGATGTGCTGCATGTCGTTCAACGTCGAAATCCGTCGCTGGAAATCATTTTGGCGCCGTGCCGTGTGCAAGGCGAAGGCGCGGCGGAGGAAATTGCTGGAGCCGTTGAATCGTTGAATCGTTACAGCGTTGCATCGGCTCCGATTCAACGATTCAACGATTCAACGAAGCTCGATTTAATTTTAATCACACGCGGCGGCGGCTCGCTGGAAGATTTGTGGGCGTTCAACGAGGAAATCGTGGCGCGCGCGATTTTTGAATCGAAGGTTCCGATTGTTTCAGCGGTCGGACACGAAATTGATTTCACCATCAGCGATTTTGTTGCAGACGTTCGCGCGGCGACGCCGAGCGCGGCGGCGGAAATCATCACGGAGGATTTTTTCGCGAGCCGGCAATTTGTCGCGAATCTGTCGCGGCGCATGGCGCAGGCGCATCCGAGGCGGAGATTGGATGAATCCTTGCAACGACTGGACGATTTGCAAACGGGTTTACTGCGCTGCGGCAAGCAGGGCGTTCGTGAGCGGCTGGTCGCCTGGCAAAATCTTGTGACGCGGTTGCGTCAGGTTCGCCCGAAGCAATTGCTGAAACAGCGGCGCGAACTCTTGAAAGTGAGTCAAAGGCGTTTGAACGAACTGGCTCGCGTTCAATTTCGAAATTCCAAAAACCGTTTTGTTTCAACCGAGTCGCGTTTGCGTTTGCTTGGGCCGGAGCAGGTTTTGTCGCGCGGCTATTCGATCACGATGGATGCCGCGTCGGGAAAAATCATCCGCCGCGCGAAAGACGCGCAGCGCGGGCAAGGTTTAAGGACGCGCGTCAAAGAGGGCGAAATCCGCAGCGTGATTGAAAAATGATTTCGAGGATTGAAGTTCAGTTTCCGCTTGCGCCGGTGACGCCGGTTGTTAGAGTCATTTCGTGATTTCGTCCGCCGGTTGTGGCGGTTTTTCTTTTTTAACCTGAATCAACTATTGTGAAAATTTTTAGCGGCACAGCGAATGAGCCTTTGGCGCGGGCCATCTGCAAATCCATCGGCATCGAACTGGGCAAGTGCACCATCCAGCCGTTTCCAGACGGCGAGACGTTCGTGAAAATCGAGGAGAACGTACGCGGCGAAGAAGTGTTCGTCGTGCAGCCGACATCGCCGCCGACGAACCACAACCTGATGGAGTTATTCATCATGATTGACGCGCTGCGGCGCGCGAGCGCGGCGCGGATCACGGCGGTGCTACCGTTTTACGGTTATGCGCGACAGGATCGCAAGGACCAGCCGCGTGTCCCCATCACGGCCAAGCTCGTCGCGAATCTGCTCGTGGCGTCGGGTACGAACCGGATTCTCGCGGTGGATTTGCACGCGCAGCAGATTCAGGGTTTCTTCGACATCCCTGTTGACCATCTTTATGCCGCGCCGGTGATGTATGAATATTTGCGGAAGAAAAATCTGACCGACCTCGTCGTGGTCAGCCCGGACGTGGGCGGCCTGAAGATGGCGCACGCCTATTCGCAAACGCTCGAAGCGGGACTGGCCATCGTGGCCAAGAGGCGCAAAAACGCGACGGACGTGGAATCCATAGCCGTCATCGGCGACATCAAGGGCAAAAATGTCCTGCTTGTGGACGATTTGACGGAGACGGCGGGCACATTGACGACAGCCGCGTCTTTATTGAAGAAAAAGGGCGCGAAACAGATTCTGGCCTGCGTCTCCCACGCGATCTTGAACGAGGTGGGCATCCAAAGATTGCGAAAATCGGTGATTGACGAATTGATTACGACTGATACAGTCCAACGCCCTGCGATTGACGGCGTGAAGATCGTGACGCTGTCGGTGGCGGGGCTTTTGGGCGAAGCCATCAAACGGATTCACAGTAATTCGTCGGTGAACTCGCTCTTTGAATTCAAAGGCGGGCGCACGAGTTGATGCGCGCGCCAGAATAATTTTAAGAAAATGAAATCAGTTCCGTTGAAAGCGTTTCCGCGTTCGCAAGTGCAGCGCGCCGAGGTCAAAAAACTTCGCGCGATTGGCCGCGTGCCCGCGACCATTTACGGCCGTCAGGCCAAGCCGCAAAATCTTGAAGTCAATTCGAAGGAATTCTCCGATTTGCTGCATCACTCCGTTTCCGAAAATTTGCTCGTGGATTTGTCCGTCGAAAATGACGCGCGCGCCAAGCGACTCGCGCTCGTGCAGGAAATCCAGCACCATCCGATTGACGGAAAAGTGTTGCACGTGGATTTCCATGAAGTCGCGGAAAACGAAAAAGTCACCGTGCACGTTCCACTTGAAACGACTGGCGAAGCGGCCGGCGTGAAAAACGGTGGCGGAGTTCTCGAACACGTTTTGTTCAAACTCAAGGTCCGCTGCCTGCCGAAAGATTTGCCGGAACAGATTGTCGTGGATGTTTCTCATCTCGAAATCGGCAAGGCCATCCACATCGGCGACATCAAGGCTCCTGCTGGTGTTGAGATTCTCGGTGACAAACACATTTCCGTCATCTCCGTCGCCGCGCCGCGCGCCGAAGAAGTCGTCGTCGCCCCAGAAGCCGAAAAAGCCGCCGGCGACGTCGAAATGACGAAGGAGAAAAAAGAAGAAGGCGAAGAAGGCGCAGCGCCCGCGAAGGCCGGCGAAAAGGCTCCGGCCAAAGGCGACGCGAAAGCCGCCGCTGCCGAAAAAGGCGCGGAGAAAAAGGGCGAGGCGAAGCCCGAAGCCAAGGCCGCCGAGAAAAAGCCGGCGGAGAAAAAGAAATAATTTTTGCGGCGAGAGCCGCTTTCCCCGCGCATGGAGCCATTGCATCTCATCGTGGGATTGGGAAATCCGGGCGCGGAATACGCGAAGACGCGCCACAACGCCGGCTTTTTGCTGGTCGAACAACTGGCGGCGAAATGGAAATGCGATTGGGCGAACGAACGAAAATTTCGGGCGCGAATCGCAAAGGCCGAACGGAACGGCAAACGGGTTTTGTTGTGTCAGCCGCAGACGTTCATGAATTTGAGCGGCGAAACGGTCGGAGCGCTGAAGGATTTTTATCAGTTGCCGTTGAAGCAATTGATGGTAGCGGTGGACGACGCGGATTTGCCTTTGGGCGAAATCCGGCTGCGTCCGGGTGGCGGCAGCGGTGGACATCACGGTCTGGAGTCCATCGAGCAGCATTTGGCGTCGCAAGAGCTTGCGCGGTTGCGCATCGGGATCGGGCGCAAAGACGGCGCACGGGAAATCACGGATCATGTTCTCGGGAAATTTGATTCGAGCGAGAACGAGTTGTTGGAAAAAGTTTTGGATCGGGCGATCGGCCAGGTTGAATGCTGGCTGGACGCGGGAATTGAAAAAGCAATGAGTCAATTTAACGGAGTCGTGGACTCCACAAACGAAGAAAAGAAAAAGTGAAACGATACGAAGGTCTGTTCATCCTGAACACAGCAGGAAAAGAAGAGGGCGTGAAAGACGCGCTCGACAAGGTCGAGGCGGAGATTGTCTCGGCGGGCGGCAAGGTCGAGACGGTGCAAAAGATGGACAAGAAAAATTTCGCGCGCGTCGCGGACAAAAAAAGCAGTTCCGGCTTTTACGCGAACGTGATTTTTTCCGGCACGCCGGCGATCATCTCGCAGTTGCGGACGAAATTCGCGCTGAACGAGGAAGTTTTCCGCGTTTTGTTTTCATTGGCACCTGAACCGAAACCAGCAAAATAAATTAACCGGGGGATTTTATGGCCAGCTTCAACAAAGTCATTTTGGTCGGCAACCTGACGCGCGATCCTGAATTGCGCTACACGCCGAAGGGCACGGCCATTGCCAAGGTCGGGCTGGCGGTCAACCGTAATTGGACGAGTGAAAGCGGCGAAAAAAAAGAGGAAGTGACTTTTGTGGATGTTGACGTATTCGGCCGCACAGCAGAAAACGTCGGCCAATACATGCGCAAAGGCCGGCCGATTTTAATCGAAGGCCGCCTGCGGCTTGACCAATGGGACGACAAGCAAACCGGCCAAAAAAAAAGCAAATTGAGCGTGGTCGCTGAAACGGTTCAATTTCTCGGCAGTCCAACCGGCGGCAGCGAGGGCGGCTCACCTGCTCCGGCCAAATCACGTCCGGCCGCGAGTTCCGCGCCTGCGCCCGAAGGCGGCGATGCCGAGCCTCCGCATGATGACGACGTTCCGTTCTGATTTTTAATCCGTAACAAAATTTTTCGTATGCCAAAAACTGAAGTCATCCTTACCCACAATATCGTCGGTCTCGGCGGCGAGTCCGATCAGGTGAAAGTCGCCGCCGGTTATGCGCGCAATTATTTGTTTCCGCAACGGCTCGCGGTTCCGTTGACACAAACGAACAAACGCCAGATTGAAGCTCTCAAGCAGCGCCGTGCCGAGCGCGAAGCGCATGAGTTCAACACGATGAGTGAACTTGCCAAGGGCGTTGCCAAGCTGATTTGCGTCGTCAAAGTCAAGGCGGGCGACGACGGCAAGATGTTCGGCTCGGTGACGGCGGGAATGATCGCCGATGAATTGAAGCATCAGTTCGACATCGCGCTCGACAAAAAGAAAATCCATCTCGAACACCCGATCAAGACGCTTGGCGAACACGAAGTGGAACTGCATCTGCACGCCGAAGTCAAAGGCGCGCTTAAAGTCCGTGTTGAAAGTCTGACGCCGGTCGCCGCGCCCGAAGCTGCTTCAGCGGAGGCAAAAAAGGACGAAGGCCGGACTGAAAAACGCGGCAAGCGTCCTGAACGCGCGGAAAAAGTCGAAGCTGCCGAAGAAAAACCGAAAGCGGTTAAAATCGAAAAACCAGCGAAAGCCGCCAAAGCACCGAAGGCTGAAAAGAAAGCCAAAGCTGAATAATTTCGGTCGAAAATAATTTTGCAAGGTCACGGAATTTTCCGTGGCCATTTTGCATAAAACCCTTTGCCTGCCACACGAAAAACACATTGCAGATATTGAGTGAAAACGTGCTTGACCGCGCTGGAAATTTCGCTACCCTAGCTGTGATGTTGAAAAACGTTTCACAAGTTGTCATTCTGGCCGTCGTCGTAGTTAGCGACGCCGTTGGCGCTTGTTGAACATGAAACTTTAACAAGAACCCGCGGCTGGAAACGGCTGCGGGTTTTTGCTTTAATCCGCGCCGTCAGCCGCACAACGAAAAATCGTATGAGCAAGACAACTGCAACCGCTGAAAAGAAAAAAACTTCCGCCCCGAAACGCGCCGAGGTCGGCGCGGCGATGTTCGGGCGCGACATTCTCGTGGAAGCCCTCGAACGCGAAGGCGTCGAAGTCATGTTTGCCTATCCCGGCGGCGCGAGCATGGAAATTCATCAGTCGCTCACGAAGTCGAAGATTCGCACGATTCTTCCGCGCCACGAGCAAGGCGGTTCGTTTGCCGCCGAAGGTTACGCGCGCTCGACCGGCAAGGCCGGCGTGTGCATGGGCACGAGCGGACCCGGCGCGACGAATTTGGTGACGGCGATCGCCGACGCCTACATGGATTCCTGCCCGCTCATCGCGATCACCGGCCAGGTGAACCAGAATATGATCGGGCGCGGCGCATTTCAGGAGACCGACATCATCGGCGTCACGCTGCCGATCGTGAAGCATTCTTATCTGGTCACGGACGTGAACGACATTCCGCGCATCGTGAAGGAGGCGTTTTACATCGCGCAGACCGGACGTCCCGGGCCGGTCGTGATTGACGTTCCGAAAAATGTGCAGCAGGCCAAAACGCAGCCGGTTTGGCCGACATTGGAGCAAATCAAAAAAGGTCTGCCCGGCTACACGCAGCCCGATTTGAAAGCGGACGAAGTGGCGTTGAATGAGATTCTCGGCTTGATTGAAAAGGCCGAACGTCCGGTGATTTATTGCGGCGGCGGAATCATTTCCAGCGAAGCGGCGGCGGAATTGAAAAAATTCGCCGAGGCGACGAACATTCCCGTGACAACGACGATCATGGGAGTCGGCGGTTTTCCAGAAGCGCATCCGCTTTCGTTGCGCTGGCTCGGGATGCACGGCGCGGCGTTCGCGAATTGGGCGGTGAACGGCGAGTATGAGAAGCGCGCGAACTTCGATGCGCCGATGGTGAAAATCAAAGACGGCGCGGATTTGCTGCTCGCGTTCGGCGTGCGCTTCGACGACCGCGTGACCGGCAAGTTCGAGGAATTTTGCAAGAGCGGCACGATTGTCCATGTGGACATTGACGCTTCGGAATTGAATAAAAATCGCAAGGCGCATTTGCCTGTTGTCGGCGACATCAAGGATGCGCTCACGCGATTGAATGCGATGATTGCGAAGCGACCGATTACGAAAAAACACACGGCGTGGCTCGAACAAATTGCCGAATGGAAAAAGAAAGGGCCGTTTGCCTACGCTGTCACTTCGGAAATCGCGAGCAGCGATCACATGAAAGACCATCTCAAAGGCCACGAAGATCAGGTGATTCTTCCGCAAATGGTCATCGAGATGCTTTACGAACTGACGAACGGAGACGCACTGATCACGACCGGTGTCGGTCAGCATCAGATGTGGAGCGGCCAGTGGTATAAATATAAATTTCCACGCCAGTTCATCACCAGCGGTGGGCTTGGCTCGATGGGCTTCGGCTATCCCGCCGCGCTCGGCGTGAAAGTCGCGCATCCTGACAAGGAAGTGATTGATATCGATGGCGACGGCTCGTTCCTGATGAACATTCAGGAACTGGCGACCGCGCATGTGGAAAAAATCGCGGCGAAGGCGATCATTTTGAACAACCAGCATCTCGGCATGGTGGTGCAATGGGAGGATAATTTTTACGCCGGCAATCGCGGGCACACTTATCTCGGCGATCCCGACCATCGCGCGCAGATTTATCCCGACTACGTGCGCGTGTGCAATTCGTTCGGCGTGCCGTGCGAGCGTGTGATTTTTAAAAAAGATTTGCGCGCAGCATTACAAAAAATGTTGGACGCAAAAACGCCTTACGTTCTCGACGTGGTGACGCCTTACAGTGAGCACGTACTGCCGTTCATCCCGGCGGGACGCACGGTCGCGGACATGGTTTGGAAGGCGTGATCGGGATAGCCGACATTTTTCAAGACACTGGCGACTTGTGTCGAGACACGGCAGCTTCATCTTTTCACATTTTTTGAGGGCGGGCAAATTTGGCTCACAGTTTGCTAAATGTCGGTCTGATTTACATGAATTGCTGCTTGCATTTGAAACACTTAACACTTAATAAGAAATACAGATGGCGCTGGCATTCCTAGACGGTCTCATAAAAAAGAAACGCACCCAGATGATTGCGATTGATTTGGGCGCACGCACTACAAAGGCTGTGCTTTTGGAGCAGCGTGGTGAAGTCCTTGCTCTTTGCCGTTACGCGTTGCTGGACGCGCCGATTTTTGAAAAAAAGATTTCCACTGAATTGTTGTCCGAACATCTCCGGAGCGTGGTGGAAGTGCTCGGTGCGGAAACCAAATATGTCACTCTGGCCGTTGGAATTGATGACGCGATTGTGCGGCAGGTGGAATTGCCGCAGATTCCCGTGGATGAGATGCGGCTTGTGCTGAAAAACAACACGAAGGGTTATTTGCAGCAGGATTTGCCGGGTTATGCTTTCGATTGCCACATTTTTTCGCCAAAACTTCCGCCGCCGGGCAAGCCGGGTGAAGCGCCAAGAATGGCCGGCATTCCCAAGTTGAAAGTTCTCGTGGCGGGTGCGAAGCAACAATTGATTGATGATTTTCAGACGGCTATCAGACAAGCTGGACTGATGGCGGATCACATCGTGCCGGGACTGATAGGGCCGATGAACGCTTTTGAATTGGCGATGCCCGAAGCTTTTGTCAATGAATCGGTGGCGCTGGTGGACATCGGATTCAGACACACATCGGTCTGTGTCGTTGATCGGGGTGAACTGGCGATGAGCCGCGTGGTCAATATTGGCGGCGATAAATTAACTGCGGGACTGGCCGAAGCGATGAACGTGACTTACGCGGAGGCCGAAGGAATCAAAGTGGGCATGGCCCCTGAAGTACAGTCTGCATTGGAAAATCAAGTGTTGCCGCTGGGCCGTGAACTTCGTGCGTCGCTCGATTTTTTTGAACATCAGCAGGATCGCCCGGTATCACAAGTTTATGTGAGCGGAGGGTCGGCGAAGTCAGAATCAATTTTGGAAATGTTGAAAGCGGAACTGATTGTGGATTGCAAGACGTGGAACCCGACACGTTCCCTGCAACTGGCGTTGCCGGGACAACAGGCGGTGGAGATTGATCATGTCGGATCACAGTTGACTGTGGCGATTGGTGCCGCGCTCGCGGCTTTTTAGTTGAATTTGATTATGCCCATACGCGTCAATTTGCTTGCTGAAGCCAAAAGCGCGGAAGAAATGCGTCGTCGCGATCCCGTAAAGCTGGCGATTTACATCGGCGTACTCCTCGTGGTGATATCTTTGGTTGTAAGCAGTTCGCTTCAATTGGAAGCCTTTATTGCCAAAAGCGATTTGGCCAAAGTGCAAGCTGCGATTGCATCTCAAACCAGCGAATATCAACAAGTGCTGAACAGTCAGAATAAAATTGCCGACGCGCGGAAAAAACTGGACGCGCTCCAAAAACTGACCGACACCCGTTTTTTGCAGGGTAATCTGTTGAATGCATTACAACAGGCGACAACACCGGGTGTGCAACTCACGCGGATTAGACTGGATCAATCCTATTTTAGCGTGCCTGGAACCGCTTCTGTGACTAATAGTGGGAACCTTGTCATACTGGGCCGCCCCACAATGACGACTGAAAAAATCATGATGTCGCTTGACGCACGGGATTCCAGCGCCAACCCCGGAGATCAAGTCAACAAGTTTAAGGACATTATCGCAAACCAGTCTTATTTCAAATCGTTTTTGAACAAGACCAATGGAATTCAATTGGTGAGTTTGTCGCCGCCACAAAACGGGAGTGACGGCAAGCCGTATGTGTTGTTCAGTTTAGAGTGTGCTTTCCCGGAATTAACCCGATGAAATGGTTGACTAGAGAGAAACGCAATCCGTTTATCGCCGTTGTCGCGATTACGGCGCTGGCATTGGCATTGATTTGGCTTGGCCTTATTCGCGCCCAAAAAGATTCGCTTTCTCAAATTGCGAGCAGCAGGAAATCGGCAGGGGTCAAACTTTCAAACATTGAAAAAATGATCAAAAATGCCGATGCCATAGCCAACGAATTGGCAGACGAGACGTATACGCTTTCGCGTGCCGAGGACGACATGGCTTCGGGAGATCTTTATTCCTGGACCTATAGCACCATTCGTCTTTTCAAACAAAAATACAAGGTGGAAATTCCGGATATTGGTCATCCATTGGTCGGCGACGTGGACATCATGTCATCTTTTCCCTACAAACAGTTGCGTTTTACCATTGACGGCGTGGCGTACTACCATGACTTGGGAAAATTTATCGCCGATTTTGAAAATGCCTTTCCTCATGCTCGAGTGGTTAACCTTACGGTTGAACCCGCTGGAATTGACAGTGAGAAACTTTCGTTCCGGATGGATATTGTCGCGCTGGTAAAACCTAACGCTTCATGAACCAAATGAACAGACGTAATCTTATTTTAAGAAGCATGGCGACAGTTTTTGTTTCCATCTTGTTTATAACAAGGCCGTCTGTTGTGGCGGCTCCTCCTCCCGCTGCACAGGTTGCCGGAACACAGGCAGCCCCGCGCTCAATCTTCACCCTTCCAACAGGTCCCAAAGAAGGGTGCGATCCATTTTTCCCGAGCTCGCAACGTCCCTATGAATCAGCTGCGGCTGTTACAGGACATGCGGGCGATCTCACATCGCTCGTCATGCAAGGAATCTCCGGGCCGCCCGAGCGCCGTCTGGCAATTATCAACAACGTTACTTTTGGTGTGGGTGACGATGCTGAAGTTCGTACACCTCAAGGTCGTATTCACATCCACTGTCTTGAAATCACGTCCGATTCTGTAGTGGTTGAGGCTGATGGTCAGCGACGCGAATTACACTATGGAGATAAGCCGTGAAAGTTATATCCTGTAAAATTTGTCGAAATTTTCGACGGATTTGTCCTCAAGTCAGCCAATCCGTTTCAGGGGCCAGAAAATCCTTGGCGTTTCAATCGTTTTGGCTCATTATTTGCTTGGCACGAGGCATTAATTATTGAAACATAAGGAAGGTATGAAAATAAAAATACTGATTGTTATTCTCGCTGGAGTGTTGTGGATGCAACGGTCTGCCATGTCTCAAACGGACACGGCGACGACCAATCAGCCCGCCACGAGTGAATCCGCCGCCACCAACACAACTTCTGATATTGCTGCGACCAATGAGCCGCCGGTGGCAGATACAAATGAGGTGGCCGCCGGTGCTGTTGATACCAATGCAGCCGCCTCGATGGCTCCGGCGGCTTCGAGCATCCCGTTGATTCAATTTCAAGATGTGCCGATCACCACGGCCATTGAAAATTTGGCGCGTCAGGCGGGCATCAATTATTTGCTCGATCCAAAAATCGGCTACGGCCAGCCCGATCAAAATGGACAGATCAAGCCGGAACCCAGCTTGTCCATCCGTTGGGAAAACATCACCGCCGAGCATGCTTTGACGGCGTTGCTTGACAATTATGGTTTGCAACTTGTTGAAGACCGCAGGAGTGGAATTGCCCGGATCACGACAAAGGATCCAAGTGCACCACCACCTCTCATCACTCGCGTGGTGCAACTCAAGTATGCCGGCGTATCAAACATGGTCGATTCGGTTCAAGCCACGTTGACTGACAAGCGCAGCAGGGTGTTGGCTGATACACGCACCAGTCAAATGGTCGTGGTCGCAACCGAACCGGAACAGGAAGCGGTGGACACGTTGGTTAATGAATTGGACAAGCCCACCCGTCAGGTGTTGATTGAAACCAAGCTCGTTGAAATTTCGAGCAACCCTAAAACGCAAAAAGGTATTGATTGGACAGGGACGCTTGCTGCGCAAAATATTTCGGTTGGTAATAATTTGCTGCAAAGTGCAACCCCAAACAGTTATGCGCCTGGTTTCGCTCCTCCATTGGGAACACAAGGGGTAAATGTGACAAATCTGGCACAAACTGTGATTGGCAGCGGCCAGCTTACCAGTCCTGGAATTATCGGTGATACAGCAAGCGGATTTGGCACCGAGGGTTTCCTAAATGCGGATGGTGTTCATGCGGTGCTTTCTTTCTTAAATTCATCTTCCGACGCTCAAGTGGTTTCCACGCCACGCGTAGTGACTTTGGATAACGAGATGGCGACGATTGAAGTTACTCGCGCGTTTCCTGTCATCAATGTCACGGCTGGCACCCAGAATACGGCTGGCGGCTCCTCAATCAGCTATTCCAATATCGGAACTGTTCTACAAGTTACTCCCCGCATTTCCGCCAACGACTATATCTGGCTCAAGGTTACCCCTGATGTGTCGACTTTTTTTGGCACGGTGAGCAAAACCATAGACGGTGCCCTTTTTCAAGCTGACGAGTTCGACACCCGTCATATTGATACACAAGTTCTCATTCCCAATGCGAACACGCTGGTCATGGGCGGTTTGGTGAAAGATAGCCCGAATGCTTCTTATACCAAAGTGCCAATTTTAGGCGACATCCCATATTTAGGATTCGCCTTCCGAAGCGAAGATAAATCGCTGGACAAGGATAACCTCCTTATTTTTATCACGCCAACGATTGTCCAAGATACGGATTTCAAGCCCACGGCAACCGATTTTCTGAAAACCCAGCCAAACCAAATGAAATCTCCAATGAATCCTCATAAATGGTGGGACAGCGCCCAACCTCGCGGCGATTGGAGCAATCCCGTCCCGACAGCTGGCGAATTCAACCGATAAAATATGACGGCTTTGTCATTAAACGGCGCATTCAAACGAATGCGCCGTTTTTCTTTTCAGATGTTTGAATTTTCCTCCGCGATTCGTGTTAAATAATCGAAAGAAAAAATTCCCGTCGTGTGCCCGTCCGCCCAGACCGGTTGGATCGCGTATCCGCCCACGCCGACGAAGCGGACCAGTTCAAAAGCTTTTGATGTCAGAACTGTTTCCGGATTTTTGTAGATATTTCCCATAATGTCCGTTTCACCCTTGCATCCCGCGCACGGACAGCATCGCCGCAATTTCTCGAGAAGAATAAAACTTTCACCGCCGTCCGTCCATTTGATGGCCAGTTCATGTCCGATTTGCTGGATGTCGAGCGGACGCATCAGTGTTTCTTCAACAACCGCTCAAAGGTGGTCAACGTTTCCGGGCTGACGTGATGTTCAATGCCTTCCGCATCCAATTCCGCAACTTTTTCCGAAACACCCAGCGAACGCAAAAAGGAAACCACCGTTTCATGCCTTTGCTTGCACTCATCAGCCAGCCTCTTCCCCACGCCTGTCAAAAAAATCGCACGGTAAGGCTTGGTGTTCACGAATCCCGCCCGCTGCAAACGCGCCAGTGTGCGGTTCACCGTCACATGCGTCACGCCCAGCCGCCGCGCCAGATCCACAACCCGCGCTTCGCCGGCCAAGGTTGTCAGATCGGCGATGGCCTCGACATAATCCTGCGCGGTCTCCACCGCGCGGTCGCGGCGCGAACGGCGGAAAATTTCCGCCTGCTGTGCCGGTGTGAGCGGCCGCCCGATGGCCCGTTTTTTGCGAATGGGACGCGGCATGGTTTTTACATTAAAACCATTGCGGGTTTTAGTCGATGTTTTATTTTGTAGTCAAAGCTACATTTTTGTTGACAGCTTGGATTCGGGATTGTATCTAGTGCTACATCAAAGTGTGAAAGGTGAAAATTCCAACCCGGACGGCTGGCGCAAGCCGGCGGGACAGGCTTCGCTGGCGGAGGTTCACCGCAGCATTCTGGTGCCGACGACGGCTTCATTCTGGCGGAAACTGCTGGCGTTTTCCGGCCCCGGTTTTCTCATCGCGGTCGGTTACATGGACCCGGGCAACTGGGCGACGGACTTGGCGGGCGGCGCGCAGTTTGGTTACACCCTGCTCTCCATCGTCATGATTTCCAATTTGATGGCGATCCTGCTCCAGCACCTGTCCATCAAACTCGGCGTCGCCACCGGACGCGATCTGGCGCAAGCCTGCCGCGACCACTATTCAACACCAACGGTTTGGTTTCTCTGGATTCTTTGCGAAATCGCCATTGCCGCCTGCGATCTGGCCGAAGTCGTCGGTTCAGCCATCGCGTTGCAACTGCTCTTCGGCATTCCGCTGGTCTGGGGCTGCGTCATTACGGCGGCGGACGTGCTTGCGGTATTGTTTTTGCAAACCAAGGGTTTCCGTTACATCGAAGCTTTGGTCATCACCTTGATTGCGACCATCGGCGGCTGTTTCGCGGCGGAACTTTTTTGGTCCAGGCCCGGCGTCGCCGGCATCCTGCTCGGATTCATTCCCGGTGCGCATATCGTCACGAATCCGAATATGCTTTACGTCAGCATCGGCATCATCGGCGCGACGGTGATGCCGCACAATCTTTACCTGCATTCCTCCATCGTCCAAACGCGCAAGTTCGAGCAGAACCCCGAAGGCAAACGCGAGGCCATCAAGTTCGCTACGATTGACTCGACGGTTGCGCTCATGTTCGCGTTGTTCATCAACGCGGCGATTCTCATTCTCGCGGCGGCGGCGTTTCACTGGTCGGGACATCAGGATGTGGCGGAGATTCAAGATGCTTACAAATTATTGAACCCGCTGCTCGGCGTCGGTGTCGCCAGCGTGCTTTTTGCCGTGGCGTTGCTGGCTTCGGGACAAAATTCCACGCTCACCGGCACGCTTGCCGGGCAGGTCGTGATGGAAGGTTTTGTGAACATCCGGCTGCGCCCTTGGCTGCGCCGCTTGATCACCCGCTTCCTCGCGATCATTCCCGCCGTCTGCGTGATCGGATATTTTGGCGAAGGCAAAACCACGCAACTTCTCGTTGCCAGCCAGGTCGTGCTCTCCATGCAATTGGGATTTGCCGTCTGGCCGTTGATGCGGTTCACCGGCGAAAAAGCCAAGATGGGCGGCTTCGCGAACCGGCCGTGGCTCAAAATTCTCGGCTGGACGACGACCGCCGTCATCATCATCCTGAATGCGAAGCTGCTGTTTGACACCTTCATGCCGGCTGCCGTCCTGAAGGTGATTTACGGGCATCTCGGTCTGCCCGTTCCGCAATAACGAACATGTATCAACACATTCTCATCCCGCTCGAAAACAGCCCGACAGACCGGGTCATTCTCGACCACATCAAGCCGCTGGTGAAATTGACCGGGGCAAAATTGCTCTTGCTGCACGTCGCCGACGGCTGGGTCGCGCGCAATTTCAACCGGCTCAAGCTCGCCGAATCGGAGGAGATGAAGAACGACCGCGAATATCTGGAAACCGTCGCCGTCCGGCTGCGCAGCGAAGGATTTTCAGTAGAAACCGAACTGGCGCTCGGCGACCCGCCATCGGAGATTCTCAAAGTGGCTGAAAACGGACACTGCGACTTGATTGCGATGGCAGGTCATGGCCATCGGCTGTTCGGCGACATCCTCTACGGCAGCACCATCACCGAAGTCCGTCACAAAACTTTCATTCCGATCCTCGTCGTCCGCGCGCGGAAAAAATGATTACTGTCACGGGATTATTCTTTGCCAAGCCGTGAATCCGCCGGACGCTCGACAAGGTGCAGCAGATTTCCTTCGATGTCCTCGAAAAACAAGACGCGACCGCCGCCAGCTGCTGGGCGGATTTCTTTTGTGAATTTCACGCCGCGTTTTTCCAGTCCGGCTTTAGCTGCATCAAGAGAATCCACGCGCAAGGCCACATGCCGCCAGCCAGCCAGATTGTTGTTGCCCCGTTCGATTGGCGCGCCTTCGGCCTCATAAATTTCCAGCCACACGCCCCCCAGTGAAATCAAAAACGCAGGCGGACTTTGTCCTTTGTCCCAAATCACGCGCGCGTTCAGGACGAGCACATACCAGTTCTTCAGCGCGACCGGATCAGCCGCCGGCACGGCGATGTGTTCGATGGAAAAATTCATGTCGCGACTCCAGATTACAGATTACGGAAATTTTTGGAATTCAAAATCAAAAATCGCGACTGAAGTCCGGTTGTTGGATCGAAATTTTCCGATTCACACCCCGTCTTGCAAATGGTTAGCTTTGCCGTGTGACGGGACTTGAAAATCAAACCAAAGCGCCGCTTCGCGGTTTTTGGTGTCTTTTCGTCACGCAATTTCAGGGCGCGTTTAGCGACAACGTCCTGAAGAATCTTGTCGTGTTCATGATCCTCGGACTGAACGTCTCGCTTGCCGAGCAGCATAAAATCGGCGAACTCGTCGGCGCGCTGTTCTCGTTGCCGTTCATCCTGTTTTCCATGGCCGGCGGATTCCTTGCCGACCGTTTCAGCAAGCGCACGATTTCAATCATCGTGAAATTGTTTGAAATTTTCGTCATGCTTTTCGTGTTCGCCGGATTCTTTTTCAACAAAATGCCGATGCTGCTCGCCGCCGTTCTTTTGATGGGGACGCACAGCGCATTTTTTGGACCATCGAAATACGGCTTGCTGCCGGAATTGTTGCCGGAAAAAAAATTGTCGTGGGGCAACGGATTGCTCGAACTCGGCACGTTCATGGCGATCATTCTCGGGACGGTTGCCGCCGCGTTCTTCGCCAAAAAGTTTCACGGCGAGCAATTTTGGTCGGGAATCATCCTGATCGCGCTCGCCTTTGTCGGGTTGACAACGAGCCTTGGCATCACGCGCGTTCCGGCGGCCGACCCGGCGAGAAAATTCCGCGACAATCTCGTGGGCCAGGTTTTTGAGCAGTTGCGCGCCATCCGCAACGACCGTCCGTTCACGCTCGCGTTTCTCGGCAACACCTATTTCAATTTTCTCGGCGCGCTGCTGTTGCTGAATCTGTTTTTTTACGGCGCGAATGTTTTGCACGTGGATGAAACCAAAATCGGCCTGCTCAACGTCGCGCTCGCGCTGGGAATCGGCTTGGGCAGCGTGGCTGCGGGTTATTTGTCCGGCGGAAAAATCGAATATGGCCTTGTGCCGTTTGGTGCATTCGGACTTTCCATTTTTTCCATGTCGCTGGCGTCGCCGGATTTGTCCGTGAACGCCGTGCTCGTCCGGCTCGCGCTGCTCGGATTCTTCGGCGGATTTTTCATCGTCCCGATCGCCGCGCTGTTGCAGCACCGTCCCGACAAAACCAAAAAGGGCGAGATGCTCGCGGTGGCGAACCTGCTTTCATTCGTCGGGGTTTTTCTGGCGTCCGGCGCGTATTATTTGCTCGCCGACGTTTTAAACCTGTCGCCGCGCGCCATTTTTCTTTTTGGCGGCGTGCTGACCTTTTCCGGCGCGATATACGTTTTGTTCCTTTTACCCGATGCAGTCATCCGGTTCATTCTTTGGGCGCTGACCCGGACGATTTATCGCATCCGCATTGAAGGGCGCGACAACATCCCCGAAAAGGGTGGCGCGCTGTTCGTCTGCAACCACGTTTCGTTCGCGGACGCGCCGCTGCTCATGGCCTCGACCGATCGCAAAATCCACTTCATCATGGACAAAAGTTATTACGAGCTGTGGTGGATCAAGCCGTTCACCGGAATGCTCGGCCTGATTCCGATCGCGTCCAACCTCGGCCCGCGCGAGCTGATAAAATCGCTGCAAACGGCGTCGGACTCGATCCGTTCCGGCGAAGTCGTTTGTATTTTCGCCGAGGGACAGATCACGCGGACGGGAGAACTGAACGAATTTCAGCGCGGCTTTGAGCGCATCATGAAAAGCACGGACGCGCCGGTCGTGCCGGTCGCGCTTGTCGGTGTTTGGGGCAGCATTTTTAGTTTTGAGCGCGGCAAATTTTTCTGGAAATGGCCGCGCCACATCTTTTATCCCGTCACCGTCCGCTTTGGAAAAAATCTTCCGCCGACCGCGACGCCGGACGAGGTTCAAGCCGCCGTGAAAGATTTGCTCGCGGAAAATTAAAACGGCAAGAACTCCGGGTGGATTTCCTTTTCGTCGCAGTGCAGGATGGCGACGCTTCGTTCCACGCCATATTTCGGCTTGCCCGAATAGCCGGGGTTGAAAAACAGAATTCCGCCGATTGTTTCGCAAAAACGCTTGTGCGTATGGCCGAACACGACGACATCCGGCTTTTCGCGTTCGATTCGATTTCTGATTTTCTCGCCGGGCGAAGCGGGATTGACGATGTGATGGACAAGAAATTTTCGCGCGGCCAGCTCGACGGTTTCCGTTTCCTTGAAACTGATGCCACCGTCCGTGTTCCCGATCACGGCGGTCACCGGCGCGATGTCTTCCAGTTCCAGGATGATGGACGCGTAGCCGATGTCGCCTCCGTGCAAAATGTGGTTGACGCCCGCGAACAGTTCAAAAATTTTCCGGTCGAGAAATCCGTGCGTGTCGGAGATGACGCCGATTTTCACGCGCCGGCCTCCTCGGGTTCGGTTTCGGATTCTTCGTCGCGGACGCCGGCGGTTTTTTCAGCGGGCGACTCGGCGGGCGCGGCCCATTTTGCCGCCGCGACAAAGAGCGCCGTGAAAAGGCCGCCGCTCAAAAGAGTGTTGCGGAACATTTCCCACGTCGTCGGAAGAATATCGGGATGCCCGGTGGTCAGCGCTTGGATCCAGCCGGCGATGGTTTTGGTGTAAAAAGGGTCTTGCAGCCACGCGAGCGTGTTGGTGGCGAGATAGAAAATCATCGCGCCGAACAGCCCGCCGAGCAGCAGTTTCAGGAACGGAGATTGTTTGCCGAATAATCTGCCAAGCCCGATGAGCGCCGCGAAAACCGCATAATTCAACAGCAGATAGAAACCGAATGGCTTGACGTGATAATGAAAAACATTCAGCGCCACGTCCGTGGCCAGCATCACGCCCAGCGGCAGCGCCCACGCGAGCCATCCGGAAAAATAAACACCCGCGCAAAACGCGAACGCGTAGGCCGCGCTGAAATTTTGCGGAAGCATCCCCGGAATCCGCGACAGCGCGAACACGACGACGAACAAGACCGGCAGCAATCTATTCCATTTTTCTTTCACCGCCGCGAATGATACGCCAGCTTGATTCAAAGACAAGTTGTGGAAAAACTTTTTGAGATCATTTTTGAAGATGACGGATTGCTCGTCGTCAACAAACCCGCCGGACTTGTCTGTCATCCGACCAAGGACGGCGAGATGTCCAGTTTGATCGGCCGCGCGCGCTTGCATTTGGGAAATTCCGCGCAACCGCATCTCATCAACCGGCTCGACCGCGAAACCGGCGGCGTGGTTGTCATCGCGAAAAATTCCGGGACCGCCGGCGAACTGGGAAAAATTCTGGAAAGCCGCGCCGTCGAAAAAGAATACCTAGCCGTCGTGCATGGCCGCGTGAACGAAGAACATGGTTTGGTTGACGCGCCGCTCGGCAAGGACGAACACAGCCGCGTCGCCGTGAAAGATTGCGTCCGCCCCGATGGCACGCCGTCGCAAACAGAATTTTTTGTCGAACGCAGATTTTCCCGAACGGTCTTGCCTTCGACACTCGGCGCTCCACACCCGGCTTTCACCCTGCTCCGGGTTTTGCCGCGCACCGGGCGCAAACATCAGATACGCATCCATCTCGCGCACATCGGCCATCCCGTCGTCGGCGACAAACTTTACGGCGGCGACGAGGATATATATATGGCGCTCGTCGAAGACCGGCTCACGCCGGAACAGCGCGCAAGGTTGATTTTGCCGCATCACGCGCTTCACGCCCGCTCGATGAAATTCCTCTGGCGCGGAAAACAGGTCGGATTTTCCTGCGAACCCGAACCGTGGTTTTCTGGTTTTGTAGCAGCCGACGTGAGTCGGCTCTGACTCTAATAAAATCCGTGTTTCATCCGTGTTTCATCTGTGGCTAAATGTTGCCCGTGTCCGGCATCCCGAAAACCATGCGCGCCGTCGTTTATCGCGGCGTGGACGATTTGCGCCTCGAGACCGTGCCCGTCCCGCGCATCGGTGCGAATGAACTGCTCGTCAAGGTCGCCGTGTGCGGCGTCTGCCCCACCGACATAAAAAAAATCCATTACGGCACCGTGCCGCCTCCGAGGATTTTCGGCCATGAAACCGCCGGAACCATTGTCAAAACCGGCGCGCGCGTGCGCGGATTCAAAGTCGGCGACCGCGTCGCGTTGCATCATCACGTTCCCTGCATGAAATGCCATTTCTGCCGTCACCGCGCGTTTGCGCAGTGCGCGACCTACAAACGCACCGGCATCACGGCCGGATTTGAACCGGCGGGCGGCGGTTACGCCGGATACGTCCGCGTCATGGATTTCGTGCTGCCCGGCGTCGTGAAGATTCCCGCGCGCAATTCGTTCGAGGAAGGCGCGATGCTCGAACCCGTCAACACCGTCCTCAAGGCCGTCAACCGCTTGAATGTGTTGCGCGGCGATGCTGTGCTCGTCGCGGGGCAGGGGCCGATTGGCCTGATGTTCACCCGGCTGTTGAAATTGCGAGGCGTCAATGTCCTCGCCACCGACCTGCTCGAATCCCGGTTGAAACTGGCAAAAAAATTCGGCGCGCGCTGGGTCGTCAATGCAAGTAGCAGCGGACGTAAGTCCGCTCATTATTCCGGCAATGAAAATCAGAGCCGATTCACATCGGCTGCTACGATTAAAAACCTCGACGCAGCAATAATCGCCGTTCCGTCCGACGACGCCGTTAAACAGGCTTTCCAACTCGTCCGCGGCGGCGGACAGATTTTGCTGTTCGCCCACACCAGACGGGCGGAGGCCGGAAGTCGGAAGCCAGAAGCCGGAAGTCCGGTCTCCGGCATCCGGCGTCCGTCTTCCGGTCTCTGTACTCTGGATTTGGCTTCCGTCTGCCTCGACGAAAAGGATTTGATCGGCAGTTATTCCTCCGACTTCACGATACAGTCCGAAGTCGCCCGCCTCGTCTTTTCGCGCCGGCTCGACGTCCGCCCGCTCATCTCCCACCGGTTTTCGCTGGCAGAAACCGCCCGTGCGGTCGCCTTGGCGTCCCGCCCGTCGGAGGATTCCCTTAAAATTATCGTGGCAGCGGACGTAAGTCCGCTCTAACTCAAATTTTTTGTAGCAGCCGACGTAAGTCCGCTCTGACTTTTCTTTCAGAATGATCGAACTTACGTTCGATGCTACGGAAAGTGGTGGCAACCAACACGAGCCGGCCCCGGTTTCGCCATTGTGAATAACTTTTCAGTCTGGATGCTTACTTGACGAAAAATTCTTCCTGACAGTGCCTGAAAATGAAGCGATGCCGGCTGAAAAATCGCCGGAAAACCCTTGAAAAACAGGGGTTTTATGTCAAAAAGGGCGTTGTGCAGAACGTTCAAAAATAGTCAGAAAAAAGTTGACACTTCCCCTTGTTTCTGGGATATTTGCTCACACACACGGAACAACCAACTAATAATTATGAGAACAAAAACACTATTGATTGCAGCCGCGGCGCTTGTGGCTGGAGTCATTTCCTCGAACGCGCAGATCTATTCAGTCAACGACGCCGGCACTGTCAGTATCGTGGCTCCGGGCGGTGGAACTTATCTGATAGCCATACCGTTCAACATCGGTGTCAGCAACGGTGCCAATGAAATCTGGCCGTTGAGTCCTACTCTCCAGCCGACGCTGCCTGATTACAGCTCGATTTTGATTTGGGATCCGAACAGCTTGAGCTATACGACTTACATATCCGACTCAACGTCGCCGTCGCTCTGGGATGATGGTGGCTTTTCTCCGTTGTCTGGCGCTCCGACTCTTCCGGTTGGCGAAGGTTTCTTTCTGGTTCCAAATGGTGACACTACGCTCAAGTTCGTGGGTCAAGTGGCTGTTGATAATGGCACCTCGAACAAAGTGCTTCTGGCTGGCGGCGGCACCTATCTGGTTGGCTCCGCAGTTCCTTACGGCGGCGCGGTGACCAATGGCAATAATACAACGGGTGGTGTGAATCTTTCCATCAATGGCGGTCTTCCGGATTACAGCTCGCTTTTGACTTGGGATCCGAATAGCTTGAGCTACACGACTTACATATCCGATTCAACGTCCTCGTCGCTCTGGGATGATGGTGGTTTTTCCGCGCTGCCTGCTCCTCCGAGTATTTCCGTTGGGCAAGGAGTTTTTATAGTTCCTAATGGTGATTTCACTTGGGATGTAGGTTTGTAATTTGAAGTTTGAAAACAGAAGAACACAACAACTAACAAAATAAATGATATGAAAAAATTAATATTGACAACCATTTGCACGCTGGCTGTGGCCGGTGCCGCGTTTGCACAAGGAACAGTGAACTGGGGTGCGGCAAACCCTAGCGGATTCACTGCACAGACCAACGCACAGACATATTCACCGTTGT
>Ga0265319_1000373_pt1 | contig 32378 bp, 51 predicted proteins | sample 4824metaG_FD_192443 | JGI IMG/M metagenome (GOLD analysis project Ga0265319, IMG submission 192443) | Rhizosphere microbial communities from Carex aquatilis grown in University of Washington, Seatle, WA, United States - 4-8-24 metaG | ecosystem: Host-associated > Plants > Roots > Rhizosphere >...
GGGGCGAAGCTACCGTACAGGCGCTAACGGCATCACCGTTTGCGGTAGGAGACCGGGTAAAGCATCGGGACGGCACGATTGGAACAGTCATTGAGAGTCGCGGCGGGGATGCATGGATTCGCGTCAGGTGGGACAATCCCGATATATGTATGTACTGGAATCCAGACACGACCTCGCACTACTACGACCAGCCGCAGCCCGTAAATGATTATGTCGTAGTCAAGCATGGTGGTGTCTATCATGCAGTCTATGCATCAGGCAATGCTCAGGATGGGAGCCTGTACGGATTTGAAACCGCCTGCGGGTTAACGGTCCTGGACAATCAGGAGAATCCAGACTGGCAAGAAGTAGAAGGTGTTGAGGCTAACTGCGTCAACTGCCTCGGAGAAATGAACCATGCATGACCTGCAAATCATCGGTGCGATTATCGTCCTGGCGATCTGCCTCCACCTGATTGTAGAATACAATCGGCGTGATACAATGTAACTGTTTTCTCCAGTAGCATCGCTACCGGAATAAAGAGAGTGGAGTCGTGTCCGCTCTCTTTTTTTGTGCTATACTCCTTTTATTCCCCCACTTAGCTCAACGGTAGAGCGCCCGTCGGAACAACGGGAGGTTGGTAGTTCAAATCTATCGGTGGGGACCAAAAAGCACCGTGCAAAAAATGCACGGTGCTTTTTTAGGTGGGGGCTAGCAGACCTCACTCTATATACAGGACAACGCTCGACCATCATAGCACCTCAAGGCGTTTTGTGCCACTCTCCATTGATCAGATAACCGATATATCTGGCTGCCGGATCTACAATGCTCGGAGACACTGATATACTGCCATCATCTGAATTCTCAGTCACCACATGCAGAACCAATGGTAGAATGTTACCGCTCGGACAGCACACCCACCATTTACCGTTTATATCCTGCCCGTAATCGCCAGGGTCCAGAGTCAGGATATTCTCGTCATCTGGATATACTCGCATTGTCAAACCTCGCGCCATATACCTTTGGTCAGATAGCCATGCCATTGCTTGCCATCATGGCCGGTCATCAGAATGCTGGGCGTAACGGTGATCGTTCCGTCCTCATGCTCGATTACGTCATGCTTCGCCAGACTGCCAACGCCGAAGCCCTCCGCAGGGACACGCGCGTACCACTTCTCATCTATCGGAGACCGACCATATTCACCCTGATTTACGGGGAGTTCGTCATCTGCCAGATAGACTCGCTTGCCTGGGATCATGCTGTTTTTCGTGCCCCACCTGATACGGGATCGATGGCATTGGTCGGTGGAGTCGGTGTCTCATCCGTTGGTCGCCAGCGATCATGCGCGACTTTCAGCACATGGTCAACCGTAGCCTGATCGACTCCGCGTTCAGCCAGCAGGGTGATCAGCGCTTTGGTTTCCGTTGCGCGGAAGTCATTCATTGACCGAAGCTGCTGGATACGCTCATCCACGTCCGGCGGTTCGCTTTCTCCACCAGACATAACCAGCTCGGCATAAGATATGTCTTTGGTGGCCAGCGTGTGTTCAAGCGCTGTTTTCTGCTCATCGTTCAACAGTTTGCCTGTTTCGCGGAGCGTATACCGGATTCGGGCGAGAAGCTGTTGACGGGGCAATTCGGCAGCCTGCCATGCCTCGCGCTGCTGGTGGTGCTCGGTCTTGATAAGCTCAATATCCTGTTTGAGTTTAACAACATCAGCGGTCAGGTTATCGATCTGCTCGATAAACTTTTTGCGTTCTTCCAACAGACGCGCATTCTCCTCACTGGTTTCTTTGTTGTCCTGGCTGCGATGATACAGGTCCTGCTTGAGATTTGAGATTTCAGTATCAGCAGCGTTCTTGGCATCCCGCAGGCGCAGCATTTCAGAATCCAGCGTGGTGTTGGCCTGCTTAAGTTCGCCAATGGTCCGATCTTGCCCGTTACTGCGCTGGGTTTCGGCCTGAAGCTGGTCTCTGGTCGCATTAAGTTGCGTCTGGAGTTCGGTAGTTCGCTTGGCCTGCTCTAGCACAAACTGTTCCTGGTCTGCTTTCAGTTTGGCAGTAGCGACATCGGCATCCTGCTTGATTTTCTGGGCTGCTTTGACGGCCTCAGCTTTGATGTTATCCTGCTGCGCCTGACTGTCTACCTTAGCCTGCTTACTTCTCGCCCATGAGCGCAATTCAACCGCTAATGCAGTGGCAAGAGCGATAAGCAGAGAAATGATTGCGCTGGCTACTTCAGGCGACATAATTTATCCTAATAGAAAAACTGGACCTTCAAGCGGCCCAGCGTCACTTCGTTACCGTCTCGCAGCATGGATCTCTCCCCTTTGGCAATTCTGGTCCCATTCACATAGGTGCCATTGGCGCTGCCCGTATCTTCGATATACAACTTGCCATCTGCCACAATAAGTTTGCCATGAGAACGCGAAACGCCCAGCGAGATAGCATCGAAGGGCGAAAGGTCTATATCAGCTATGAAGTCCGGCGTACTGCGTCCGATGATAAGTTCGGTACGCTTGAGAAGGTTTACCCGCAATGGTTTGCGGTCATCCCCTATACGCAGTGTAAGATGGGAGCCTGCCACAAAGCTGTGGGTCCCCCACTCGACACGGACAGATTGTTCTGGATTCTCTATACGATGGGTAGTGATACGATTGTCCACCAGCATAAATCCGCATTCATTGCAGATGATGGTGTTCGCAAGATATGGCGCTTTACAGCGTGGACATAGTAGTTGTGTGCTCATATAGAAAAAGTGCTGGGCCACCGGGAGGACATTTTTATCCAGGCCATTTCGGCATTCGCGGTGTTTCTAACCCATGAGGTATAAGTAAACCACACTTAAATCAGACACACAATTGCGATATTCGTGGTAATACAGGCGTTTTACCCCGAAAGATTGTCTTCTGTCGGGGGATCGTACTGATGCGGTTTGTACACATCCCAGTTCCAGAGCCATGAAGGGATGCACATGGCCTCAATGATGAGTCGTCTGGCTATTTCGAGGTCTGCCAGAATAGCGGGGTCGAGTCCAGGTGGGGGAAGCTGCGGTAGCGGGAATATTTTGGGCTTTATCTCTTCTGGCTGGTCGTCCATCTAACACTCCTTGAGCGCATTCTCAATCCCGTAAAGTTCACTGAGCAACAATACCTCTTCCATCGGAGTCAGGGCGAAGTCCTCAAATTCACCGTCCAGCGATACAAAACGATGGGTGCGGCAGATAATAGGACCGCTGTCGATGTCATCAATGAAATCGTTCAGGAAATCGCTTTGCTCCTGATAGTCCTGAAACATGGTGAAGTGGAGGATGGGCAGCATCAGTGTCTCCAGCGGCTGATAGTAATATTCATCGGGTGAGACTGGTAATAATCATAGGTATGTCCCTGCGACCAGTCGGCGTAACCCTTCGGAGCATCAGCCATAAACAGGGGGTTGGTGGGACGAGCATTCTCCCAATCCAGGAAGGTGTCTACCAGGTCGGGAGGCCAGTCTCTATACTGCGCCAGCCGCTCAGCAGTGCGTTTGGCCTTCTGCTTCTCTTTGTGTTGGCGAAGGAAGTTCATGAGTTCTGTCGCCAGTGCTCATCTGCCCACTTGTCCTGCTGAAGACGCAATTCGGCCTCGGCTGCTTTGTTTATTGCTGTGATCCTGTCGGCCTCGGCATTCTGGGCTTCTACCCAGAGTCGGAATGCCTCGTCATCATCATCATACCCTCGAAGAATACTGGCTGGTCTTGAATAATCCCCGTCTTTTATCTGGAATGTCCATACGCCATCTGGCGCTACGAAAGACAGTTCGCATCGGTCTTCTATTGGAGGAGTCTTCCGTCCCTGACGATGAGGCATACCAAGCATCGTAACGTTAACAATGCCCTTCCTGCTAACTCTCAGTGCCAATTCTGAGAATTCAGCATAGGGGACATAAGGTTCATCCCCTGTAAACTGCTCAAAGTATGCTTCGATGGCTCTAATCATTGCGCTTCGACTCCTCTCGTATCAGGTATTCGTTGTAGGCATTAAGCGCCGCAGCCATCTCCTGGTTATACCGATCCTGTGCTTTGCGCATGTCCTGGTCGTACATCGTGTCTTCAAACTGCTCATCTATCGGGCGATTGATCATATGATCATGCCAGCACTGAATCTGGCGATGCTTCTTCCAGCGATCCATCAGCCAGATAAGGATGGCAGCGATAATAATTCCAGCGGCAATCTGATAAAGGTCATTCATCCGAGTCGTCTCCTGAGTTGGGATCATCCGGCACCACCTCGGCAGTCACATCAATGACCAGTGGCGGATCGCGATCTATTCCCATCATCATTGCTTCGAGAGGACCAACCGTTCGATAACTGCCCTTTTTAATCTTGCGGTTGATAGGTTCGGGCGGTTTTTCCAGTGTGCGATCTACCATCACCCATTTGCCATCGATCAGCGCCACAATTACAGTTGCGGCGTAATCGCTACCAGCCGCAGGGTCTATACCCAGATAATAAGTCCAGTGTTCAGGCATCCTGCACCTTCCTGTCATTCCAGCCACATTCACAGATAAAATATGCGCCTGCCGGGTCTGACTCGTTGGTCAGACCCTTCCCGTAAGTATTGCCGCAGACGGGGCATACCATCTCATACATTTTGTGAACCGCGTCGGCAATATTGGCGATGGCATCCAATGTTTCCTGACTCATCCCGTCTCGGCCTGCTGCCAGGGCATGAAAGGTGTTACCCTTCCGAGAAGTATACCAGCCCGATGGATGTCCCTTACTTTTTCGCTTGCTCATTCACCTTCTCCAACGCAGCCTTTAAGGCATCGAGAGGATCATAGGCTGTTGCAGTTATATCATAATGCACTTTTCCTACATTACGCCAGAGTCGACATGTCCAGCGTGGATAATTATCATGGTGGATAGTGATAGAGAGTCCTAACTGCCAGACTTCGTGCATCGCCAGTCCCCAGACCGTCATGCGCTCGACATCGAATTCGTTCATATACGATCTTTCACCTCAGCCAGCAGCCGCACCTTGATATTGTCCAGTGAGCGGCGGTACGCACCGAGTCTGTTGTCCAGCGAAGAGAGGTTCCCGATCAATCGACTGGCAGCATCAACATGGTTGGCAGCCAGATTGAGGCGACTCTGCTCATCATCGGCAGTAATCCAGCCCTGACCGAGAAGCGCTCTGACTTCCTCAATGAGCGCCTTCTGGTCTTCAATCATCTGCACGAAGCGCTGGGCATCCTCATGATCATCAAACCAGCCTGCTGTGACAAACCCGGATTCTTCGGGATCGGGCTTGTCATCCACGAAGGTGATATTGCCAGTCAATTCCATTGTGCCATCTTCATCAGTCTGTTCCTGGTCGGCAATGAACTGTCCGCCATTGAGAAAACGATTGAGACGTTCCTCAATGGCTGCGAGGTCGAATTGTTGGTTCATCTAAGACTCCTTCATCTGGAATAGAGGCAAGTCATCGATCCGCGTTTCCTTCACAATATGATGATCTTCAAATGGCTGGCGCAGCCGTTCACGACATATAGCCACATATTCGGGGTTAAGTTCGCTCCCGATGTAGGATCGACCATTAGCCCTTGCCACAAGTCCGCTGGTCCCACTTCCCATGAAGGGATCAAGCACAATGCCAGGGCGCACACCTGCATTGCAATCGCAGTTGATGCTCTGGTCGGGCAGTCTGCGCAGCATGGTCAATGCGTCCATGCAGTGAATAACGTCCACCTGTAATGAGGATGGCACAAAAGGCTGCGCAGGCCAGTCCTGATCTACGATGTCGATGGTCATGATTGCACCTCAAATAGTGATGGCTGCTTAATCTCAGGCTCGGTAACTGCCAGACGCATGGACCGCATGGGATCGTCATAGTAATCCAGCCGCGCCCGTGCAATGCTGGCATATTCGTGGCTGAGTTCTACGCCATAGATAGTTTCCCAGCCTGCCAGCGATGCCCCAATAATTTCGCTTCCACTTCCACAAAATGGGATAAAGAGTCTGCGGGGTCCGAATTCCGCAGGCGGCAAAAGCAGTTTCGCAAGCCAGATCGCCAAATTAATGGGCTTGATCGTGGGGTGCGTGTTCAGTCGCTGTGTCTCACCCCGCTGATAAGCATTATCGATAGCCTTCTTGCGACCATCATTCACCTGCTGATAATCAAAGTGGTCAAGTCCCCGGTTGCGCTCATCCTTGCCAGCTTTTGGCATATACAGGAAAGGGCTGGCAACTTCCAACTGCTCGGCCACTTCCTGCGACCAGTCAGCAGTATGGAAGAATCGGGCAGCCGATCCATCATCACCGTAACCTTCATAGTTGCGCTGGCGATTGAACCGACCTGAGTAGATATTCGCCATCGGTTCGCTCTGGGCATCCACGATATTGCCGCCAGCAGATCGTTCGCCTGCCTGGTCGCCCAACATCTGGACAGGGCACATAGGTACACACTGATCATCCGTGCAATCTGGACTATGGATCAGTGCCAGATTGGAAGGCCAGCGACCACCGCGATCCATCTCTTGTGGCTCAAACTCTATGATCCCCTGACTATGGATAAAATTTCCGCCTCTGATGTCGTTTTTCCAGGGCGTGCTTCTATTCCATGCTGGACCTTCGATGCGACCACCATCAATGTTGATCGTACCGGCACCGGACCCTGTAATGCAATCTCGCGTCCGACCAATATATGGCTTCTGGAAGACGCAGATAGGTTCAAGGGAAGGCTTCATAGCTTGTCCGCCATAACGATGCCCCTCAAAGCGGGGATCGCCTTTGACGCGAGTCGCTTTGGGGAAGCCCTGACCCTGTATCCAGACGATCATAGGATGCAGGATAAAACCTGCATCCTCAATGGCGCAGGCCATTCGTGCGAAGCCGCGAGTACTAGCAAAGGCCATTCCAAATGCACCAGGCAACAGAACCTTACTGAAAGTTGCCCATGTCTCAGGTCGGAATACCAGGTCTCCACCATCCCAATCCTTTCCCATGAATCCTTTTGAGGCTCTGGCGAAAGCACCGTCTTTACCAAACTTGGCAGGAGCGGCATCTGCGCTGCCAAATCGATCAGTGATACTGGTCAAATGATAGGGAGGATCACAGAACATGCTGTGAAAGAGTTCGCCCCGATAATCGTGCGTGAAATCCAGTGCATCCCCCTGGATAACCCGATGCTTCGTTCTGGCTACCATTGGTAGCGCACTGCTCTCTGCGGTCAGGAGTTTCATTGAGCCTTCTCCTTAAACAAGTTCGTTTCCATGAAGTGAAATACCGACTTGCCGTGAGTCAGGTGATAGGTGCTTCGGTTGTGTTTGCTGGTAAACATCGCTACTCGGAACTGCGTGATGGCATCATTAGCTGCCTGCCAATCGTCAAGTGACAGATCAGCGGCTTCATTCTCCGCTGCATTTATCTGATACCGGACCATGTTCTTTAAGCCCTCAAAACTGGCTGGCGAGTCAACTCTGGAGTTCCTGACGAGCAAGGCCGCATCGATCAGCGGTCTGGTGACTGCTTCGGTAATGCCTGAGCTTTGCAGCCACATCATAATACGGTTGATCTTCCCGTCGAGGTCGTACAGGTTCATTTTGCAATCTCCGTGTTGACCCATGATCCGCACGAAGTGCAGTGCAGCATGTTGGGATAGCCAGCACGCTCTTTATCGTAGGCTTCTACGCGATGGCACACGGGACATTCAACCGGGTCAACGAGAGACAATACCTGGATACCGAAGCCCATCGTTTCGCCCAGGACAACTGCGTGCGGTAACTGGATGAGTGTAGAGTCAAGCATCGGGAGCGGTAGTTGACCTGCGTTGAGTGCCAGCGCTGCCATCCCTTTGGACGTGAGATAGAACCACATCTCATCACCAACTTCCTGCCAGTCGATGTAATCATATTCCCACAGATTCTTGAAGGCCAGCCCAAAGGCTTCGCCCATGCTGGACAGGTCGGTGTCTTGCAGGGGATCTCCCTCGTCATTGCATTTGCGCACGAAGGCCAGGATGTCAAGATCGTCATTGGTGAGTGAAAGTGATTCGAGTTTGTTGTTTTCCATTTTAGAAGCCCTCCAGGTTGATGTTGTTGGACACGTAATCGATAAAGCTGGTTGTGTTGCCGACCCAGCGAGTTGTGACACGCGCACCGCTCTTGTGATTGCGCTGCTTGGCGATATGCAGTTCAGCTATTCCGGGCACATTGCTGTTTTCGTCATAGAAGTCATCCCGGTAAATGAAGATGATGGTATCTGCCACCTGCTCAAGCGTACCAGAGTCGCGCAGGTCAGACATGATAGGACGTTTATCCGCACGTTTTTCCAGATCGCGGTTGAGCTGGCTCAGGGCGATCACGGGAATGCGGAAGGTCTGCGCCAGTTCTTTGAGCGCTCGACCAATAACATCGATCTCGTTATTGCGGTTCTGAATAGCCCGTCCGACATTGCTTTCCAGCAACTGCACAAAGTCTATAACCAGCAGGTCGATGCCCCATTCACGGTGCAGACGCTTGATCCGATGGACCAGAGTCTTGACATCCGTGTTGGGTGTGTCATCGATGGCAATGGGAAGTTCCGAGGCAATGCCTGTAGCATCTGTGAAGCGCGTCCACTCTGGACCGGTCAGGTTGCCCTGCTTCATCTGTTCGCCAGTCAGGCCAGATCCACTGGCGGTAACGCGGAAGGTCAGTTCATTGCCCGTCATTTCCTTAGTGACAATAAGCGTATGTTTACCTTGACTGGCAGCCGCTACTGCACTACCCATCGCCAGCGCAGTGTTGTGAGTAACGGTCATATCTGCCAGTAAAAACAGACCATCTCCGTCCAACTCGAACCCAAAGTATTCGCCTTCACCAGCGGACTCAATGCGAATTCCAGTTACATGCGAATCTTTCTGATAAACTGGGTTTCGTGGCTTTTTTCGCTCAATAAGCACAGGAATATCTGTCATGTCTCCCGAAAAGCGCACGCGATAAGCCATTCCAGAGAAGCCCGTTTGACATGTCACAGGCTTCTCAATAAGCGAAGTCCGATAACCAAGCGTATCAGCAAGAAACTTGATCTGTTTCGCCAGATCAGGTAAGGCAAGCGTGATCTCATAGGTGTTATATTCGGCCTGATAGCAGCCATCAGAGTCGATTAGTCCTGCAAGGAGACTGAGACGAATATCACGACTATTTGCAAGATACGATTTAGGTATGTGCTTGTTTCCCAGAATACCGAGTTCGCGCAGTTGTACCTGCAAACTCTGGTAGCGATTCTTCATAGTCGCCTTTATTCGATACGTGTTGCAATGTCTCCCACGATTATTGTAAACAGTCAGAACTTCGCCCCGATCTAAAGCCAATTGCGCCAAATATTCCCCGATTTCAGGATCGGCATTGTGGATACTAGATGATGCCGTAGTGCCATCGCCTAGCCATAGGCCCAAAAAATAAGCGGGGATCGGGACATTGCTCTCAGGAAAATCTACAGCAACCTTGTAGCCCTTGTATCTCGCAAAGAAGCCTGGTCCGCGCGGCTTCATTCCCGTGTTGCCAAGAATTTCATCCACACTGATGTTCAAGATGTCCCCGTGAGAATGCTTTCCTTCATTCTTGGATCGTTTGAGCGAAAGAATATGAGGACCATTGACTTTGTAGGAAATGCCCTTCTGCTGATGTACCCAGTACAACGGTTCTACCCCATGCGCTAACGACAAAACTGAACGAGGGCTTGAGTCGGGTCCCATCAAAAGATTGCTTGTCTTCACATCTTCGACCTTGATGAGATCGCCGTTATAGAGCATGACCTCAGTTCCCTTAGCGAGGCATTTCCCCATGCCAGGTCTTGCAGCAATGAGAATGACTTCGCCATCATTCCAGCCGTGTGCCACCAGTTCTTTGTCGAGATCGACCAGTCCAGTGGAGATACCTGCGGGGACACCGTTGTTGTTATACGCTGTCTGTACCTTATCGTAGTTTTCGCTGGCGAATTCACTGATGAATTTGAAATCGCCATCCTGCCGAATTTTGGTGGCATCGGTCAAAATGTCGTGGGCCTGCTGAATTAATTCAGGAAGGGGCCTATTTGCTTCGATAAAGAGTTGAGCCATATCTCCGCAAGCCTTAAGCCCTTTGCGCCTTACAGACATGTGTTCTACGATGCGTGCGTAGGTTTCTGCATGAAGATGCGTCGGTGTGCCGTTGATAAGTTTTGTGATGGCTGCGGATCCGCCAACTTCTTCCAGTTTGCCTTTGGTAATGAGTTCTTCAACAACAGTGATGTTGTCAATGTCATCTCCGCGATCATCCAGTGCCAGCATGGCCTCAAAAATCCAGCCGTGCTTGACAAGGAAAAAATCATCGGGGGTGAGAAAGCCAGAAACAACCGCAATTGATTCTGGATTGATCATGATGCTGCCCAGTACCGCTTCTTCAGCTTCGACGGAGTTGGGCGCAAGGTCGGGATTAACCAACAAATTTGCGACCATATTTTGCCTCATAGTTTGCTTCTTCAGCTTCGCGTTTGCGGAGTTCGCCAGGAGTCATCATGCGCTTGGGATCTCTGGGGTCGGGAATGAGATTTGATTTTCTGTCGGGTACGCGCTCAACTTTCCAGGTGGTAATGTTCTTAGCAACGTAATCGAAAGATACAGTTTGTCCCTTCCAATAATCTTCCCCCTTCTTTCCCTTCACGTAGACCATCATCTCAGCAGGGGTAATGCCTTCATGGTGCAGGACCAATGCCGCATTGATCACGCCGCGCATGATCTGGATTTGCCAATTCACCACTGGAATTGCTGGGTGGGCTTCAAGCCACGCTTTGAACAGTAAGCCTGCGCTGCGCATCTCATCCGAAGTGATACCAGCCTGAAACAATTCCTTCGAGAATCGTGAGAACGCGCCAACGCTAAATGTCTTGGGGACATATTTCTCCAGCGCTAGCCTCCACGCTTCGATAGGACGCATGTGATCCTGGGTTCGGTCCATCGCCTTTTCGAGACAGATGGGGCACGGCTGCTGTGGATTGGCCTCGGACTGCATACCGCCATAGGATGGCAATGGTCGGATGCCGCAGAATGTCACAGTCGGCTGGTTGGCCTCGCGCACCAGATGGGCGCGCTCGCCATCCAGCGGATAAATCCAGCGCGTCTTTTCAGGCGCAGGCGGAAACTCCACCAGGGGGGTCGCCGCAACTGGGGGGTTCTTAGATTCCAATTCTCCAGTAAGGTCAGGAACGATCACTGGAATATCTGGAACGATCACTTCTGGAATGTTCGGAATTTCCGAAGACTTCACATCCGGGGTTGGAACAACTCCGAAAGAATCTTCTTCTATTGTTGAATCATTCTTGTTATTGATTCTTGTTATATTATTCTTGTTTGGGTAAACCTGGTTTAGTACCCCTACTAAACCAGGTTTAGTACCCTCCTCAACCCCATTTACCCCCCCTACTAAACCAGGTTTAGTACGTAAACCAGGTTTAGTACCCTCGGATCGTCTGTTTATCTCAGAAAGGGTAAAGGTATAGTTGTCCTGAACCACCTTTCCAGCCTTTGTTGTTTTGTAATTCGGTGACGCAACAATGAGTTTTGCTTCAGAGAGTTCATTTAACCCTTTTCGGACAGTCGGCATTGATACTTTAAGCTGCTTGGCAATAGTCTTGATAGACGGATGGGACCTGCCCGTTTTAGACCTTGAATAGTAGCAAAGCAGCATATAGATCGAGAATGCATAGATGCTCAGATCGGGCAGATAAACTTCAACGATTTCTCTGTCAGCCCAAAAGTGTCCAGGGTGGCGTTCAGTTCTGGCTTTCATGGGCTGACCATCTTGTATGATAGTCAACATGGGTGTATACTCCTTAATTGTAGCTTGTTACCCTTCTATGTTTTCCTTTTGCTTTAGCCCGACATACTCCAGTGTCGGGCTTTTGCTTTTGTCAGTCAGTCGGCTTTGTCAGCCACGCCTCGGCAGCCCTCATTGCCTCAACGGGCGTGTGGCATTTCCCGATGGGTCGCCAGCCGCTGAACCGAAACCACCATCCCCTTTCACGCAGGAATACGCAGACTGTTCCGCCCTCAAAATTTCCACGCCAGTGAGAGCCTTCTTCTTTCCAGACGATCTCATTCATGATTTAAATCCTATCTTTAGTGGCACCGGAAGAAGCCACAGATGGCGAATGTTTTGCACATTTTGCAAATCTTCTGGCAGCGGATAAACCTCAATCCCGTACCAGTTGCCGTATCCCACCTCGGCTTTGATGGCATACAGTTCGTCCCAGGTCAGACCATCCTCAAAGCGACCATCGGGACGCACCTTGCACCTTGAGATAGACAGGCGTAGCAACCCCGGATAGTCATCGTTTTTGCAGACGTACAACTGCACCAGATAATTCCGACTGCGCCAGACTGCATCTGGACGCTGCCAGTCGGGGAAACCTTCGGGCGTTGGGATGGCTTCAAGTTCCTCCAGCGGGACCAACGTCAGTCTGGCTGACAGTTTGCCGATGATGGCACGGTTCTCACGAAGCATCTCATTGCGGATATCACGTTTGCTCATTTGGACTCACTTTCGTCAGGCCATAACTCGTCACGATGAGAGATAAGGGCATCAATGAGACTGTCCACCACTGCCCGACTCTTGAGGCGGATTGCTACTATTGGTATCCCGTGATGAAGATTGTAGGCAGCAATAAGCTGCTCCATCGGTGGGGTAAACAGGATATGGATCTGAGTAGGCTTGTCACCCTGCTCAACGTCGCCTGGTGCCCAGTTCGCTACCTGGAGATCATCCACAGTAGCGACGGCTTGCAGATGGTATTTGCCATCCCGATCCTGTTTCTTGGAAATTGGTACGCTCATATCAGATCCTTTTCCTCTCTGCCGAAAAATGCCCATGCAGGCACGAAATCACAACCTGTTGCCTCTGCCGCTCCCTGATCCGCCTTGCCGTCCCCGACCATGAGAGTCTGGGCGGACGTAGCCTGCGCAATCTCCATTGCCCGTAGCAGCATTCCAGGGGCAGGCTTGCGCCAGTCTTCGCGCCACTCGTTAGTGCCCTCGCACTCTACCGGCACCGGACACCACAGGCCAGATGTTTTGCTCTGATAGCGATAGCATTTCAGGACAACGGTCATATACGGTTCTGGAAACAACTTCGATATCCGTGCCTCGAAGCGTTCTGGTGTGGACCATCTGGAAGGATCTCCGAAGCCGTCCTTCTCCATCCAGTGCCTCAAACCGATTGATCCTTGATTGGTGCAGATGTAGATGATGCCAGGGTTGTCTTCCAGCCACGCAGCGGCATCTGGATAAAGCGTATCCTGGTCGGTGGGGGCAAGTGTGCCATCGAGGTCGAAGATGGTGAGTTTATAGGTCATAGAGTCTCCTGTGTATCCAGCGGCGCAGTCTTTGCCGCAATAGTTGTGATGAGGGCCAGTGTGCGCTGGCAGTCGCCCAGTGCGCTGTGAGCAGGCGCATCGATCTTCACGCTCTGTTCGTTCAGGGCATTCTGGAGACTGATGAACTTGTAATCCCGATATTTGGGGACCCATTCACCGTGATATTGCGAGTACCAGCGCATCACACATTCCGACCTGTCTGTGATCTCAGCCTTGATTCCGTGTATGTGCATAGCATGGCGCAGGCAAGACATGTCGTAATCAGCATTGAAGATGAGCAATCTCGACCCGACCAGAATTTCCACCAGACGGGGCCACAGTTCCGGGAAGGTCGGTGCATCTTTGACCATCTCATTGCTGATGCCGTGGATGGCGAAGGCTGTGCGCTTCAGTACTGGCTGCCCGCGATAATCCTCACCCCACTCTTCCAGCGCCTCGTTAATCGGGTCATGTGGCTTTACATAGGTGTCCAGCAGGGTTTCACCGTTACCACGCGCGATGCCTATCTGGACGGGTTCACCATGCAGCCCGTTGGTCTCAGTGTCCAGCAGAATAACAGACGGGTCTGACAGCCATTCCCGCGCCTGATCTACTTCGCGTTGAAGGGAACGGCATTCCCCGCACATCTTCACTGACTTTATTTCGTAATCGATCTTGTAGTCGCGTACTTCGTGGCAGATGGGACAGGTGCGATTGGAGTAGAGCGTTTCCTTCGCCTTGGCCACCTGAGCCTTCTTGCTCTCACTGATAACTTTAGGCGTGGCCTTTTCTATGTCCCACAGCAAGATGTAATGACCTTCTACCCACTTACTAATCCAGAACACCTGGGCAACAGGCTCTCCGGCGGGGATGAGTCCCTTTTTCAGCAGTTGTTTCTCGGTCAGCCAGTTGGGATGATAAGTCCATTCACTGTAAGGCATAATGCGAATGCCATTGGTTGCTGGTTTCATTCTTTGCCTCTTTCCTGCCACGCTAGCCATGCTCGACAGACAGCCAGCGCAGGCGTAGCGGCTGCGGCAGACCTGTAATCGTTGGAAGTCGTGTGGTCGTCATAAGCAACAAAAGCAGCGTAGCCAAGATCGTTAAGTGGGGTGCGGCAACTCAGATGCGTGTATTCCCCCACAGGAAGACGGAACGCTGCATTGAGATCAGTGCTGAAGTGAGGGATGCCTTCCCATGCCTGCGCAGCATCAATGTAATTGCCCACGCCAGATCCATCTGGACGGAATAGATAGGTATAGCCATCGCGGTTTTTCTGAACGCGCCAGCCCAGCCGCTCTGCAATCAGCCGATCCATGTCGTGGCCTGCTGCCATATTGCGCCAGTCGGTCATTCCATCAGCCCCGCAATATTCTCAATTGCTTGAGACCGATCAATCATGGGGCATTCTGCTGCGATCTTGTCCAGCACCACAGACCGATAGACAAACTTCCCTGCTACCTTGCGTCGGGAAATAAGTTTGGATGCCAGCAGAACCATTGGTGGATTACCCGGCAATGTGTCAGGAGAAAGCGCCAGCGCTACGCTCAGATCGCGGGCGTTGTATTCTGTTGGTTCATGGTCCACCAGAAAAGACACAATCCGGCGGTCCAGCTTGCTCTGGCGCTTGACATTCATGAGAATCAACTGATAGATGCGTTTCTGGCGTTCGCAGTCCCGCTCCCGCACCAGACGTTCCCGTTCAATGTCCCGATGCTCAACGGCTGCTACTGGTAGCACAGCCTCACCCCCCTCCGTTTTTGGAGAGGGGCGGATAGCAGCAAGCTGCTGGCGCAGGCTAGCATTCTCAGCTTCGAGTTCGGCAACATACGCCTCTAACGTTGCGATGCGTGTATCTTCTGCGATCTCATGCTTGACTTCGGCCTTAATCGCTTCAGCGGCCTGATTGCTGGAGATGAGACCGCGCAACTTGTCCAGCGTACCGTCATCGAAAGGCAACTGGGTAATAGCCACACTGCTGCCGTTTTGGGGGTGAAAGGTTGTTGACTGCCGGACATGAATCTGCTTGGCGTTATTGTTGACCATCCAGATGGCATCACCAGTTTCCATGCTGGCGATCTTGTCCTCAATGCTGACCGTTTTTCCAATGCTGACCGTTTTTCCAGGGATATTCACCAGGCTATCGGGCAACAGGTCTTTAATGGCTCTGAGCGCTGTTCCTTTAGCAATGTGATGAAAGACCCTGATCTGAGTCTGATTGAGAACTGTCTTATCCACGCTCTGTGGTTGCTGTGTGGCAATCGCTAGAGTCAGGTTGCGTTTGCGAGCACGCGCTACCATATCTTTAAAGAGATTCTTAGATGCTGTTTGCGGTCCCTGCGGAGCAAATATCTGCACCTCATCAACGACAAGTCGATGCGGCGGGAAATCTTCGTCCTGATAGTTTTTCCAGAGTTGGCCTATATAAGCTAGAACAAATTCATCCCGCACGCCAATATCGAAACCTGAAAGGTCCAGGATAATGACAGGCGTATCGTAGCGACACATAACATCGGCTGCGGCAGCCGCATTGTCAGGAGTCAGTTCAATATCAATGTGATTGCCCTTGCGTCCCCGACCTGCGATAAGCGCTTTAACACCGAAGCGCAGATTGCCATAGTCGCCTTCTGGGTCCACTACCGTAACTTTTGTACCTTCAGCAGCGAGTTCTTCAATGAGAACGGAAAGCGTGTTGGTTTTGCCTGAGTTGGTCATGCCGATAATGGCGGCATGAAGCTGCATAATATGCGCAGCGCTGGGTCTGACAAGGCCATCTTTATCAATGTTCATCATGATGTTTCCCTCCTACGTTAGAAGCCGATGTTTGCGCCGGATCACCTTCTGGCGTACCTGTCTGGCGATCTGTTTCTTCGAGATAGGCAAAGATTGATGCCGCGATTGGCGCAGCAACTTGCCATACGACTGCATTGCCCAGAGCCTTAAGGCGTGCAGGGCGATGTCGCTGCTTGCGAATGGTGCGCGGCGGTTCCCAGTCCCATTGAAGTTCCCCTGGTCGAGCAGGCCATCTGGACTGTCGTCTAATCTCGTCCAGCCGATTGGAAAGCCCATCAAACATTCGCACCAGTCCGCTGAGAGCATTCCCCCCGATTCCGTCTGGTCCGCCTCGGCTATCTGTCCCCGCAAATAACCCCGATCCAGATCGTGCTTCTGTGAACTGCTGCCCTGCGGACCGGTTCCCTTCGCGTCCGATGCTCTGGGCGTTCCCCAGTTCGCTACCTGATCGTTCAGGTCCAGCGTCCAGCCCTGTTCCCGCTTGCGCTTCGCTCGTGGCGAGTCTGGTTTGTCCGATCCCCTGAAGTCCCGTGCCTTCGGGGTTGACCACATGTTGCGTGCTGTCGAGTTCATCTCCTGGTGCGACTTGAATTCCCGTGGAAGTATCCCCGATGCTAGTTCTGCCGCCTGTTCCAGTGATGGGGCTGACCAGTGCTTGGCGGTCAGGGATGATCTGCTGGTGCGAGATGATGCCGCTCTCGGTGTGGGCCAACTCTGTACCGCTTTCGAGAGTGCTATCCCGCTGTCCTGACTGTTGTGCTGCTGTCGCTCCTGTGCTCTGGGCGTGGGCCAGTTCGGAAGAAAGGCTGGATCGAGTCGCTCGTTGCGTCTCTGTCTCTGTTCGTCCGTCAGTGGAGTAAAGTTCTTCACTGCCTGGGCCAGTGTCACCTGCATCTTCTTGTCGTCCAGATATGCTGCCATCCCCGACCAGCGAGCTCGCTGCGGAATTGATCTCCCGCCGTTGGGGACGTTCGGGGTAGGCCAGTTCACCTGATGGGCCAGCATCACCTGCACCGATCTCCCTGGTCTGCCCCACTCCCCCGATGGATGATGATCTCGTGAGGTAGGTGTCCGCCACTGCGTTTCGGCTTCGGATGGCGACACACCACCATCGTTTTCGTTCGTGGGGAGCGCCAACTGCGGAAGCTGGAATAATTCGCCATTGAGCGTCATACCCCAACGCGGTAAGGTCTGCAATGACTCGTTCTCCATCCCGACCAGTGATTGCTGCAACGTTTTCCAGGAACACGACTCTGGGTCGAATCTCGCCAATAATACGGGCAAACTCGATCCAGAGACCTGAGCGCGTGCCTTCTTTGATCCCCGCGCGTTTCCCTGCGTTGGAGATGTCGGTGCAGGGGAACCCTCCGACCAAAGCGGTAACTGGTTCAAGGTTATGACTTCCGACTTCTTTGACATCACTGAACACCTTTGCGTTAGGCCAGTATTCTGGCGCATGTTTTTGAAGAATCTTCTGGCAAAATGGATCGATCTCTACCTGCCAGCGGATGTCGAATCCCGCGAGGCTGAATGCTAAGTCAATGCCACCTATACCAGAAAATAGGCTACCAACTGTGTACATTGGGACCCCATCCTTTCGGCTTGCCTTTAGCGTGCATCCTTGAATGCTGCGGAGTGCAATAATTTCGCTTTGAGAATGCGGACGGAGTTTCCCATCCATTAGTTCTGAGTTTGCGCGTTAATCGTTCTCCGCAATAGAGGCAGAATTTTTCTTCTACCTCACGCATTGGGTTGTGAAGTCTTGTATGATCGGGCGTTGGAAGACATTCAAAATTAGAAAGCTCATTGTGCTGCTTGTTTTCGTCTTTGTGGTGAATATCATAGCCGTCGGGAATTGGTCCATTGAAGAATTCCCACATATCACGATGCATCAGTGTTCGTTCGCCATCTGTTCGACGGTAGTAACCGAGAATGTTTACAGTGTATTGAGCGCCATTAAACTCAACAGTTTCGAGTCGCATCTTTGAACGAAGCGGGAAGTTTCGACTGGCAAACATGCCGTAAACGGCTGTGCGCGAAACCCCGAAGCGTTTTCCTACTTCGGATAAGCTCAGCCCTGATTGATATGCAGCATACAATTCTGCTGCGCGTTCGTCCTTTCGCTGTCCCATTACGCTTGCACCTCGACAGGGATTTCATAGACCACGAACCGATAGCATTTACCAGCCATCAATGCCGCAATCTGCTCAGCCGTGTGACCGATAAACGTGAAGCCCAGTGCGGGATCATCATCCTTATAGGACTCTTCAAATGTGCCCTCAAACACTGCCGCAGGCTTGCTGCGTTTACTACGGGCGCGTGCCGCTTTGACGTTATCGCGCATCCGCTGTATGCGTTCGCCTTCTTTGATGATGGTCGACTCGGTGACGTTCTCTGCCGTAACAGGTGCATTCACACCTCTGTTCAAATCGACACTTTCCATTACCTTTGCTTCGGTCAGGGTCTGCACGCTGCTTTTGACCCATGAGCCAGATGGCTGGTCCTCTCCGCTGGCAGTTTGTGCGCCCAGCCATGCGGCAGCCAGTTCAACCGGGTCAGAGAATTTCAATTCACGAGTCTGGCGTTCGTTGTCTGGCAGCACCGTGATCCCCGGCTGCTGGGCCAGCGTATCGACAATGCCCACATGCCGGATGAGTTGAGCGGCACGCTTTGCGCCACGGGCAATTTTTACCTGGCGTGCTGCCAGAAAAGCCTCAAATGTGTCGAAGCCTTTGATGCGGTACAACTGACCATCTGAGATAGTCTTGAGCGCACGGATCGAAGCAAGAAAAGCCGACTCGTTTTCGTTGAGCACCTTTTCGCAATCGGTGAACGTCTTCCGCTGTTCGTCCGTGAACGTGGTAATAATCTGGGTATCCATTTGAGATTCCTATGCTGCGTCGATTTTCTCGGCAGGCTTCGCTGGACTATCTGGAATTTCTAGCATCAATTGGTCGGATACAGGTCTTGGCTGAGCAATGGGCCTACCTGCCAGAAACGCTTGGACTTCGGGAGAGATAATCAGGTCTTTCATATAAACAGGTCGTCGAAGCACCAAACCTGCCAGAGTGCGTGCGCGACTGATGGCAACATACGTCTGTCCAGCAGCAAAAGCCTTGTGACCCAGATCGACAATAACACGGCTCAGGGACAACCCCTGCGCTTTATGGATCGTAATGGCAGCAGCGAGCTTGAGCGGAATCTGGATGAACTGGCCTTTGACATGCTTAACGATCTTTCTTTCTTTCCTGTCATAATCGTAAGTAATCTGATCCCAGGTTGCTTTGCTGACCTCGACTTCAAACTGACTCTCGCCTTCCTCGTTAGTAATCTCGACTTTGAGCGGCTTAACCGAGGTGATACGCCCCATCGTGCCATTGATATAACCCGCTGCCCTGTTGTTTTTGATGAACATAACAACAGCACCAACCTTGAGTTTTAATTCTGCATCGGTAGGCGAGTCGGATAACTTGAAGTCTCCAATAACATCCGCCTTGAAGATGGTTGGCTCACCTGGCAGTTCATCCATCATTGTCTGATTGGCTACATCGGCAGCGCTGTTTGTTGTGGTAAGCGTGACCCACACTTCATTGCTGGGCGGTTTAAAGGCAGCGTTGGTACGGTGATTGATGAGATTTAAATCCGCGTTATTAGCCTTGCCATTGCGAATCAGGTTGAGCGTATTGGTGAATACCGGGTCTTTCTGGCGAAAGATAGTTTTTAGTTCGCAGGTAATCAGTGGAGTCTCGCGCCAGACTGCGGCATGGAAAAAGTAGGGCGTATTGATGCCGTAGCGATCTTCCAGCCAGTGTTTCACTTCATCTTCGCTGGAAACAGGGGCAAGCTGGAAGAGGTCCCCGATCATGATCATCCGGCATCCGCCAAATGGACGACTGGCATCATTGCCATTTTTGCGCATAAAAACATCTATCGCGTCCATTAAATCAGCACGGACCATGCTAATTTCGTCAATGATGATCATCCGCAGTGACTTAAACTTGTCTTTGCTGTCATCAGGCAGTTCGTGAATCTTGTCGGGTGACAGCGCTTCGGGCTTGAGGCCAAAAAAGGAGTGAATAGTCATACCGTTGACGTGAACCGCAGCCTTGCCTGTCGGGGCCAGCGTTACGGTAGACCCCCACGATAACCGCTTAACCAGTTCGGTCAACACTACACTTTTGCCCGTTCCTGCATTGCCTGTAATGAAGAAGTGCTCAGTTCCATTCACTACCCTGTCTATTACTTCTTTTTGTTCTGGAGACAGGACAATAGATTCTTCTACAGGTTCAGATGGCACACGCCCCAACGCAACATCCAATTCGCTCGTTGCTTTGGGGGGGACTTGTCCCAGCGCATAGCCAATATTCGCTGGCATGGGCTTCTCCACGCCTGCCATCTTTCGCGCACCAGGAAGATCAATAGTCTCCGCTGAAGTCGCAAGGAACGAACTCAGACCGACCAGACTCTTTGGCGGGGGAGGAGCATCCACCACTGCGGGTTTCAGGTTGTTGTCCTTCGCAACCTGTTCAATCTCCAGCAGTTCAATTTCCAGAATGAGATCGTTCAGGGCGGTCTGAATGGCCTCGGCCTTCTTCCGCAGTGTGGTGATATCGCTCATGTTAACCTACCAGTGCTTTGCTGAGGACAGCGGCAACTTCTTTGCCTGCCTTCGGATAGGAGGCTGCGTTCAGTTCGGGATAACGGGATTTGGTGACAGTCATGGTGTTCTCCATGTCTATCTCGGCAAAGACATCGAATTCGTATTCAATGCCATCCTTCATCTTTGGCGCGAGGCCAACCTTGCGTGGCTGAGTCTTGGACCGTCCCTGATTGTCAGTGTAAGGCTCCATGACGTACTCGGTTTTCACGCGCATGGTGGCAATGATGTGAATGTCGGCATCCAGGATGGTGCTGATCAGTCTCCACAGAATTGGATTGGCAGTCTTCCACTTATCGAACGATCCGCCTGCATCATTGACGATGCTCAGGATGCCCCGATCTCCGTCCCATGCGTGAGATAAACTATCAATGACCAGCGCGCTGTAACCGAACTTCACAGCATCATTGATAGCCTTCACATAGGTATCAGGGTGATAACTGGACAGTTCCGTAACATCGAACTGAAAGTATTTGGCGTACTTTTTCGCACTGCCCCGCTCAGTGTCAATAACAGCCACTTTGCCGCCTTCGACCAGACCAGAGGCAACAGTAAGCGCGGTCCATGTCTTCCCTGATCCAGACGGACCGGCCAGTGCCATCCGCAGTTTGCTGCCTGCAAATACCGCAGGATGAAAAGGATTGCCGCCACCAGGCTGGACAGGTGGACGGGCAGGCGGCGCGGCTTTCTTCTCTGCTGCTGGAGGTGGAGTCTTCTTTTCTTCTTCTGCGGGTTTATCTCCCCGGTTTGCCAGATAGAGTTGAACCGCATCCTCAGCCGCTTCGAGGTCCAGATCCCATTCGCTGCCGCCCTTAATGGCTGGCAATTCACGAGAAGCGCGATTGGCGTTGAGCGCAGTCAGGATCTCGCTTTTAATGTCTTCGTGGCTACTCGCCCACTCTTTCCAGTCGGCAGGAGTAAACTTGGCTACCATTGGTGGTTTGTCCTTCTTATAGGTTACTTCGATATAGGCCAGAACTTTAATGACCACTGCCTGCGGTCCCAGTGTCGTCTTGTGAATGTCATCCACTTCCAGCGCTGCGCGGATAATGCCCGACTTATCCTTTGGATGGATGTTGTAGCGGTTGAACCCCTGCTCGTCCAGTTCAGCATAGACCGCGTTCAGTTTGGCAGTCTCATGAGTCCAATTGCCGGGATTAACCAGATCGCGGCGGGGAGGCTTCTTCCCGAAAGCCTCATCTGCTTCCTGGGCATCAGTCTTTGTCGGTGGAGCAGGCTGCACCGGAGGCTTTGCTGGCTGGCGCATCTTGATCACAGCCTTTTCCATTGCCTCGTAGTAGTGCGTGACGTTGGACAACCCACCAGGGGCAGCCAGATGCTCAATCTCCTTAATCTTTTCAAGAGGAAGATTAAGTTTGAGACCGTAAGCACGAATGCGCTCAGCAGCGGGAGTCTCTGACCGCTTATCTGTGCGGTAGAACTCGACCATCTTGTTGAAACGTTCCCACATGGCATCCATGTCACCAAGTACGCCAGATGCATCGGCCTGTCGCCATGCTGAGTTGACAATGTAATTGACAGCCGATTGGTATTGGTCGATCTTCTCGACCTTAAGCTGATTCTTCATCAGACCCCGCGCATACGCCTCCCACTTCCACGGGTCAGCCTTGTAGTTCGGGACGGTCTGGGCAGGAGTATTGGGTAAGGCAGACATAATCAGTTAATCCCGTTTGATCTCAGGGCATTAATGCCCTCGGACGTGATGCGATACACCATACATTTGAAAGTGCGGAGACCATCGACAGACATCAATTTCTTCTCGACCAGACCCTGCGCAGCCAGTGTGCGAAAACAAGCGTGGCGAAGAAACTTGCCTGCCGCTTTCTGTTCGAGATAGGTATCTTTTGGATCAACCCATTCACCATAGTGAGGATGAGGATGAGCTTGCCGCGCTTTGGCAACTCGTAAGTGATGTATCTGACTCTTGCTCAGTTTGACACGATCAGCCGTTGGACCCATTGGTTCTTCCAGCCACTCATTCCCGCAGGCAGAGCAGTCCCACGCCCGATCTGTCATCTGGTTGGTCTGTTCCGACCCGCATTGAGGGCAGTTGTGTCCAGGTTCACGGTAAAAGCCCAGCGACTTCAAGCGCTTGAAGGAGTGACCATCTGCCTGATCCTTCAGCCACTCCTCTGCGCGTTCTTTCGTTGGCGTAGGCCATTGCGCAGGGTTCGCCAGTACAGGATCGTGCGAGGCGGCAGTCACAAAACAACTGCCAATGGCCTCATCCATCGTTCTGCCATTGCCCCATGTAGCCGTACTAAGTTTCAGGCAGGCGTACCAGTCATCCTGTCGCTTTGTTGCTACAATTACCACGCCGTTCACGTTAAATTCAGGCATTGCTACCGCCTTTGATATAGGCCAGTGCGAGAAATGCATTGCAGCGCTGTGCCCAATCGTCCATTTCCGCTTCGCTCAAGTGATACGGGTCGATGCCGTTGGCGCGTTCCATCTGATAAGCCAGATATTCGTCGACTGCGAACACTGCCCCATAATGCCATGAGCAAGTGTGCTCATGGACGAGCATCATCATGTTGGAGTAGTCTTCAATCGTTGTTGGTCCACCGACCAGACAGTGATTGCAGATGAACACGCCACCTTCTTCGTGGAGCGTTACATTAGAACGTCCGCATTCTTCACAGCGCCGCATTAGTCGTCCTCCATGATGAGTTTCATACAGACCGCGTGAACGCTGGCAGCCAACTTCCGTCGCCCCATTTCCTTGAAGGCACGTTCTGCCAGCCGCAGATATTCTGTCGGGCTAAGGCTAAGCATCGCAGCCAGACCGGCAGCAGCAGTGATGTCGATCAGGGCCTGCTCATCGGAGATGGTTACAGAGTCCTGACGAATTGAGGTCACAATGTCCTGGCAGAGTTGAGCGTGAGTCATCGGGACACCGCCAGTAATTCCTTGCGAGTCCGCTCACCGTAGATTGAGATGTCGTAGAACTGGAACTCAAGCGTGGTGGGATCGTAGTATTCTTCGATCAATCCCCCGACATACATTTCCCAGAATATCCTGAGAGGAATATCATAGGCAGCCCATTCGCACTCAGAATAAAGCGGATAGACTTCAGCGTGATCTGTATGGCGGTAAATGCAACCGCCACAGGCCAGCGAGTTAAGAATGGCAAGAATGGTGTAGTTCATGACAGCACCAGACTGACTGCATCGCTGCGTATCCAGCCTGTCAGGCCAGCAGACGTAACAAAGAAGTAGATATAACCGTACCCGTGCGTCATCCGACGCAGGACAGTAACCCTGTCACCTTTGTGGACAAGCGGGTTATCGATGGTGTGTCGCTTGCCGGGGAAGATGGCAAGATCGGGATTGTCAATCTTGTAACAATCCAGGAATGTTGTGTTAATATCAAACATAGGCACGCTCCCTTTCAGTGTGCTGAGGTCCCAGTTTGTGCTTTCGACACACTCTGGGACCGTTTCCATATAAACAAAATTGCCGATTGGCTCCTGTGCTTCGAGACTTTGCACATCCTTGTCAGGGGATGGCTTTGAAGCACATGAGTCAAGCGGCAATCGGCTTGACAGCAGGTATTCAATTCGTCTCATCGCTTGACCAAACGTGGGGTTGACAAGACCCTCAAGCGATGTAAATAGCTTACAGCAATCTGTCATTGGTGTCAAGGAAGTCGCGTATAACGAAATCATTTCAGCCTCGACAGAGTATCAACGTCCCAGTAGATTGGAATTCTCAGGTCATCAGGACCTCGTGGTATGCGGATAAACTGCGCACCATTGGTAGCAATCAAAATCACATTGGGCGTGGTCTGACCGAGTGCCCAGCCTTGCAGGGCATGGGTCGAGTAATGGCTCATCTCAGCCGCAATGACTGTGGGATACCATGTTCTGCCAAACATCTCGACAGGCAATTTGGCACGGGCGCGAATGATGGCGCTTTGTTCTTTGATAGAGATCATGCTATGCGCTCCCATACATTGAGTGGACGCTTACGACCAGATACCGTACCGTTCAATTTCATCCCCTGTCGTTCATAAAAAGTGTTGGCAGGGTTATCAACCGTACATTTCAATCTCACAGTTCCAGTTAACGCACCGAGAAGCGCTGTTCCGATTTGTTTGCCATGCCAGTCTCGATGTACCGCAATTTCATACACAGTAGTGATGCCGTCTTTTCTGACTCGACTATTCACAAAGCCAACAATCTGCTGATTGACCTCAGCCACAAATAGAGATTTTCGTGCAACGCTTTCTTTTAGTGCAGGGATCATCACAAACCCAAGTTCCTGCTTGTATTGATTAGCAATTTTTTTAATAGAGGGGATATCTTCTTCCTGCGCATAACGAATCATCGCTGGGCAACCACGCCACGCTGCCTTGATATTGATGCAGGAAAGCTCAAAGGCATAGTAAGGTGCATCATGAGTAATTCCACCCTTTTTGACCTCTTGAAGTTGGGGCCAAAAACGATTCTTGCATTGTCGCGCTGAGCCGGGAGCAAAGAACTGGTTGTAACGGAGTGCCATCTTGTGCGCGTAATTGCCGTCTGCGCTATGCACATCCATATAGCGCGAAAGTTTCATCTGTTCCTGCGGAGAGCCACCGAGTAAATGAATAGGCCAGCCCTGGAATTCCCATGTAGGAACTTCTGTACCTGCAAATTTAGTTGGTACGCTGTAGCCCAGTCGGACTTGTTTACCATTAATCTCACGAGGCAGTTTAGGAATAATGCTAAAGACTTTCGGGATGATGATCACTGCTTCGGAAAGATATTGTGTTGCTTCGCTAGCCCAGCTCAACACTTCGTCCAGTTGATCTTCCCGTTCTAAATCAAGAACAGTGGCAAGAGCAGGCGTGTGTTCAGTCAGTGCCTTCATGTACTGATCTCGTACAGGCTTGCGCCAGTTCTGATCTACAAACTCTGGTTTGTAGTAGATAGTGTTCGGCAGTTGAGCACCGTACACAAATCCATATCGGATGGCAATTTCAGCAAACCGAGAATTGCCAGCAGCGCAATAAATAAGCCGTGGGGTCATTGATCTTCGCCATCCGTAATCCACAGCACCAGATGACCTTCGACCAGTTGAAAATCTTTGTGCTCCGGCCAGTAAGCATCGACCACAGCGGTAAAAAAGTCAGCCTCTTCACCGTTGCGACATTTCGCCTGAGTCATTTCCAGCTCGCCTGAGTACCATGCGCTGTAAACAGCCTCGCGGAAGGTCGCTCCCTCGCGGAAGTGAGGATCGCCTTCCTTGCACCACATGCCAGCGTTGCAGGCATCGTGGTAAGCCTTGCGCAACATCATGTGATCGTAGTAGACACCAGGTGTCAGATAGGTTCGGAGATCGAAGTCGTCAGTGAGTATGGGTGCGTCTAGTAGTGCTATCATGTCATGCAGTATCCTGTGTCGCAAACATCGTCAATTTCATCTGGGATCAGACGAGGCTGAGCGCCCACTGCCTGATCAAGCGGCACTAAATCAGGGTGCAGGAACAGACCGTCGTCCACACGCTTTTTGTTGATCTGACGTTCAACATCAACGGCTTTCTGGAAGAGGTCAGGCGTTTCGCGCTTCATCTCAATCCATTCAGCACGTTTATGGAATGGACAGAAATAGCAGGAGGACTTCGGAGGCAGGGGCAAGCCCACACTGGTGATGATCTCTTTACAGGCTGCCCGGTTCATGCGCAGATCGATCAGTGGATATTCGCGCTTCTTCACGAAACCGATCTTCTGCTTGCCGTAGAACTCATGCCACTCAGTATCCTTAACTCTGGTAATCTCATCAGTGGAGATTCCCAGACCGACCACGGCATGAATGTACTTGAGGCTGCGGATTGCCCGATCAATGACTTCGATCTTGTAGTCATCGGTACAATTGCGATTGCCCAGTGCGCCTGAGCCAGACATTCTGGCGGGGATGATGATGCTGCGTGTATCACGGTACAGCGCCTGCACCAGTGTATCTACCTGCTTTTTGTACTTCTTTTGCATCTCCCAGAAGGCGATGCCGTGATCTGCCAGAAAAGGTTTGATGTACTTCTCGGTATATTCCAGCGTGGCAGGGTTCTCACTGTCAGCACCGACATTGGCAAAAGCGAAGATGTCATAAGGAACAGGTAACTTGTCAAGCGCCTGTAGCACCATCACCGCAACGGATTGAGTCCCATTACCGGATGAGAACACACGGATAGGTCTCCGAAGTGGAATAGGTGGACACGCAGGGGATGGCTTTCGACCACGCACTTTGCCTGGTCCAAGCAGCAACACTGGCGCTGGCGCTGATAACAGTAACATCAGGCGGTTTGCCCCTCACTGACTTCGTAGGCCAGCACTTCTGCCATCTCCGCGGCGAAGTCCAGTGCCTGCTGCTTATCAGGGAACACGGCTGCCCCGATGGGGGCCTTGCCGACAATAAGCGAGACCCAGACTGTCAGAATTTCATGATCGATCAGGACACAAAAAACCATATCCATCTCTCCTATGCTGCTGCAATGAGGCAGGCAACAATGATCACCAGTGCGATAACGAACAACAGAATGCGAACAACAACGCGCCTTGTTCGCAGCGTGCTCACGGGTTTTCTGCCTTCAATGTCAGGCGCAGGTTATTGATCTGCTCAGCATAGACAGGGCGATACATTACGCCCGACCATACCATGTCCCTGCTTTTGTCTTTGCGTGGCATCTGTGCCGCTGCTTTGACCAATTTCTGCGAGTCAGTCATGGAGGTTGCGGCTACCGCTGGTAGCAGGAGCGGGACTGGTGCGAATAACGTCTTGAACTTCTCCAGCCAAGCCTTTGCCGCAGCGACAATCGCCCAGAACTTTTTGTGTTCCCGACGATGCAGACGAACAACAACTTTCTGGATGCCAGGGACAACCACGTACAGGGTGTACGTCTTGCCGCTGGTGTTTCGCGCGTTGAGAATGACAGTTTCGGTGTGTCCCCGGGCAATCTCAGTAATGCGCCTCAAATAATCGTGGTCTAATGTTTGCTCAATCATGGTTATGCCTCTCTAATTTCATGCGCTCAAGGTAGTGGGAATAAGTCGGGGAGACTCTGTCACATTCCCACACCAAACCTCAATTACGAATTGAGGTGTAGTGTTGCGTTGCACTACCTTGAGAGCACGAACCGTCCGATGAATAAGGGCACGATATGTCGTGCCCTTTGCCTTTTAAATTTGCAGCACACCAGTACATTTAATCGAACCAGGTCTATGGTTCCTTTGATGTGCTGCGAAGGACCTCACCCCGTGAAGCCCTTCGCAATTCATCAATCGTGGGACAGATCGCAATCTGCCCCACTGCTAACGTATTAAGCCCAGCGCGCGTCCGGCTTTGCATTCGACCTGTGGCTAGTTTGTCTGGCGCGTTCACCCCGCTACCGCAGTTAACGACCCGTTGGACACGTCTGCCAGCAACAAGGCCGAAAGCTCTTTGCTGTGGTCGAGATTGCGAGTTCGATTGACCCCCTCGTGTCTCTTGCACAACAGCGCCTGCATAGACTCCCCCTTTCTATGAATTACGCAGTTTCGCGTTCCCGCTTTGCCATCGGTACAACCTTCACCGTTACCTCGGTGTCCAGATCGTACTTATTCAACATTTTGTAGATGTAGCCGCGATCACAGTTCAGACGCTTCGCTGCTTCAGCTACTCCGTAGCGCTCAACGAAGACAACGATTTTCTCAATCGGGATATTTAACGGACGCATTTGGTTGATCCTCGTGTATACTTGTGTATCAGGATAACCCAGTGTGTCCTCCGTGTCAACTGCTGTTGTAGTTTCATTCTTCAAACCATCGTTTGTCAGCAAATCGGAGTAAAAACGAATGTACAAACCTGAGCGGATTACCAAGAGGCGGAACTTCATCGGGCTTCAACAAAACGAACTAGCTGAAAAGGTAGGGGTTTCAGCACAGCAAATATCAAAGTACGAACGTGGCGTTACGATGCCTAGCGCAGATACGCTTACATTGTTAGCAGATGTACTCCTGTGTTCAACAGATTATCTGCTAGGCCGCGTGGAGAGTCCTGATGTTGGAACGGACCTTGACACGATGGAGAGGCAAATGGTTTTCACTTTCCGAGAGCGCAAGAAGAAGCTCTCGACGGCGGTCCTCAATCAAGTGCTCAACAAGCTCGAAGATCCGATGCGCAATGACATCATTCGACTGGTGAAGTTCTTCCTGAAGAATCCAGGCAGTGTTGATGACATCACTGACGATAGCTAGGTCTCTCGGTGTAAGCCCTTGCAAAAGTGTCTCTGTTGACATGGAATCCCCTTAGTACAAATGCGCCATTGAATATTAAGGGGATTTTAACGCATCAACATAACAAATGCTGTTACTTTCCCATTACAGGGTTATAAAAATAGCCTACAGATACCTTGCAGGAGGCTGCGTTTTACCTTGCAACGACCTAAACAAATCATATTCATATCACAACGTAACGATGTTATAACAACATGTGATGACTTTTACGATCTATTTTGTGATCATTTGTGACTTGGCAGAGACTGCTTACTCCTGTAACCTACTATCAGGCATAGGAGGGATATCGTGGAAACGACTCAACTGGTAGAACAACTCAACTGGCTCAATGCCAATTATATGAAGCTCATCAACAGTTATGGTGGGCGCTGGCTGTCTCTGGACGACCAGAGTACAGTGCGCGTTGGACAGAGCCTCAGTTCGGTCAGCCTGTCTGGACAGCAAACTATTATTGTGCGCCTGCCAACGGTGAGCGAAGTAAAGCAGACGATCCAGATCGCATCCATATAAACGCAAACGAGCCACTGATAAGGTGGCTCGTTGCTCGAAACAGTTAGTTATTTTAAGAGGTCATCGGTGGCTGCCCCGTGTCAATGACACACCCTGGGGAATAATGGATCTCGCCTCTAATTGGTATGTTGCAGCAGTAGGATTCGAACCTACGACCTTGAGGATATGAGCCTCACGAGCTAACCGCTGCTCTATGCTGCATCGCATGGGAGAGAAAGGTTCACGGAGGATGTCCGGTTTGTGCTAGCCTGCCCCGTCATCTGATTCCGCTTACCCCTTCTCTCCGCTATATTGGGTTCCGTTGTTAAAGTGCGGTTCGCTTTGATTACCGTGAGCGCTCACCGCAAACCTCTCACAAATGCAGAAGACCGTCAACCTTGAGGTGGAATTCCATTGTACGCTTGTTCTAAATAGGAGTCAAGAAAATAGATTTCCGTTGAGCGGAGTGCCGTCCAGATCCATGTCCCATTCATTGAGTTTTTGACAGGTGAGATGGCATAGCCAGATCCAGCGGTCATGCAGGACAGTCTGATCGACAAACAACAGAATGCGGATTGCAATGCGTTTGAATAACATTTGAGACTCCTTTGCTGATTGCATATTTCTTCCGTGTACATTATACTGATGTTGTACACATTTTCAATTGGAGAAAATCATGGAGAAGGTGGAATCGAAAACCAAGACCATTCGTTTAAGCGCAGCAGGATTGGAGGCACTGGAGAAAATAGTTCGATATATGAAAGCGAATCTCCCATCTGGCATTAAGCTAAGTGAAGGAGAAGTTATTGAGAATGCTCTGATTGAGAAAGCTCGCAACATCTCTGTCGATCAATAACAAACGTTAAGCCGAGTCCACGTAGCAGCAGATCGGCTTAACAAAAGGAAATTCAACACAAAAGGATTATAGCATGAAAAAGCCACCGTTATCATCAGAGGAATTCAAGCGCCCCAGTCTGTTAACAGATGCCAATCTGGATGATCTGCTCATCTATTCATTCGACATCGGCAAAGGGACAGTACAGGGCTTCTCCAGCGACTTCCGCAAAATCATTACCTTCGAGCCAGTTATGGCCCCGTTGACGAACAAGCGCTCTCTTGCCCTGGACACTTCCGAGGAATCAAAGAAGCCTCGGTTTTCCCTGCGCGAGAATGGACAGGTATCCGTTTTCGGTGTTCAGGACGTGATCGAGCACGGCAAGTACGGTATGCGCCGTCGCCTGAGCAGCTTGGACATTTACCTGAGTGAAGACTACTATCGCATGTTCAAGGTGATGCTGTTTCAGGCATTTAAGAAATACGCTGGCAACAGTGACTGGATCCGTCCATCTGGTGCCATCAGTGTTCCTGTTGTTATCTATGATAATGACGAGATTATGGGGCATATCAAAGATGCGATTATCGGCAAACATGAAATTACCGATGCTGAGGGCTGCACACTCCGCGTTGAAATTACCGAGTCGCGTTTTCTCATTGTCCCCGAAGGACGAGGTGCAGCAGAGCAGCGTTGTTATGATCCTGCCACACTCCAGCGCCGAGAAGATGTCAGTTCTGCCGGATCAACCATTATCGTGGACGCTGGTTACGAAACAGTCAATGAGACTCTATTCCACGGCATGAAGTACATCCGGGATATTTCGTACACTTTTGAACGGGCTGGCTTCGGTGTCATTGTTCGCGCCATCCATGCCTGGGCAGCGGATCAGTTAAAAGGAGTTGACGACTCTCGCATTGACATCGGTCTGCGTGCTATTGCTGGTATTCCACTGGGACGCGAGAAATATATCGAAATTGCTCAGGGTGTCAGCATTGACGTTCAGCCTATCTATGATGTTGAGATCGTAAATTTTGCAGATCGTCTTGCTCAGGATATAGCCACTCGCTTTGCCGATGTGGCTGCCAATCGCATTGGACTATCGGGCGGAACTGCTCATCATATATTGCCGTATCTCACCAGAGAGAATACAGGCTGGGATGTGGAAGTGGTTCCTAACCCAGAAGTGGCAAATGCGCTGGGGTTGATGACAAAACTGTTCCGGCAAGCTACTAAAAATAACGAGTAGTGGGCCTATGGCCCACACGCAATAGGCCCAGCGGACCTTTACGCCCATACGCGACTTAAGGACTCATACCAATGGCGAAAAGAGAAGACCACAGAACCAGACCCTGGATTAAGCTGCGCCTTGCTGATAGCAACGATGCTCACCAAGCTGACAAGATATTGGATCGCTGGAGAGAGGCAAGAAAGGGTGCTCAAAATATAGCAAGAGCGATTCGTGTTTATGACGCTTTGCTTAAAGGCAACATGAACATGTTCCACAAACTGATGGTCGAGTATTTCCCCGGCTATGGAATGACGCTGCCTTTTCAGCCACCGCAGTCACCCGTGGTCGAGAGAACCAATGGTAACGAGAATCACAAAGCCGTAACACCTGCCAGAAAACCGGCCATCATCATAAGCAGTGAAGCATATAATGATGATGACGATGACGAACTGGGCTTCAATACACTGGATTTAAGCCCAATTGATGAAGAAGACACGAAACCAGTGGTCGCAGAAACACGCTAACAAGGAGAATGTCTATGAAACACAATCTACTTCGCGGTATCGCCCTTATTGCCTTCGCCCTGCTTATGGTCGCCTCTACCGAGGTGTCCGCCCGTATGCTGTCGCCTCGTCCAACCGAGAATGACTTTCTGCGTCAACATGCGCCTGTGATCGATAATATGATCGCCATCGCGCCACTTCGCATCGATGACAAGCTGCCAGACTATAGCAGTCCGCTGCTCAACGTCCGCAATGGTGAGCGTGTCACGACTGGGCA
>Ga0265319_1000374_pt1 | contig 32370 bp, 35 predicted proteins | sample 4824metaG_FD_192443 | JGI IMG/M metagenome (GOLD analysis project Ga0265319, IMG submission 192443) | Rhizosphere microbial communities from Carex aquatilis grown in University of Washington, Seatle, WA, United States - 4-8-24 metaG | ecosystem: Host-associated > Plants > Roots > Rhizosphere >...
CCAGCACCGTGATTGCCACGGCCCGCGATGCGAATACGACCGCCAGGAGAAGAAAGAGGGTGTCAAACGCCAAAAGCTGGATGCCCACGCCGAGCGGCTCCACAAAGGTGGGATGCAGGAAGACCACGGCGTGTGAGCAGACCACCAGGATCAGCGCCATGCCATTGCCCGCCAGCTCGAGGCGGCCCTTGAACAGCGCTCGCAGCGAGAAAAGCGCGGCGGCTCCCATCAACAGGTTCAAACCCAGCCGGATGGCCAAAGCGGGCGGCTGGAGGTAGAACAGCTTGACCAGGTTGAGCGGGACGAAAACAAGCAGGATGACATCAAACGCGCCAAGCAGGCGAGCCTTGCGCCCGACGAAATAGGCCTGATCGCGATAGATCGTGTCCAGGCGCGCGCCATAGGCTGATAGGATGCGGATCATGTGGAAGACGGATCCCGGCGTGCCGGAATCGGGGTCAATGTGCAACGACTAGGAGCAAAAGTGCGGCAGAACGCACGAGGAATTGACTGGGGGGATCACCCGTCAACGTCGGCGCCGAGTCAGTCAACCCGTCCGTGTAGGCGGCCGGATTGAGCGTCCTCTGAAAGATCATTGCCGGCTTGCACAAGTGCAGATCGAAATCGCGCGGAATATGCCTAATTCTTACTTTCCGCCGCGCTTCCGTCCCTCCAGCATAAGGGGATGGACAGCACCGTCAGCCAGCAACCCGCGCCGGACTCAGCCAGCGATCTCATCCGCCGCCTGGAGGAGCTGAACGAGATCGGTATTGCGCTTTCGCGCGAAAAAAGCCTGGAGCGATTGCTGGAATCCATCCTCGTCGCGGCGAAAAAGATCACGAACGCGGACGGGGGCACGCTCTATCGGCGCCACGCGAACGACCGTAACACCCTGCACTTTGAGATCATCCGGACGGACTCGATGGGAATTGCGATGGGGGGAACGACCGGCACCCAGATCCCGTTTGCACCGGTGCCGCTGCGGGATGCCGAGGGACGCGAGAACACCTCGATGGTCGCGGCCTACTCCGTGCTGAAAGACTGCACCGTCGCCGTGGCCGACGCCTACCGGGAGGAAGGTTTCGATTTTTCCGGCACCCGGGCCTTCGACAGTCGCACAGGCTACCGCTCCAAGTCGTTTCTCACGGTGCCGATGAAGAACCACGAGGGCGAAATCATCGGTGTCCTGCAGCTCATCAATGCCAAGGACCGCGCCACCGGCGAGATCGTCCCGTTTTCGGAGACCGACGGCCGGCTCGCGGAATCCCTCGCCTCGCAGGCTGCCGTCGCCCTGACCAACCGCCTGCTCATCCTCCAGTTGGAGAGCCTCTTCGAGTCGTTCATCAAGCTTCTCAACGAGGCGATTGACGAAAAATCCGCATACACCGCCGGGCACTGCCACCGCGTGCCGATTCTCACCATGCTTCTGGCCGAGGCGGCGGACCAGAACCAACAGGGACCGCTGGCCGGCTGGAAAATGACCGATCCCGACCGGTATGAGCTGCAGATCGCCGCGCTGTTGCACGATTGCGGGAAAGTCACCACGCCGGTCCACGTGGTCGACAAGGCCACCAAGCTCCAGACGATTTTTGACCGCATCGAGCTGATCGAAACCCGGTTCGAGGTGATCAAGCGGGATGCGGAGATCGACCTGCTAAGGGCCAAGGCTTCAGCGACCGCCGCGGAACATGCCGGCCTAGAGGAGGCACATCGCACGAAATTGCGCGGCCTGGAGGAAGAGCGCTGGTTCCTGCGGTACTGCAATGTCGGCAGCGAGGCGATGAAGCCGGGCGACCGGGAGCGGGTCCTGGCCATCGCCCGGAAGCACCCTTGGAAAAACTGGCGCGGAGAGCAGACCAACTTCCTAACGGACGACGAGGTGGAAAACCTGACGATCCCATTCGGCACCCTCAACCAGGCCGAACGCCGGGTCATCAACCATCATGTTGAGGTCACGATCAAGATGCTGGAGGCGCTGCCCTGGCCGCGCCACCTCAGGAATGTCCCGGAATTTGCAGGAGGCCATCATGAGCGGATGGACGGCAAGGGATATCCCAGGGGACTCACCAGGAGCGAAATGTCGGTGCAGGCAAGGATCATGGGCATCGCCGATATCTTCGAGGCCCTGACCGCCAAGGACCGTCCCTACAAGGCCGGCAAGACGCTCACTGAATCGCTGCACATCCTCGGCCAGATGAAGCTGAACGGGCACGTGGATCCCGATCTTTTCGATATTTTCATCCGGGAACGCATCTACCTCCGCTATGCAGAGCAGTTCATGGACCCGAAGCAGGTGGATGAGGTGGACGTGAAGAAGATCCCCGGCTATTCGGGGGATTGACGTCCTTCAGCTGTCGGCGGGAGGCGGCACGGCGGCCGGCTTCCGATTGGGGATGAAAGCCGCCCGCCGAAGGACCTCCGGCTTGGAAGTGCCCGCCCGTTGGGCAATGGCATTGAGCCTTACGACCTCGGCCTGGGTCAGTGTTGTAACGCGCTCCGTGCCGTCGCGATCGACCCATGCCACGTGGTGAAGCTTCTGCCGCGAGGCTTTGACGAGTTCGCGCAGGAAGGCCTCTTCGTCAGTTGTGTCCATGGGGGTTTAAAGCACGAAAGTCAGGGCAGGGGAAGCCACCGTTCGCTACGGGCAGGAATCCGGCCTCGTTCGTCGCTTCCTGCTTTCATCCCGTGGGCCGGGACATCAACCTTCACCCATGAAGACAACAGGAAAGGTCGCGATTGTCACCGGGGCAGGCTCCGGCATCGGCCGTGCGGCGGCGATCGCCTTGCTGGGAGACGGCTACAAGGTGGTGCTGGCGGGGCGCAGAGCGGAGGCGCTGGCCGAAACGGCCCGCGAGGCGGGAGCCGCCGGGGCTGATGCTCTGGCGGTGCCGACTGACATCACCGATCCGGATTCGGTGCGAAACCTCTTCAGTCGCACCAAGGAGGCCTTCGGGCGGCTCGACCTGTTGTTCAACAACGCCGGCATGAACGCACCCGGTGTGCCCCTCGACGAACTGCCGGTGGAAAAATGGCGCCAGATCCTGGACACCAATCTCACCGGCGCATTCCTGTGCACCCAGGAGGCCTTCCGGCTGATGAAACACCAGCAGCCGCGTGGCGGACGCATCATCAACAATGGCTCGATCTCGGCGCATGTGCCGCGCCCGCACTCGGCGCCCTACACCGCCACCAAGCACGCAATCACCGGGTTGACCAAGTCGACCGGACTGGACGGCCGCGCCTACAATATCGCCTGCGGCCAGATCGACATCGGGAACGCGGAAACCCCTTTGACAGGCCGGATGAAAAACGGCGTCCCCCAGGCCAACGGCACGGTTGCGCCCGAACCGACCATCGCCGTGGAACACGTGGCCCGCGCGATTGTGTACATGGCGGGTCTGCCGCTGGACGCTAACGTGCCGTTCATCACGGTCATGGCCACCCAGATGCCATACTTGGGTCGCGGTTAGCGGCAGCCGGGCGACGGTTTTCAAGGATTGCCCGTCGTTTCGCGTCCCGCATGATCGGTTTGCCGTTCACGCCCGGCCTGACGACGCTCCGCGTGAACCAAGCCCATGATGTTCTCCTCGATGATAACCATTCCTGCCGAGCCGCGTCCATTCCACCCATGACCTTGTCACCCGCCCGCCTTGTCCTGACTTTCGCCGCCGTGGTGTTGCTGGGTCCGATCCTCGTAGCGGCCGAACCGAACGTCATCGATCTGTGGCCCGAGGGCATACCGGACCTGAAAGCCGGCATTCCCACCGAGCGGGTTGAAAATGGTCGCGCCTACAGCGTCAACAAGCCGACCCTCACGGTTTTCCCGATTGCCAAGACCAAAATCGGCAGCACCGCCGTGATCATCTGTCCGGGCGGAGGTTATGACCACCTCTCACTGGAAAACGAGGGAACGGCGATCGCGCACTGGCTCAACGGCCTGGGCGTCACCGCCTTCGTGCTGCGTTACCGCCTGATCGAATATGGCCATCCGGCACCGCTCCGGGATGTTCTGCGCGCCGTCCGGCTGGTAAGATCCCGCGCGGCGGAATTCGGCGTCGACCCGACCCACCTGGGGGTCATGGGCGCTTCGGCCGGCGGGCACCTGGCCGCCTGCGCGGGAACCCTCTTTGACGCCCCCGAGGGACGAACCGGGGCGGAAATGGACAAGGTGAGCGCCCGTCCAGACTTTATCGTGCTCCTCTACGCCGTCATCAGCATGAAGGAGCCCTACGTCCACATGGGCTCGCGGCATGCCCTGCTTGGGGCCAACCCGTCGCCAGAGTTGCTCGACCATCTCTCACCGGAGCTGCAGGTCACGAAGGACTCCTCTCCGGCCTTCATCGTGCACACGGAGGAGGACCGGACGGTCAGCGACTTCAACAGCATCCAATTCTACGAGGCGCTCTGCAAGGCGCACGTGCCGGTGGAAATGCACCTCTACGAGAAAGGCCCCCATGGCTTCGGGATGCGCAAGGACCTCGGCCAAACCTCCCTGTGGCCGCAGCGCTGCGAGGAGTGGATGCGGTCGCACCGATGGCTGCCGGAGTTTGACGGCTGAGCGCTCATTTCTTAACAGAATACGCACCATGCCCTCCCTTCGCTTTCTCGCCCTCGCCCTCGTTGCCGCCGCGACCACGCTCGCGCGGGCCGATGATTTTACGCCCGATCCCGGATTCACGAGCCTGTTCAACGGCAAGGATCTGACAGGCTGGTGTTATCCCGGCGGGCCCGGTTTTGACGGCAAGACCAAGAGCCCGGACGAGCGCTTTGTCGCCGACAGCGGGGTCCTGATCGTGAACCCTCACGTGCCGCGCGAGGTGAAACAGCTGTGGACCACCCGCGTGTTCCCGAAGGATTTCACTCTCAAGCTCGAGTTCCGCGCCGAGGTGAATGCCGATAGCGGCATCTTCATCCGCAAGCCGCAGCTGCAATGCCGCGACTATCTCGTCGCCGGGCCGTACAAAAAACTGAAGCTCTACAAGCCGCAGGACTGGAACGAAATCATCATCGTGGTGAAGGGCGGCGTCGCCCACTGCACCTGCAATGGCGAAGTGCTGGAGGACGCCCTGGCGGTCCCTGCGACCGGCGGGATCGGGCTCGAAGCCGACCGCGGCGCGATGGAGTACCGCCATATCCAGATCAGCGAAGTGCCTTGAACCTGGCTGACGCCGGATTTTTTGCGCAGCCCGCGTCGACCGATCCGCGCAGGGTCGATTCAGGATCATTTCCGACCGGGCCGGCAGGAACGACGATCACGGAAGGTCGGCCCGTCAGAAGGGCCGGATGCGGGCAAACTCCTCCTGCGCACAATCGAGCTTCACCAGGGCGTCCTGAATGGCGTCCGCGGCCCGGTCCGAGTAATGGCGCACGTCGGCCGAGATGGTCGCAAGGGTCACCCGCACGATCTGAAGGTCGACATCGAGCAACTCGCGGTGGGACGGGATGGGAGGATTCATGCGGCATTGGACGCGCTGCGGCCCGAATTGTTTCCTCAACGGTGCAATTCGCAGGGCAGTGGCACGGATGGAAGAGCCGGGGCGATTTCCAACTTTGCTCCGCGGGCGCTTTGGGCGAGAATTCGCGGCATGCAGCTGCCTTTGATTGTTCACCTCGACGCTGACGCGTTCTTTGTGTCCGTCGAGCAAGCCCTCCGCCCGGAACTGCGGGGCCGGAAGGTCGCTGTCGGCGGCCGGGAACGCGGGATCATTTCCTCAGCCAGCTATGAGGCCCGGGCCTGCGGGGTTTACACCCCCATGCCGACCAGCCGGGCGGTCCAGGTCTGCCCGGATTTGATCCTCCTGTCGCACACCTCAGGCCTCTATGGCGAATACTCGCGGCGGATGTTTGAGATCTGCGAGACCCTGACACCGGTCGTCCAGCGCAACTCGATCGACGAAGGCTACCTCGATCTTGCGCCCTGCGGGTTCTCGACCGTCGGCGAGGTCGAGTCGGCAGTCCGCCAGCTGCAGCAATCCGTCTGGGACCGGTTGCAAATCACGGTTTCGTTCGGCATCGCGTCCAACCAGCTGGTCTCGCAGATCGCCTCGAAACTGCGCAAACCGCGGGGATTCGTGGTCGTGCCGCCCGGTGACGAGGAGTCCTTCCTCGCGCCGCTGCCGGTCGGCAAGCTGCCCGGTATCGGTCCCAAGACGGAATCGGTGCTGGCAGCGAAACATGGGATCCGCCTGATCAGCGATCTCACCGCCCGGCCGGAGGAGGAGTTGCACGCCATCTTCGGTACGGGCTGGAGGGAAATGCTCGCGACGGCCCGTGGCATCGACAGCCGTCCGATCGAAATGGAGCGTGACGCGGCGAAGAGCTATTCGCAGCAGGAAACGTTTAGCCACGATATCCGGGATTTCGCAGCGATCGAACAGATCGCGAAGCGCATGATCGATGAACTCATGCCCGCAGTCCGGGCCGATGCAAAACGGGTGCGCACAATGACCGTCAAGATCCGTTACCCGGATTTCTCGCAGGAAAGCCGGGCGAGGAGCCTGGAAGCGGCCTCGGACCTTGAGGCTCCGTTTTACCCGCTGGTCGAGCCGCTCCTGCGCGCAGCGTGGCGCAAGCCCCGGCCGCTGCGATTGGTGAGCGTCCGTTTTTCAGGGGTGGACGACGGCGCCGCGCAACTGGAAATTTTCGGGCAGGCCGATGAGCGGCGGCGGCGCCTCGCCGGGGTGCTCGACCGGCTCAATGACGGCAAGGGCAGCGCCGTCGTCCGTCATGGCCATCAGCTTGGAGGCCGAAATTCCGGACAAGCTGACCGGGGCCCATGACGGCTGCGGATTCGATTTTAAGCCGACGATTCGCTTTCCGCCTTTTCCCCGGCTAACATTCCGCGCTAAACCCAGATTCTGCCCATGCCCATCTACGAATACTACTGCGCGGAGCACCACGCGATCTACCAGTTCTTTGCCAAGACCCTTGCCCAAGGCCGCACGCTGCCGAAGTGCCCCGAGAATCCCCGTCACCGGCTCGTCAAGGTGGTCTCCCCCTTTGCCGTCACCCGCGGCGGGAAAAAGGACGGTGAGGCTGCAGCTCCGAAAACAGTGGACCAGGCCGACACCGCGGACGATGCCCGCATGGAGGCGGCCATGGGCGCGATGGAAAAGGAATTTTCCAGTGTCGATGAAAACGATCCGCGGGCGATGGGCCGCATGATGCGGCGGATGGCCGAGGTCACGGGCGAAAAGATCGACGGTGAGATGGAAGAGGTGGTCCGCAAGCTGGAAGAGGGGGCCGATCCGGAAAGCCTCGAGGAGCAGTTGGGCGGCGAGGCTCCCTGCCAGATGGATAATCCCGACGCGGGCGGGCCGGAAGGCGTGCCTGCCGCGGATCTGAAGGAACCGCGGCATCGCTTCAAGGTGCGGCGACCCTTGCCGCGGCGGGATCCGCAACTCTACGACTACGACTGACGGCCCTCGCCGCTGCCGGTTGCTTCCGTTCGCCCGGACCGGCGCGTTTCTCGGGATTCACGAATCCGTTTGGTTTTGACGGCAATCCGGTGTTTGTTGGCGGGCCATGCCGTCGTCCCCCGATCTGCTTGCCCGAATCGCCGCTGCGAAGTCCGCCGTCCTGGCGCAAACCGAGCTCCTGCATCGCGAGTTCGGTCGCGCCGAGAGCAAATGGAAGAGCGATGGCACGCGCGTCACCGCCGTCGACATCGCCATCTCGGAAAATATTTTCCGCGAACTGCGCACCCAGTTTCCCGGGGATCAGTTCTTCAGCGAGGAATTGGCCGACACCGAAGCGCCCATCCCGGTGACCGCGCGTTTCAACTGGGTCCTAGATCCGATCGACGGCACCAACAATTTCGCGCTCGGCATCCCGCACTGCGCCATTTCGCTCGGGTTGATGGAGGGCGGCGAGCCGGTCTACGGCGTGGTGTACGATCTCAGCCGGCGCACGCTGATCCATGGCGGCCCGGGCTTTGGGGTCCGGGACGGCGACCGCGAGGCCAGGGCGCTGGCCACCGGGCCGCACAAGGAAACCCTGATCGGCTTCCACAGTCCGTTCGACAAAAGTCTCATGCCGATGGCCAGTGGTGTGCTTTCGCAGTTCAAGATCCGCGGGCTCGGCAGCGCCACGCTCCATCTGTCCTACGTGGCGGTCGGACTGCTCGATGGCTGCGTGGACTACAACGTCAAGATCTGGGACCTCGCTGCGGCGATACCTCTTGTTCTGGCCGCGGGTGGGGAAGTACGCTTCCTCAACGGTCCCCAGCTGCCGATGCGGCAATTCGACCTAAAGATGAAACGCATCATCTATGTCGCGGGGAGCCCCGCGATGTGCACGAGACTGGAGCGGCTCATGAGCGGCCAGCCGACGTAACGGCTGGCCTCCGCCCTCGGGATGGCAATCTGCGCGTTTGTGCTTCCCGCCAGATAGACATCGAGCAGGTTTGAATTGACGGCTTGGTCTCTCTCTCGGGCTTGGATTTTCCAGGAGTCAAGGCGTGGTATCCGCAGCCACGGTGATGGTCGCCTCCTTGCTCTGTTACGCGTGGTGGGTGACCTCCTTTGCCACCCGGCGGCGGCGAGGCGAAGACGGCACGAGCCGTCGGGGCAACGGCTATTAGCAGGGAGAAAAGACGCGTTTCATGGCATCAACGAGACGAGTCAAAGATTGCGACAAAGAACGCGGGCGGACGTTTCCAGCGTGAAGCTGACCTGACCTCTACGATGCCCTCAGACCTGATAGGTCTTCAAGGGCACCGGATCCAAAACCTTGCTCTGCGGGGCAAGCTCGGCGAGCTGTTCCGAAAACCAGGCCCGCGCGGGCGGGTCGCCATGGGTGAGCACAATGCTGCGGGCGCCGGTCTGCACCGCGAACTCCAGCAATTCCTCCCGGTCGGCGTGACCGCTCAATTCGAAGCGCTCGACGCGGGCCTTGATCTTCGCCTTCACGTGAGCGGTCTCGAAGACGAAAGTTTCCCCTGTCTTCGCCGCGAGCAGTTTGCCACCCGGCGTGTCAGGATCGCAATAGCCGACAAAGCCGATGGTATTCCGCGCATGGCCCAGGAGCCCGGAGGCGAGGGTATAGCTGGGCGTGCGCTCCACCAGCATGCCCGAGCTGATGATATAGAGTGCGTTCTGGTGGGGATCCTCGCCGGCATTCAGCTTGCGGGGGGTAGGCTTGATCTTGAGGTCCTTGATGATGCTGCGGTTGAACTGGAGATGGCGGGTCTTGCGGCTGATCTCGTCGAAGTAATCGGCGAGATCCATGCCTAGTCCCGAGGCGAAGATCGGACATTCGGCCAGTTTGCCGAACTTCCGCGCGTCATGGATGATGGTCAGCACCTCCTGCATGCGGCCGAGCGCAAAGACCGGGATGAGAAAGGAGCCACCCCGCTGGATGGTGTCGTTGATGCTCGCCACCAGCCGCGTCATCTCGGCGGTCCGTCCCTTGTCGGCGGGCCGCTCGGTGTTGCCGCGCGTGGTCTCGGTGATGAGCGTGTCGAAATGACCGGCGGGAAATTTCGCCCCCTGCAGGGTCCGCTGGTCCGTGAAAAGCACGTCGCCCGTGATGAAGATCGCCCGGTGCTTGTACCGGAGCTCGACCGCGGCGGCCCCGGCGACGTGGCCGGCCGGGTGGAAGATCACCTCGATCTCGTCCTTGCGGCCGCGGAACTTCTTCGCATGGCCGAAGGGCAGGCCGGTCAGCCGTTTTCCGCAGCGGTCGATCTCATCGTGCGTGAAAAGCGGATAGTCGGGGATGTCCTCCTCTTCCCGCTGCCGCATCATGACGTTGGCGGAGTTATGCAGCATGCGCTCGACCAGCATCCGGCTGGAAGTCGTCATGATCACCGGCGCATCGGGGTGCTCCCGCATCACGACCGGCAGGCTGCCGATGTGGTCGAGGTGGCAATGCGTGACGATGATCAGGTCCAGCGTCTTGCCGCGCAGCAGGCTGAGATCGGGGGTCGCGGCGCGGCCCACCTTCTTCGGGTTCAGGCCACAGTCGACCAGGAGATTAAGGTCGCCGAGCTGGAGAAACAGCGAGTTGGCACCAATGCCGCCGTCGCGGTTCAGGTCAGTTAACTTCATTCAAGGGATCAAAGAAAACGAGAAAGAGCCGGAGAACGAGAACCAAATGAATGCCCTGCCGACGGTGTGCCGGCGCAGCACCAAGGGTCAGTCCGAACCGCCCTTTGGCACGGTCATCGCAAATGCCGGCAGCAGCACGTGGATCTTTCGTCCCATCTCGTCCACGCCGTGGAAGCTGCCCTCCGCCCGGGCATCGCCGCCGGCCACATGGTAGCTGTTGTAGGAAAACTGTTCGCCGGGCGCGAGGCGGGGAGTCTCACCGACGATCCGGTCGCCCTCGACCACCAGCCGGGTGCCGTCGGCATGGAGAATCACCCATTTGCGGCCGAGGAGCGTGACGGTGTGGTTGCTGGCGTTGTGGATCGTGATGAAGTAAACGAAGGCGTGCGGCTTGTCCGCGGGCAGGCTCGCTCCGCCATGGTGATAGCAGAGTTTGTCGAGCCGGGCGGTGAGGCCGGGCAGTTCCTGGGAGCAGCAACCCACGAGGCTAAGTGACGCGGGATCGGCGCGGCGGCAAGCGGCATTGCGGAAAGCCGCGGGCCGGCCGGCTTTCGACTTGCTGCACGGCGGCGGTCCGCGCACAAACGCCGGTTTCATGGCTAAACTGGCTCTTCTCTCCGTCAGCGACAAAAACGGCCTGGTCGAGTTCGCCGCGGCGCTCGTCCGCCAGCACGGCTACCAGCTGCTCTCCACGGGCGGCACCGCGAAGCTGCTCGCGGAAAAGGGCCTGCCCGTCACCGAGGTCAGCCGGCACACCGGGTTTCCCGAGATCATGGAGGGCCGCGTGAAGACCCTGCATCCGAAGATCCATGGCGGGCTGCTCTGCCGGCGCGACAAGCCGGACCACCTGGCCGAGGCGCGGGCCAACGGCATCGAACTGATCGACCTCGTCGTCGTGAACCTGTATCCCTTCGAGCGGACAGTCGCGAATCCCGGGGTGCATTTTGAGGAGGCGATCGAGAACATCGACATCGGTGGCCCGTCGATGCTGCGCAGCGCGGCGAAGAACCACGAGAGCGTGAGCGTCGTGTGCGATCCCGCGGACTACGGTCCCCTGCTGGCGGCAATGGCGGGACCGGCCGACGGCCTGCTGGCGCTGCGCCGCCGGCTTGCACTGAAGGTCTTCCAGCGCACCGCCGGTTATGACGCCGCGATCGCCCGATACCTCGAGAGCCAGGCCGCCGAGCCGGACCTGGAGGCCCTGGGCGGGTTTCCCGGCACGCTCACGCTTTCATGGAAGAAGGCCCAGTCGCTGCGCTACGGCGAAAATCCCCACCAAAAGGCGGCGCTCTACGGCACGTTTCACGAGCACTTCCAGCAGCTGCAGGGCAAGGAACTCAGTTATAACAACATTCTCGATATCACGGCGGCGACCTATCTCATCGGGGAATTCGAGCGGCCGACGGTGGCGATTCTCAAGCACACCAATCCCTGCGGCGTCGCCAGCGCGGACACCCTGGCCGAGGCCTGGGAGAAGGCCTATGCCACCGACCGGCAGGCGCCCTTCGGCGGCATCATCGTGGTGAATCGCACGCTCGACGGCGGCCTGGCGAGGGCCATCGCCGAGATCTTCACCGAAGTGATCATTGCGCCGCGGTTCAACGACGAGGCGCTCGCCATTCTGGGTAAGAAGAAAAACCTCCGCCTCATGATTGCCCGGGAGGGACTCGGCGCGGACGCCCTGCAGGAAATCCGCTCCGTGGTCGGCGGGGTGCTCGTGCAGGATCGCGACCGCACACTTGGCCAGGTCGGGGACTTCAAGGTCGTGACCAAGCGCCAGCCGACGGCGGAGGAATGGACCTCGCTGCTGTTCGGCTGGAAAATCGGCAAGCACGTGAAGTCCAATTCCATCGTTTACACCCGGGGCGAACAGACTCTCGGAGTGGGAGCCGGTCAGATGGCGCGGGTGGACAGTTCCCGCATCGCAGTATGGAAGGCCAGGGAGGCGGGCTTGAGCCTCAGGGGCTCCGCCGTCGCAAGCGAGGCGCTCTTTCCGTTTCCTGACGGACTCATTGCCGCCGCCGATGCGGGCGCGACGGCGGCGATCCAACCCGGCGGCGCCATCCGCGACGAGGAAGTGATCAAGGCGGCAGACGACCGGGGCATGGCCATGGTGTTCACCGGCATCCGCCACTTCAGGCACTAGCCGACGGATCTGTTACAGATTGGGGTTTGCGCCGGACCTGGTGCCACGGTTCGACAAACTCATCCCGATGAGATATCCCCGCCCATCTTCCCGGGAATCAGATCCAGGCGAATTAGTTTCCGCTCAAGGCATGGTTTAGGCTTCCCAAGTGCATCATGAGGGCAGTGGAAATATTGCCATGTTTGGTGCTCGCGCTGGCAGCCTTGCAGCCGGCTCTTGGTGCAGGGAGTCTCCCTGATCCGCTGGCGGATGCCAAGGTTCTGGCAGCTTCGCGCCCGGGTTTGTGCGTGATGCGCGTCGTCGGCGACTCAATGCGACCTTTTTTCGACGACGGCGCGGTGGTTGTCGTGAAATCCATTCCGGTCGAATTCCTCGCGCCCGGCATGGTGATCGTCTATCGCAATCGTTTCGGGGAAACCGTGACGCACCGCGTGGTCGTCAAGGTCGACGGCGGGTGGCGGGTCAAGGGCGAGAGCAACACGAAGCCTGATAGCACACTGGTCACCGCCCGCAACCTGATCGGCCTCGTTTACGCGGTGTTTTGCGCCCGGCCACCGCCCGATTCGCCTTCTCTGTCTGCGGTTGCGGTCGCGCTCGCTGCTCCGGCACGCTGAAGCGGGACCGGCAGAGCGCAGGTGCATTCTTTTCGGACTAGCGCGGGAAGGAGTTTTTCCCCACGGTGACGCAATGTTCGATCCCGTTGAAAAACTTAAGGAATATGTGCGTCACCCCAGCGTGTCGGCCGATCCCGCGTATGCCGAGGGAATGCGTGGTGCCCGCGATTGGGTGGCGGCGCTACTGACCTCAATCGGCTTTTCCGTCGAGGTTGTGCCGACCGCCCTGCATCCGGTGATCGTGGCCAAACGAGGAGGCGATCCCAGCTGGCCGCACGTCATCATTTACGGACACTACGATGTCCAGCCCCCTGATCCGCTGGAGTTGTGGGAAACGAAGCCGTTCGATCCCGTCATCCGCAACGGCCGCATGTACGGACGGGGCACGGCTGACAACAAAGGGCCGCTCATGGCCCACCTGACGGCTGTCGGACGCCTGCTGGAGCGCGACCCGAAGCTGCCGTTGCGCATCACATTTGTGATTGAAGGCGAGGAGGAAATCGGAAGCCAAAACTTCAAGAGTTTCCTCGGGCAGCATCGCGCCAAGCTGGAGGGAGCAGATTTCATTTTCCTCTCCGACACGGCATTGCCGAACCGAGAACAGATGGTGATCACCGTGGGCCTGCGCGGGCTGGTTTGCTTCGAGGTGGAACTCACCAACGCCCGCAGCGATCTTCACTCCGGGCTGCATGGCGGCGTGCTGCTGAATCCAATCCAGGCCCTGGCCGAACTTTGCGCCTCCCTGCACACCCCGGACGGTCGGGTGAACATCGCGGGATTCTACGATGACGTGGTAAATGTGGAACCATGGGAACGGGCGCAGCTCGCGGCGCTCGGCCTGAAGGAAAAGGATTATGCTGATTTTCTCGGCATCGAGCGGTTCCATGTGCCGACCGGCTATACGCCATTCGAGGCCATCCGCTTCCTACCAACGCTTGAGTTCAACGGCTTTGGCGGCGGCTACCAGGGCGAAGGCTCGAAAACGGTGATTCCCAGCAAGGCACGCGTGAAGATCAGCTGCCGCCTGGTGTCCAACCAGGAACCCGAAAAAATGAAGCGCATCATTTTCCAGGCGGTGCGTGACCGGGTTCCGTCGGGATTGAAGCTCAAGCTGACCGAGCAGCACGAGGCGACGCCTTATGTCGTGGTGCCGCCCGATCGCCCCAACACGCCCAAGGACCAGTCGCCCGTTCTCGCCCGCGCGTTTCGCGCAACGGATGCCGCGGTGACCGAGGTGTGGGGCCGGGCTCCGCTTTACCTGCGCGAAGGCGGCAGCGTGGGGCTCATCGCCGACCTGAAAAAGGAACTCGGCCTCGACGCCATCATGATGGGACTGTTTCTTCCGGAGGACAACCTGCACGCGCCGAACGAGAGCTTCGATCTTTCGATCATGGAAATGGGCAGCCGGGCATCGGAAAAAATCCTCGAACGGGTAGCGCGAGGCTAGGGGAGCCGCATTCGGACATCTCCGCCTCGACGAGGATTCGGTGGCAAAAAAAAGGCCCCGGATTGTTCCGGGGCCTCAAAATTGCAAAGGGCAGGGTTATTTTTTGACGATGACCAATTCCACCCGGCGATCCTTGGCCATGGTTGCATCGTCCGCCTGCTTGGCTGCTTCAAGGCTGCCCTTGGACAGGGTCTCGAGCTTGTCGGCCGCGACCCCGATCTTTCCGAGGTATCTTTTGGCGGCGTTCGCGCGGCGATCACCGAGCGCCAGATTGTATTCCGCTGTCCCGCGCCAGTCGCAATGACCCTCAAGGAGCAGGCGCTGGTCGGGATGATCCTTCAGGTACTGGGCGGCCGCCTGAAGCTTCGTGCGCTCGCCGTCCTTGATATCAAAGCGGTCGAAATCGAAATAGACCGACTCCAATTTGCCGCGCAGCGTACCATCCGGCCCGAAGTCGTCTCCGGCCGAACGGGCCTGGAGGCCGTCCGCCGCGAAATTCGTCGGGACATCCGTAGGGGTCGGCGTGACTCCGCCGTTCTGCGGGCCCATTACGGTCTGATTCGGCGTGGGCCGAGTGGGCTTCTTGCTGCAGCCCGCCAGAATCAAGGCGGAGCCGGTCAGAACGAGGAGGAACTTCTTGGCAACAATGTTCATGTGGATGGCGTGAAAGGAAAAGGAGAACGCACGCCATCTATTGGGAGAGTTTTTTGCCGCCGCAAGGCTTTTACTGCGTTTTCTTGGGCTCGATCAGGCCGATTTCCAACGCGTAGCGCGTAAGGCTTGCGACGTCATGCAGGTTCAACTTGCGCATGAGGTTGGTCCGGTGGTTGTCGACGGTCTTCACGCTGATGCCGAGCTTGGCCGCGATCTCCTTGGTGCTGTTGCTCTCGGCGACGAGCTGCAGAATCTCGCGCTCGCGGTCCGTAAGGAAATCCGGGGCCGTGCTCGCGCTCGGATTCGCGACCACGTTGCGCAGAAGCGCGGCCACGGCCGGGCCAAAATAGGTGCCACCGTTGGCCACGGTCTCCAAGCCCTTCTTGAATTCGAACAACCCGGCGGTCTTTTCCACGAACCCATGGGCGCCAGCCTCAAGCATCTCACGCACGAGCATGGGATTCTCATGGCCAGAAAAGACCAGCACCCGCATGGCGGGCAGCTTTTTGCTGATCCGGCGAAGCAGATCCACGCCATTCAGTCCCGGAAGCTTGGCATCAAGCACCAGGACATCGGGTGCGACCTCGAGGCACAGGTTATGAGCGCTCTGACCATCCCCGCTTTCACCCACGAGCTTGTAATTGGGATCCAAGCGGAGGATTTCCGCCAGCATTTCACGGATGGCGGTCTGGTCTTCAACAATAACGAGGCGTTTCATTAAAAACAGCGGGGTTGTGGTTTTTAGCCAAGTGTTTACATCCTCTTGCATTTGAAAACCACAATTTGCGAGCTTTCACCCGAAATCGGAAATTAACCACATTTTGACAGTTGATGGCATGAGCTTCGATTTCGTCACGCCAAACTGCAGGATTCGGACCGCCGGATTATGCGCAATCATGGGGGTTGCTGGCTGCGCCGGACCCAATGCTCGAACGACGCCGGAGGCGCCGCCTGGCACTGCCCGCCGAGAGGCCTGGCACGATGCCGAGCTGCTGGCGGCGATCGAACCGGGCCGTGATGTCCTGCTTGGCGCAGGCGATTCCATGGCTCCCATTTATGGTGACGGCACGATTCTCGTCATCCGGCCAGTAGCCTTTGAAGATCTGCGGGAAGGCATGACGGTGGTATACCTCAATTCCGAAGGGCGCCGGGTCGCGCACCGGCTCGTCCGGCACGAGCAGGAAGGCTGGAGAGCTCAGGGCCTGAATAATCGGGATCCCGACTCCGAACTCGTCACCGCGCGGAACCTGGTGGGCCAGCTGTACGCGAGCCTGGCGCGTCCGCCGGAGGACAAGACGCACGGGACGTCCCCATAGCGCCCTCAGCACCGGGATGGTGGGCTGGCTGGGATTCGAACCCAGAACCAATTGCTTAAAAGGCAACTGCTCTACCATTGAGCTACCAACCCCCGATCCAAAGGAATGTGCGAAATAGGTTTTCGGTCCGCGGCTTGGCAAGAAATTTCTCCCCCGAAACCTGCCTCACAGTTGACCGGAACGCCCGCGCGGTCTACGCAAATCCCCCTAAACCTTGGGAACAATTCAAAAATACGCCCGTCAGAGCGAAGTTGAACGTATGTCAACCAAAGCTCAAGAAGTTGCCTTTGACCGTCTCTTGGTGGACCGCTTCAAGAGCGGGGACCAGACCGCCTTCAACGAGATGGTCTCGCGCTACTGGGACCGCATCTACGCGATGGTCAACCAGCTCCTGCGCAATCAGCAGGACGCCGAGGAAGTGACCCAGGACGCGTTCATCCGGGCCCATCGCGGCCTCGCCAATTTCCGTGGAGACTCCGCCTTCTCCACCTGGCTCTACCAGATCGCGACCAACCTGGCGCGCAATCGGTATTGGTACTGGTGGCGCCGCAAGCGCGACAAGTCCGTCTCCTTCGATGCCCCCGTCAGCGCCGAGAATTCCACCACGCTGGCCGATATCATCCCCGCCGAGCTGGAGACGCCGGAAGACGCCACCGTCACGCAGGAATTTGTCAGCCGGATCGCGACCGGCATGGAAAAACTCAGCGCCAAGCACCGGGAGATCCTGGTGCTGCGAAACATCAAGAACCTCTCATACGAGGAGATCGCGGCGATCCTCGGCATCTCGGTCGGAACGGTCAAGAGCCGCATCGCACGGGCGCGGGAAAGCCTTCGCGCCAAGATGGGAGACGATTTCAAATGAAAGATTCCAAGTTCATCGAACTGCTCAACCTCTACCTCGACCAGCAGATCGAGCCCGCCGACGCCGCGCGTCTCGAGGAGGAAATCGCCCGGAATCCGGCTCGCCGTGCAACCTACCAGCAGTACTGCCGGATGCATCGCGCGTGCACCATGCTCTTCGAGCAGTCGCATTCCACCGCGGAGGTAGGGGTCAAGCTGGCCACGGCTGCGGCCTCCGCCGACGAGAAGATCGAGGCTTTTCCGTCCTCCCGGCCCGGGCTTTCGTGGCTTGGTTATGGCTCGGCTCTCGCGGCGGCCGCATGCGTCGCATTTGTGATTCTTAATCGCCCGGCGAAAGTGGATTCCGCCAAGGCCCCCGTCGCCATCGCTCAGGTTGCTCCGGCGGTGGCCGTACCGCCGGCTGCCACGCCTTCGTCTCCGGCGGTCATGCCCGGACGCCTGATCGCGCATAGCGACGTCCATTTTGCGCCGAATGGCTCGAAAGTTGAAGCCGTCGCCGATGAGGCTCCGTCACTGGATTGGGTACGGCAGGTAAAGTTCGTTCCGGTGTCGCATCTCTCGGCTTCGGAGCTGGTCTTCGAGCCGCATCCCAATATCCGGAAGGACAGCGACCAAAAAGTCTTCGAGAGTCCGTTGCCGCTTCAGGGCAACGTCGAGCAGGCTGCCTTCCAGTTTCAGCGCTAATTCAGCGCCTTCTTGACCAGGGTCTCGGTCGTCGCCTTCGCGCCCAGTGCGAGGGCCGCCTGACGAACCGCTGAGTCTGCATCCGCCGCGCGGTAGCCGAGCGCAACCAATGCGGCGACGGCATCCCGGTGTGTGCTGGGAGCGGATTCGCCGCCCGGCGTTTCACCGGAAGTCGTCGCTCCTCCCGCGGTTCCTACCTTCGCCTTCAGTTCGACCACAAGGCGCTCGGCCGTCTTTTTTCCGATCCCCGGGCATTTCGCGAGGGTGCCGATATCACCCATCCGGATCGCCCCCTGCAAAAGGGGAAGCGAGAGTTTGCTCATGATCGTCAAGGCCACCTTCGGCCCGACCCCCGTGACCTGTTCGATCATGAGGCGGAAAAAATCCCGCTCCTCCGCACTGGCAAACCCGTACAAAGTCTGGGCGTCCTCGCGGTACACCACATGCGTGTGCAGACGGACCGTGGACCCGGGGCCGGGAAGTTTTTCCGCGGTGGTGACGGGGACATTCACCTCGTAACCCAGCCCGTTCAATTCGACGATGGCGTGAAGCGGGGTGGCCGCGACCAGCGTGCCCTGGATCGATGTGATCATCTAGCGCAGCCCGAGGACGTCCTGCATGTCGTAGACACCGGGCGGTTGCGTGACGACCCACTGGGCGGCGCGCAGTGCTCCCCTCGCGAAGATGCCCCGGTCGCTGGCCTTGTGCGTGAGCTCAAGCCGTTCGCCGAGGGCGGAAAACATGACGGTGTGATCGCCCACGACGTCTCCCCCCCGCAGGGAATGAACGCCGACCTCGGTCGGCTGTCTCTCACCGGTGATGCCTACCCGGCCGTGTCGCAGCGCATCCGCTCCGAGCTTTCGTTCCTCGAGGATGATTTCCAGCAAACGCGCCGCCGTGCCGCTGGGTGCATCCTTCTTGAAGCGATGGTGCATTTCCACGACCTCGACGTCATAGTCGGAACCGAGAACTCCCGCCGCGCGGCGGGTCAGGGCAAAAAGAAGGTTTACTCCGACCGAGAAATTTCCCGCCCACACGCACGGCACCTTGGCGGCAAGCTTGAGCAATTCCACTTTGGCGGCCGCCGCGTGGCCCGTGGTGCCAATGACCACCGGCTTGCGTCGCGCCACAGCCAGTTCCAGCAGGGCCTTGGTGGCGTGGTGCGAGCTGAAATCCACGACCACATCACCGGCGCCAAACGCCACGGCGAGATCGTCGCCCGCATCGATCGCCCCGGCCACCGTCACGCCCATCTCCGGCGCCGCGGCTGTGATCGCGTGGCCCATGCGGCCCTTGCAACCGGTGAGGAGGATGCCGATGGCCATGGCGCGATCAGCGTTCGAGGGTGGACAGCACCCCGGCCAGCGCGCGGGCATTGGCGGCCGACATCTCGCAAAGGGGCGCGCGCACCTCAGCCGAGGCGATGATTCCCGCCCGCACCAGCGCGGTCTTGATCGGCACGGGATTGGGTTCGATGAAGATCGCCTTGAACATCGGGTAAAGTCGTCGATGCAGGGCGGAGGCTTTCTTGAAATCGTTGCGCAACGCGAGTTGGACCATGCGGCCCACCTCTCGAACATAAAGGTTCGAGGCCACGCTGATCACGCCCTCGGCGCCCACCGCCATGAAGGGCAGGGTGAGGGAGTCGTCGCCGCTCAACACCGTGATGTCGCGGCCGAGCGCCTGCTTCAGCTGGTCCACCCGGTCGACGCTGCCGCCTGCTTCCTTGATACACGAGACGTGGGCGTACTTCGCCCGCAGGCGTTCGACCACGGCCACGCTGATTTCAACTCCACAGCGACTGGGAATCGAGTAAAGGATAATGGGCTTGTCGGTCGCCTCGGCCAGAGTGGCAAAGTGACGGAAGATACCCTCCTGGCTGGGCTTGTTGTAATAAGGCGCCACGACCAGCATCGCATCGGCACCGGCTTCATGCGAAAGTTTCGTCAGCTCAACCGCCTCCTGCGTCGAATTGGACCCGGTGCCGGCAATGACCGGAACCCGGCCGCGCGCCTCCTGAATTACCGCCCGGATGACGCCCATGTGCTCCTCGTGCGACAGGGTCGGCGACTCACCCGTGGTGCCAACGGGCACGAGACCGTTGATGCCGCCCTTGATCTGGTGGGCCACGAGGCGGGCCAGATCATCATAGGCGACCTTCTGTCGCTTGAAGGGCGTGACCAGCGCAGTAATGGTGCCGGTGAGAGTTGGTAAATGCATGGACAGGAGGAGCGGGCAGGCAATGAAGCCTTGCTGAACACAGCAGGGCGATTTACAGAATCCGCAACGTTTTTTTGCCCTGTATCCCTCCATGACGCCAAACACTGAAATGTTCAACGACCTCCTGAAGCTCGCCGTCGACAGCGGCGCCAGCGACATCGTGGTCAAATCCAACAAACCCGGCTATGTGCGTCTGGCCGGGCGCTTGAAACCCGTGGACATGGAGCCGATCACCTGCCCGGAGGCACAGGCGTTCGTCGACGAGAACGTGCCCGGGGTCTTCAAGGCGAAATGGAATGACGACGGACAGGTCGACTTTGCCTACGCGGCCGACGGGGTGGGCCGGTTCCGCGTCAATGCGTTCCATCAGCGCGGCCTCGTCAGCATCGTCATGCGGCACATCAAGAGCCGCGTGCCGAGCTTTGAGGACCTCGGACTCGGCCAGACGGCCGATGCGCTGATCAAGCTGTCCCAGGCCAAGGACGGGATTTTGCTCGTCTGCGGCGCGACCGGGTCGGGCAAGAGCTCGACCATGGCCGCCATGCTGAACTGGATCAACGTCAACCTCGACAAGCACATCGTCACGATCGAGGACCCGATCGAATATACCTTCCAGGACGAGAAGTCACTTTTCCAGCAGCGCGAAATCGGTCTCGACGTGCCGAGCTTCGAGCTGGCGATCAAGTCGGTGCTGCGCCAGAACCCCGACATCATCCTGATCGGCGAAATGCGCGACAAGGAGACGTTCGAGACCGCGATCAGCGCGGCGGAAACGGGGCACCTCGTGTTCTCCACCATGCACGCCGCGACCGTCGCCCAATCCCTGACGCGTCTCTTTGAATTCTTCCCGCCCGAACAGATCGCCCAGGCCCGCCGCCAGATCGCCGGATCGCTGCGCGGCTTCATCTGCCAGAAGCTCATTCCCACGATCGAGGGCACGGGCCGGGTGCCTGCAAACGAGATTCTCAGCGCCGACGCGGTGGTCAAAAACCTGATCCTTGAGGGCCAGAACGAAAAACTGCAGGGCATGCTGGAGAGCGGCAGCGATTCGACCAGTTTTTCCTTTAACAAGGATATCTACCGCCTCATCAAGGCGGGCAAAATCAGCAAGAACGACGGCCTCAAGTTCTCGCCCAACCCCCAGGCCTTGGAAATGAACCTGAAGGGAATTTTCATGAAAAGCGGCTGAGTCCCCGCCATGCCGAGCGCACGATTCATCCTTGGGCCGGGCTTGCTCCTCGCTTTTGCCAGCGCCGGGCTGGCCGCTGCCGACGCACCGAAGCAGCCGGTCAGCGAGACCATCAATGCAGCCAGGCAAGGTCTCGAGGCGCTCAAGGCCGACCCAACTCTGCCAAGCTCGGACCTCCGGCTGGCGCTGCCGAGTTTTGATACCCCGTCACTGACTTTGCCCGCTCCAAACGCCTCACCGCTGCCGGCGACCTCGACCCAGCCGGAGAAGCCGACGGCCTTCCAAGCCGGCAAGTCCGGCTCCTGGTTGATTGATGCCATGGAAAAAAATGCGTCGTCATCCGCCTCCGACCCCCATCGAGGAAAGACGGGCCGGACGAACGACGATGCCAAGGACGGCCTCGGCCTGACGCTGGGATCCGAGCGCAACCCCACCGATGACAAGGGCAACACTTTCGCGGAGAATGTGGCGGGCGACCGCACCGGGCCTTCGGACCAGTCGCCGGTGAAGGACGCACCCAATCCACTGGGAGGTTTCATGGCCGGATGGATGACTTCGCGCGATTTCAACCTGCTCTACAAGACAACGGATGGAGGCGGTGCGCCCTTCGCATCGATGTCGACGCCCACCGATAATCCCGGTTTGAACCTCCTGCCGGCCGGCACGGATTTTGCCGCCGCCATGCCCGGGGGATCTGCAGTCGTTGCCGTGCCCCGTCCCAGCCCCGGCCTGGAGCGACCCGAAAATCCCTATCTGCAGGCGCTCGCGCCTGTGCTTTTGCCCGGTGGTGGCGGCCCCGCCGATTTATCGACTCCACCAATGCTGATGCCGCCTCTTTCTGCCCCGGTGCCGCTCCAACCGGATGCGTCCGCACGATCGCAGGCCCAGGGAGGGCCGGGCGCCGATTTGCCCGAAATCCTCAAGCGTGACGACAACGCCAAGTACTTTCCCCAGTTGAAACACTTTTAGGGCTTGGTTTTCGCCGCGCCGGGCGATTTTCTGAAGAGTTTCAACATGGCACTGGCACTTTTGTTTGCAGGGCAGGGAGCCCAAAAGGTTGGCATGGGCAAGTCGCTGTACGACGCCTCACCCGCCGCGCGAGCCCTCTATGACGAGGCGGGGCGGATCCTGGGCTGGGACCTGGCCAACGTGAGTTTCGGCGGCCCGGAAGCCGAGTTGACGCAGACCAAGGTCTGCCAGCCCGCCCTGTTTGTGCATGGGCTGGCCATGCTCGCCGCCCTTCAGGAGGCGCAGAGACTGCCGGCTGGCGGCCCGCGGTATGCCCTTGGGCTCAGCCTCGGCGAGGTCACGGCCTATGCCGCCGCCGGCGTCTTTGATTTTGCCACGGGTCTTCGCATCGTGGCTGAGCGCGGCCGCCTCATGCAGCTCGCCTGCGAGCAATCCTCGGGCGGAATGGCCGCCGTAGTCGGCGAAGATCGCGCAAAGGTCCAGGAACTTTGCCGCGAATTCGGCATCGAAGCCGCTAATTTCAATGCGCCCGGGCAGATCATCATTTCCGGCGAAAAAACCAGGATCGAAACCGCCGTCGCCGCGGCCAAGGAGCGCGGCATGAAGAAAGTCATCCCGCTCAATGTCGCCGGCGCGTATCACAGCCGCCTGATGGAACCGGCCCGAAGCGCTTTCGCGGCGTTCCTCGACGGCATCCCGTTCCGCGCGCCGGGGTTCACGGTGTTCACCAATACCACGGGACAGGCCGTCAGCGACCCCGTGGCGATCAAGGCCGCGTTGGTGAAGCAGGTGGTGTCGCCGGTCCTGTGGGAGGACTGCATGCGGGCGGCCGCCGGTGCCGGGACCACCGAGTTCTGGGAACTCGGCCCGGGCGGGGTGCTCGCCGGCCTTGCCCGTCGCACGGACAAGGCATGGAGCGTGAAAAGTTTCTCGGAGTTTTCTGACCTGAACGCCTGACGATGCCCGCCAAGAACACCCGCAATTTCTGCATCATCGCGCACGTCGACCACGGCAAAACCACGCTCTCCGACCGGCTGCTTGAGCACACCAACACCATCGAGCAGCGGGTCATGACCGACCAGCACCTCGACTCGATGGACCTCGAGAAGGAGCGCGGCATCACGATCAAGTCGCACCCGGTCACGATGACCTACCGCGCGAAGAACGGTCAGGACTACAAGCTGAACCTGATGGACACGCCCGGGCACGTGGATTTCTCCTACGAGGTCTCGCGCAGCCTGGCCGCCTGCGAAGGAGCCGTGTTGCTGATCGACGCCGCGCAGGGGGTCGAGGCCCAGACCGTGGCCAACGCGCACCTGGCTTTCGCGCAAAAACTGAAGGTGATCCCGGTCATCAACAAGATCGACCTGCCCAGCGCCAACCTCGAGCTCTGCACGCGCCAACTGGAGGACATCCTCTCGATTCCCGCCGAGGAGGCGATTCTCGCCAGCGGCAAGTCCGGCATCGGCATCGAGGACATCCTCGAGGCCGTCGTGGCCCGGGTTCCGCCGCCGCGCTGGACGGATTATCCGCAGACCCGCTGCCTGGTCTTCGACTCGCTTTACGACTCCTATCGCGGCTGCATCGCGTATGTCCGCGTGTTCTCCGGCACCATCAAGGCCCACGACATGATGATGCTGATGAGCAACGGGCAGAAGGCCGAGGTGAAGGAGGTCGGGGTGTTCATGCCCAAGATGACCAAGATCGCCGCGCTCGGCGCCGGCGACGTCGGATACATCGTCTCCAGCATCAAGAACACGGCGGACATCAAGACCGGCGACACCATCACGCTGGCCGCGCGGCCGGCGACGGAGATGCTTCCCGGTTACAAGGAAGTACGCCCGCTGGTGTTTTGCGGCCTCTATCCGCTCGAGAGCGATGACTATGAGAAGCTCAAGGCCGCGCTGGGCCGGCTGCGCCTCAACGACGCCGCGTTTGTCTACGCCTCGGAAAGCTCGCTCGCCCTCGGCTTCGGCTTTCGCTGCGGCTTCCTCGGCCTGCTCCACATGGAGATCATCCAGGAGCGCATCCGCCGCGAGCATGGCGTCGACATCATCTCGACGTACCCCAGCGTAATCTACCACGTCATCAAGCAGGGTGGCGAGGAGTTGGACGTGGACAACCCGGTCAACATGCCGGACCCGGGCACGATCCTCGAGATCAAGGAGCCGACCATCCGGGCATCCATCATTCTCCCAAACGACTCGATGGGCGACATCCTTGCGCTGATCATGGAAAAGCGCGGCGTGTGTGAACACACCGACACGCTCGACATGAACCGTGTCATGCTCCGCTGCGTGCTGCCGCTGAACGAGATCCTCGTCGATTTCAACGACCGCCTGAAGAGCATCACTCACGGATACGGCTCGATGGATTACGAACTGGGCGACTACCTGACCTCCGACCTGGTCAAGATGGACATCATGATCAACGGCGATCCGGTCGACGCGTTCGCGTGCATTGTGCACCGCGAAAAAGCGGAAGCCAAGGGCCGCCAGTTGTGCGAGAAGCTCGCGGAAATCATCCCGCCGCAAATGTTCAAGGTCGCGATCCAGGCGGCCATCGGAGGCAAGATCATCGCGCGCGACAACGTGCGCGAAATGCGGAAGGACGTCACCGCGAAGTGCTATGGCGGCGACATCAGCCGCAAGCGCAAGCTCCTCGACAAGCAGAAGGAGGGCAAAAAGAAGATGAAGCTGATCGGCAAGGTCTCGATCCCGCCGGACGCCTTCATCAAGGTGCTGCAGAACAATTGAGGCCCGGCCGTGCGCATGTACACCGGCGAGTTCGGCGAGCTGTGGCGGGCCGCCAAGAAAGTGCTGGGATGGCTGGGCCTGCGGGACGGGGCCGCCCAGATCCGGGAGAACGCGGGGAACTGGCTCGAGGTCGCCGACCGGGTCTGGCACTACCGGCGCGACCAGTTGAGCGAGTCCGAACGAAGGGATTTGCGCGGCCACTGCGAGGCGCTGCGCCAAAATCTCCGTGAAGGTGCCGAGCCGGCGAAACTCAAGCTGTTGATCGAGGAATTGGAGCCGGTGCTGCGCCATTGCGGCGGCCGGGTTTATCCCAAGTCCGCGCTGACCGAGAACGTGGAATTTCTCGTCGTCGCGGCCATCGTCATCCTCGGCATCCGCACGTATTTCGTGCAGCCATTCAAGATCCCGACAAACTCGATGTGGCCGAGCTACTACGGGATGACAGCCAGAGTCTACCACCTCCCCGCCGAACGCCCCGGTCCGCTGGCCAGGGCTTTCGGGTTCCTGGCCGGTGGCGCGGTGAACTACGACCTCCCGGCGCCCGACTCCGGCGAGGTTTCGGCCGACTTTTTCGAGAGCGGTTACCTCGCCTACACCGAGACTCCCGGTCGCCGCTGGCTGGTTTTTCCCACCACGCTGCATGTCTACAGCCTGTATGTGAACGGCACTCCGGTGCGGATCGAGGTGCCGGAGGACTTTCGATTTGAAGAGGTGATCCAGGAGGCGTTTTTCCACGGTCACGACGACATGATGGCCCATCTGCGCCGCGAAGGGGCGCGGGGGGGCGCGGAACCCGTGATGCTCAACGTGCACCCCGGCTCGGGTCCGTACCGCGCGTACCGTTTCAGCCTTGGGCGGTCGGTCAGGCGGGGAGAAATGCTCCTCGCCTTCGACCTGCTCACCGGCGACCAGCTCTTTGTCGACCGGATGAGTTACCATTTCGTGCGCCCGGCGGTCGGGCAGGGGTTCGTCTTCCGGACAGACAACATCCCGGGAATCAGCGACGACGGCAGCCGGATCCAGCAATATTACATCAAGCGCCTCGTGGGCCTGCCTCGCGACACGCTGGAAATAAAAAAATTCACCCTGTATCGCAATGGCGCGCCGATCACCGGCACTCCCGCGTTTGCGAAGAACGCCCGTCAGGAGGAAGGTTATCCCGGCTACCAAAATGTCGGTGCCCTCGGCCTGGGCCAGGCCATGAAGGTTCCACCCGGCGGATTCCTCGCCCTTGGCGACAACTCGGCGAACAGCAAGGACGGACGCGATTGGGGTTACGTGCCGGCCAAGGATGTCGTCGGGAAACCCCTTTTCATCTACTATCCCTTCACGCGGCGCTGGGGGCCGGCCCGTTGAGGGTGTCGCTTACAAGAGCGAATCAAGGTACTGGTTTCCCTGGATGCGGAGCAGCCTCCCGCACTCCGCGGGCTTCATCATCGCGGCCGACCGCGTGCAATACCGCCGCGAGATTCGCCCGCGCATCGGCGTAATCGGGCCGGAGTCTCAACGCCGCTTCGTAGTGCTGGATGGCCTCTTCATTCCGCCCAAGTTTCAGGAGGATCGCCGCCAGGTTGTTGTGCACCTCGGGCAAATCCGGTTTCAGGCGCAATGCGGCCTCGTAGTGCGCAATCGCCTCCGGCAGCCGCCCGAGACCGGAAAGCGCGTAAGCCAGATTTGCCTCCGCGCCGCTGTAGTCCGGCTTGTGCCGCAGGGCCTCCCCATAGGCCGCGACGGCCTCGGGCAGGCGCCCGGCAACGACGAGGTCGCCGCCGAGATTGTTCCAGGCCTCGGCATAGCCGGGTTGCAGCCGCAGGGCCTCCCGGTGCTGCGCGATCGCATCCTCCGTGCGGCCGAGGGATCGCCAGGCCAGCCCGAGGTTGTTGTGCGCGATGGGATATTCGGGATGCAGCCGCACCGCGGCTTCGAAGTGGCCGGCTGCTTCCTGCGTCCGGCCGTGGAGGCGCTCGTATTCACCCAGGTTGTTTTGCACCATCCAGCTGTCGGGATTCCGTTGGAGCACGGACTCATACAGGGTCGGCAGGTCGCGGTAAAACCCGCTCTGGCGCCAGGTGAGCAACCCCAACACGCCCAGGAGCGCCGCCGCGACCGGCAGGCGCAGGGCCGGCAACGCGGTCCGGTTGAACATCTCCCACAGGCTGGACGAAACGAGGACCAATATGCCGATGCTCGGCAGATACTGCCAGTGATCCGCGACGAAGGAAAACTTGAACGGGTAGATGTTAAAGAATCCGAGTGTAGGGAAAAGCGATCCCACAAAGAACAAATAGCCTGCCAGCGGCGCCCGCGAACGGTGGCGCACCAGCCATAACGCAGCCGCCAGCAACAAGGCGCCGGCAGGGTACAGCCATTGGCTGAGATCAGCCGGGTTCACCTGCCAGTGCGGATAGATGAAAATCAACTCCGCCGGCCAGGCCAGCTTGCCCAGATAGAACCAGATGATTCTTCCGGCCAGGAGGCATCGCTGCAGCAGCGACAGGTCGAAATCGGACCCGTGGGCCCCGATGTAATTTCGCTCCACCCATGCCGTGAACAGCCCGAGCATCGCTCCGAGCACGAACCACGGAAGCAGCGGCCGCACGTCCTGTTGCCAATCCAAACGGCCCCGTCGCCACCAGAACACCACGAGCAGTCCGGCCGGCAGCGTCGCAGTCACGGACTTGGTCAGCAATGCCAGCAGGAAGAAACCCGAGGCCAGCCAGTAGGAGCCCGGTGTGCGCCGGGCGTCAAAGCCGAGGTACACCAGGGCCGCGGCAAGGTAGAAGGCGAGGGAAAGCGTGTTCTTCTGCTCGGAGATCCATGCGACCGATTCGACTCCCATGGGATGCAGGGCGAAGAGCAACGCCGCGAACCACGCGCCCTTGATCGCCAGCCGGCCTAGGATTGCCGCGAGCAGGCAGGCGGAGACAGCATGAAGCAGGATGCTGACGAGATGGTATCCCAACGTCGCATCGCCCCACAGCCGGTGCTGAACCCAGAAAAAACTGTGCAGAAAGGGATAATATTGGTCGGTCGCTCCGACTTCGTGCCAGATTCGGACCAGTCCCGCGAAGGATTGCAGGTCAGGGCGGGTCACATGCGCATCGTCGTCCCAAAGCATGCCGCCACGAACGGCCGGGAAATAAACAAGCAAGGTCGCGAGGATCAGTCCCGCGGCCATCCAGACTTGCAGGAAGGGTCGGGCGGACTCAGGCGCAGGTGATTTCACCATGCGCACCGCGCTGACATCGATGGGTTTGATCGGCTTCACCGTTGGGCCCCAAGCCCTGCCGCCACCGTCAATAAGATCAAGCCTTGTCACCCGCGGCCGCGTTGCCAATCGTAGTCGGCAATGGGATCGTAAGATCGCCAAGATTGGATGAATCTCTTCGGTGACTCGAGCGCATGATTGTTTCCGTTAAGATACATCGCTATCCCGAAGGAATATTTCAAAGCTCGACCCGGAAGACCGGCAGGGGCAGAAGCAAGCAAGGAGACTGCTGCATAACCCCTCGGAGTAATCCTAAGATGAAGATTTTGCTTCGCACACTCGCTGTTGGTGTCGGCTTTCTTGCAGCTTGTTTCGTGGGCTGCAGTGCCATTGGTGCATACTTTGCACTCACCCGAATGTTCGTTGGAGACTATGTGGCCGCGATTTTTTTCCTCTTCGCAGCGATATTAGCGGCGCGATGTGTTCAGTCTCTTTGGGCCGTTTCTCCGTTTTGGCATAGAAGGCAGGCGACTGCTGAGATTTGCGCTTTCGGCTTCCTTGTTATGGAGTGGCCACTTGTAGCAAACATCGAGTCGCACAGCGAAGGCGTTGTTAGGGGTGTAATTCAACTAACGGCAGTTGCTGTCGTGGTGTTCGTCTATTTTACCACCGATCAAGTTTTGAAAGCCCGGCAGGAGCGCAAATTGGCTGCTTAGATCACAACAATTGTGCCGAACGTGAGCGTTGACCGCTCCCGATGAAATCCGTTCTGATTATACTGGTCTGTTTGGCGATTATCGGCGGCGCCGTCCGGTATTTCGTCGTTGATGACCCCAAAGTTGACGTTGCCATTTCTTACGTATCCAGTGCTTCACGTCCGATAGCCGTTGACCCGCCAATCGCGCCAATCGAGAACACTTCGGAGGCTTCTGTCCAAGCTACAGGGTCTACTCCGCCTTCTACCTTGAGGTCGATGAAGTTGTCGGCGACCAGTGCAACCCCGAGCACAGCAGAGCTGCCCGCACCGTTGTTAGATATCCCGGATCCACAGGGATTTTTTAATGGGCAGGGTTCTGCCGATCCACAACTTGTAGCTAACGCTACACTAGGCTTAGACCAGTTCGTTTTGACCGACTCTAATTACGTCAGCGAAAGCGCTCATTTAGGCCTATACAACGATCTTAGTTATTTGGCCAGGACGGCTGATGATGTGGCGAAGGATGCGGGTACGGACCCAGTGGCTTCGATGAAATTGCGTAGCGCATTTTCAGATGCTCTCACTGCTGCAATTGACCGTACTGATCGAATTACTCAACGTGGTACAGAACTAGCCGTAGACATTGCGAAGACTCATGAGTTGAAGGCCCTATTGAACGTGGCCAAGAGTAGATTGAGCCAGTGACGCTCACTAAAACGGCTCTGGTTGACGTTTTTACCGAGCCGGCAGAAGAAGGCCTACCGCTAACCAAACCGGACTTTCTCGAGCATAGCCTTACGGTAACTAACAGCTATTCAGGTCATTATGTAGAAGGCAACGCACAATAAATAATGTGCGATACAAATTAGTCCCACTTATGCACTTAGGAGAGCGTTCCCTTACCAGCAAGACAGATTCAAATGCTGGCATTTGTCGCCGCTGAAAAAAGGATGGACGGTGAATGAACTATCCCAGACAGCCCAGGACGACTCGACACGACTATCGTGGCAGGCCAGAAATATGCGTGAACACGCCACAGACCAAAAAGAAAATCACGATCAGAATCCGCGCTGAAACCTACGAAGTCCTCGGCGCCAGCGCCACCAAGCTGGGGAAGAAAATTCCGTCCCTGGTTGCCGATCTCGCCGAGGCCATGACCGAGGTGAAGCCCGAGAGGTTTCACGAAGCTGTAGCCGCGATGACCCGTGCTGGACGGTAGCCTAGGGAGCCGTCGAACAATGCTTGCTGGCCACGCTCTTGTTCACCATCGTTAGAGACGATGACTCCCGAACAAACTCCTCCGGTCGGCCCGGTTCAGGTCTACGCGAACGGCTTTCAAATGGGCCTAACCAATGCCGACGTGACGATTTTGCTGCAGTTCAACGGCAAGCCGTTCCAGTCGCTGAACATCTCCCCGATTATCGCCAAGACAATGGCTGTTGGCCTTCTCGAGTGCGTGGAAAAGTTTGAAAAGGCTACCGGTCAAAAGATACCTGTCACGGGTGAGGTGGACGAAGCCTTCAAGAAGGCCGGCTTTCTGGCGAGTCCGGCCCTGCGCGCGTAAGTTATTCTTTTTGCCGATTCCCTGCTTCCAGTGCTTCTTCCGACCAAAACCGATCCTGTGTCCGCTCGTCTGTCAGCTCTCCGTAATTTGCCGAACGGCTGGAAATTCGGCCGCGGCTTAGCTCCTTCTGAAGAGGCGTTGCGCACTGCAGCGGCCCTCAACGACGTCGCGCTTGATGAAGAACTGACAAAGAATGAGATTTTTGCGCATGTTGACGGTGGTGTCATTTTTGTAGTCAATAAGGCCGGCGTTGCCCACGAATTCCACATAAGCCAGACCGGTTTGATTAGCTACCGCGAAGAGACAGAGGAGCGTTATACAGAACCCTCTGAGGTGGGCTCGTTAGATGCAGCAAAAGCGATCATTTTATCCCTAAGTTTCATATGGAGCACATCCTCTATCTCCACCTTGAAGATTTCAGTATTGAACACAGGCGATTCAAAAGCATGGCTTTTGAAAACTCCTCCGACGACTCAGGAATTTCCGTCGTGGACAGCGACTGCGCGATGGCTGCTAGTGGAGACGGCTGCGTCCATGCTAGGCGATTTTACAAGGACATTGCCGGCGAACCGCCTATCTTATTCTCCTTTCGACCGACTGAATTCTACCCGGAATGTGCTATTGTCCCAGAGCCCTCGGCTTCTGGCGACCCGTGCCATCGAAACCTAAAGAAAATATCTCGCGGACGAGCCGAGAAGCTGATGCGGAACAAGCTCGAAGTCGGTGGCAAGAGAGCTGAGGTAAATCCCATTAAATTTTGGATATGTGGGCCGGACGGTCCGTATCCTGCGACTGTTGAGAAGTTAGTCGATCTCAGACGCGCTTACGATGAAGGGCTGAGGCAGCGATCGGCGTGATTTCATTCGCCGGACTCGGTCGCTGCCGGCCTGCCGTAAATCAAGTTCTCTCTCCGCAATTTTTGCATTTTTTCTCTACGTCGCGGTCGGGTACATCCACCCAATTCGCGCATTTTACGCCGACAGCCCGGCGAAACTGCCGATAGAGTTCAGTCCGATCAATATCGACATTAGGGTAGACGTTAGCGACGGCCCGTTCGAGTGCGCGCTTCATGTCATAATCGAGGTACTCGATTATACTTTCGATTCTGACTTTTGCCATGGTGGGTACTCCTTTACGGGTGTTGGTTCGGCTCTCTTTCAGATAGCTCAAGGAATCTTCACCAGTGTTGGATCATAGCCCTCGCTCTCGATCTCAACAGTGTCACTTGAAGCAAGCCCCGGCAGTGGCCATCCGTGGCCGCCGTCGACAACCTGGGTAGCGGTATGTGTTTTGCCTAGGCTTGTAATCTTAATTGAAAATCGGAGTGCTTCACGGGCTTCATTCATGAGGAAGAGAGTGTATCCGGCTCCACGACCCTTTACGAGCCGAGTGGTAACAGGCAGTGTTCGCGCCTTCGCTGCAAGTGGCTGAAGCTGCGCGATCTCAGCCTTTGTCTGCGTCAGTTCGACCTGCAGTTTGCTTATCGTCATCGACTGTTCAGCGACTTGCTTCTCTAGATCCGCGTTCTTCTGTAGCGATGCATCAAGGTCACTCTTTCGCACGCAGCCAACGTCGAGGAGCACCAGTGAAACGGTAAGCAACCAGAGGTAGTTTTTCATAATATTTGGGCTCACTACCATCGCTTATCGTTGAAAGACCTTCAAGGCTTAACAACCACGAGACAGGTCTTCGCCTCTCGCCCGCAAATCAATTCAGTTTTGGGTATCTCGCACGCTGCGCTGGCGTCGCCTTCGTGACGTCAATTACGGCCGGAGCCAACGGAGTGCTTTGGAAGGGGATAGTTCCAGCGCCGGCCGGGGTCGCTGGCCCTTGCTCGGGGGATTCCGGGGCTTCGACTGTGCCGCTTTGACCACGAGGCGGCGCGCTGCGCGACAAATCCGCCGTCCTGACTTGGCCTGGCGGAGGCTGGGGTTGCCCCTCAACGCGGCGCGGAATCTCACGACGGGGCAGCTTCCGGCACGATACATAGACGCTG
>Ga0265319_1000376_pt1 | contig 32311 bp, 22 predicted proteins | sample 4824metaG_FD_192443 | JGI IMG/M metagenome (GOLD analysis project Ga0265319, IMG submission 192443) | Rhizosphere microbial communities from Carex aquatilis grown in University of Washington, Seatle, WA, United States - 4-8-24 metaG | ecosystem: Host-associated > Plants > Roots > Rhizosphere >...
CGGAGTTTTTCGCGCACCAGATCAACCAGCGCCCGGCGTTCATCCTCACGGACGCCATCGGCGACAAGGCGGTGTTCTCCGGCCTCGTGCGGCTGGAGCCGCTCGCCGCGGCGATCGACGCGATGCTCGCGGACACGGCCGCCTACGCGGCGCACCGGGCGCACCACGGCGCGCCGCCGGCGGCGTGAGCCTCACGCCATCCGGCGGTACTTCTGCGCGGGGATCTTCACCCGGTGGCCGGATTCGAGGTCGGTGAAGACGTGCCAGTGCGGATCGGTGACGTCGTGGACGAACACGTCCAGCCGGTGGCCGGGCTCATAGGAGTATTCCTCCATCGCAAAGCCGTGGTCCTCGTGCTTGATGGCTTCGCCGAGTTCGCCGCTGTGCGGCTCGGTGATTTCAATCTTCCAGTTCATGGGCGGAAAGGGGTTCGGGGTGGGAGCGTCTCCCCGCAGGCTGCCGGCCGGCGGCCCGGCGGTCAAGCGCCCGGCGCGAACGCCCGGGAGTCCCGGCGGAAGGTTCGCACCGCGAGCAGCAGCGCGAGCACCATGATCAGGGCGCCCAGGAAGAACGGCGCGCCGGACATCCAGTCAGACCGTCCTTCCGCCACCGCCCAGCCGAAGGTCCAGCCCCCGAGCAGGGGACCCGGGATCCCGGCGAGGCTGGCCAGCCCGGCGTAGACGCCCTGCACGGCGCCCTGTTCATTGGGCGGGACGTGCTTGGTGATGTAGGATTGCAGCGCGGGCCCGGACACGCCGGCGCAGCAGCCCAGGATCATGACGACATAGATCATCCAGCCCTGGTTCGCGAAGCCGTAGCCGATCTGGGCGATGATGGAGGCGAGGAAGCCGAAGTACACCGCCCGGACCTCGCCGACCCGCGGCACGATGCGCTTGACAAGCGTGGATTGCACCAGGCCGGTCAGGACCCCGACCGCCATGAGCGACAGCCCGATGGCCAGGGGGCCCCAGGCGTAGCGGTGCCCGGTGTAGAGCGCCCAGGTGGACTGCACGATGGTCGTGGCGAGCGACATGATGAAATAGCTCTCCGCGAGCCCGAGCACCGACGGCATGTGCCGGAGGGCCAGCAGGGCGCCGACGGGGTTGGCGCGCTTCCAGGAAAAGTCCCGGCGGTGCTCCGGCTTGAGCGACTCGGGCAGGGCGAGAAAGCCGTAGAGCCAGTTCGCCACGGCACAGCTGCCGGCGACGTAGAAGGGCAGGCGGAGGCCATGCTGGCCGAGGATGCCGCCCACGACCGGGCCGATGATGAAACCGATGCCGAACGCCGCCCCGAGCATCCCGAAGGACTGCGCGCGCTTTTCCGGCGTGGTGATGTCGGCGATGTAGGCGTTGGCGGTGGAGAGCACGCCGGCGGTGCCGCCGGCGATGATCCGGGCGAGGAAGAACCAGGCCAGCGTCGGGGCGTTGGCCATGATGAAATAATCGAGGGCCGACCCGGCCGTCGCGATCAGGATGATGCGGCGACGCCCGTAGCGGTCGGACAGCGCGCCGAGGATCGGCGAGCAGATGAACTGCATCAGCGCGTAGCTGCCGATGATCATGCCGTAGGAATGCGAGCCGGCGGAGATGCTGCCGCCGGTCAGCTGCACGATCAGGGCGGGCAGCACCGGGATGAGCAGGCCGAAGCCGATGACCGACAGGGTGACCGTGATGAAGATGAACCCGACCCCGGGCTGGCGTGGTGAAGACTTTTCCATTCGGTCCCATCCATCGCAGCCCGGCGCCGCATTGGCGAGCCCGCAGATGCGGGCTTAGAGGCGGGACGATCCGGTCCGCGGGTGATCGGCCGCTCAATCCCACTCCAGCAGCAGCAGCGACACGCCCTGGCGGGGCAGCGTGAACGCCAGCTCCGCACGGCCGGCGGCAACCGGCGCGGTGGCGGGCGAGCCGGCCAGCGTCGCGAGCTCGCCGGCCGCGCGCAGGGTGGCGTACTGCTTGGCGTCAGGAGCGATCGGCGAGCCCATCCGCAGCCACGCGGCGTAGGCGTTGCTGTGCTCCTGGTCGATGCGGTCGTGGGTGACCCGCACGAGGGCCAGGTTGGCCGGCAGGCCGGTGACCGCGAGCCGCACCGCGGCGTCGGGGCCCGGCACGTCGTCGTCGTGATAGTGCCAGACCATGATGGCGACCCGGTGCGGCGCGCGGGCGGCGAGGACGCCGACGTCGGGCGCGCCGCGCACACCGTCGTGGATGATGTCCGCGAGCGGCACCTCCGCGCTGCTGGTGGCGGCGAGCCGCTCGGGGCCCATCAGGGCATACATGCGGAACACATTCAGCACCGGCAGCGCCACGCCGTTGGTGGCGAGCTGGCGGAAGCCGGCGAACCAGGGCTGGTTCTCGAAGGTGAAGGCCCATGTCACCGCGCCCTCGAGGTTGATGCCGTGGAGTGCGGCGAGGTCGTGCTTGCGGGCGAAGACGGCCGCCGTGTAGCTCGAGTACATCGTGCCGTTGCGGTAGGCCATGGTCGGGCCCTGGCAGGCGGCGCAGCCCTCGGGGTCGGACTCGCCGATGATGACCGGGATGTTCTTCAGCTCCGGGTAGGAGCCGATGGTGTTGAAGGCGGTCTCGATCGTCTTGAGCTGGGCGGCGATGCCCATGCGCACGTGGCCGTCGACGGTGGTGGGCGAGCCCTTGGCGTGGAAGGCGACAAAATCCAGCGGCGTGCCCCTGGCGCCGGTCGCGTAGTTGATGCCGTGCAGGCAGTGCTCGAGAAAATCCGTCATGAACTTGCCGCCGCTGCCGGCGGTGTCCGGTCCGCCGACGCGGGCGCCCGGCAGGGCCTGGCGCACACCGGCGACGGCGTAGTCGTGCAGCTTGAAGAATTCATCGGGCGTGCCGCCCCAGTAGCCCTTCGGCTGGTTGTTGGCCTCGTTCCAGACCTCCCACCACCAGGTGCCGACCTCGGCCGCGCCGTATTTCTCCACGTTGTGCGCCGCCCACCGGTGGACGAGTTCGCCCCACCTGGCGTAGTCCTTCGGCGGCTTGGTCCAGCCGGTGTAGATGTCGCTGTAGGGCAGGCCGGGCCGCCACGAGTGCCGGTACGGCTCGGGCGCGGTCGACATGGCCTCCGGCATGAAGCCGATCTCGACGAGGGGCTTCACGCCGCGGGCGAGATAACTGTCGAAGATCCGGTCGAGGCCGCGCCAGTCGTACACGGGCCGGCCCGCCGCGTCCTCGGTGTAGGCATTGGTCGAGCCCCACTTGAACGCGGGCGTCCCGTCGCCGCTGGTGAGCAGGTTGTGCGCGCGGAAATAGACTTGGCCGGGCGCCAGCGCCCCGAGGTCGCCGAGCAGCCGCTGGCCGTCCTTCATCGTGGCGTAATTGGGTTCGTCCGCGCCGAAGTACCGCCAGATCGGCCGCAGCTCGCCGCGCGCCTGGGCGGCGTCGACCTCGATCGTGACGGGAAAGTCCGGCGGCATATCCGCGGGCCCGGCCGCGCGGGCGGCCAGCAGGGAACAGAGGAACAACGACGGATATTTCATGGGAGCGGGGCCGGGCCGGTTTCCCGGCCGGGCAGGATTTTCACCGCAGGAATGCGGCGGCGGTCCAGAGGATCGGGGCCTGGCCGTGGAGGTCGCCGGTTTTCCGCGGGCGGGCCAGGTAATAGTCGTACTGCACCTTCAGGTCGTCTGTGTTGGTCACCTGCCGGCTCTTGTTGGTGCCCATGCAGACGTCGCGGACGTTGGCGTCGGCGTCGAGGTAACTCACGAGCGCGAGCCAGGCCCGGCGGGCGGCGGGCGCGTAGGGGTCGGCATCGAGCCAGCCGTGTTTCACGCCGGTGACGAAGGCGAAGGCGAACATGCCGGTGCAGGAGCTTTCCGGCCACGACTCGGGCCTGTCGACCAGCTGGCGCCACAGGCCGTCGGCGCTCTGGCTGGCGAGCAGCGCGGCCATCATCTTCCGGTAGCCGGCGAGGATGCGCGCGCGTTGCGGGTGGGTTGCGGGCAGGTCGCGCAGCAGCTCGGCCATGCCCGCGGCGACCCAGCCGTTGCCGCGGCCCCAGTAGAACGGCGAGTCCGGGGCGTGGTAGAACAGGCCGTTCGGCTGCTGGAGCTTGTCCAGGTAGGCGGCCATCATCAGCGCCGCGCGGTCAAGGTACTTCGCGTCGCCCGTCGCGCGGAAGGCCTGCACCTGCAGGGCCGGGCTCATGAACATGTCGTCGATCCAGTAGCGGGCCTCGTGCGTGAGGCCGTCCGGGGTCGGCTGCGCCCACTGCGCGTCGGCGAAATGCAGGCCGGCGGCGCGGAACTTCGCGTCCTTGGTCAGCAGGTAGAGCTCAAGCGGGACGACGCCGAAGACGCGGTAGTCCACGTGGTCCTGCCGGGAGATTTTCTTGGCCCCCTCCGGCGTGAGAAGCACGTCGTACCTCGCGACCAGGCGCTGCTGCAGGCCGGCGTCGCCGGTGAGCCGGGCCACCTCGAGCGCGCCGTACCAGGCGCAGACCTCGGGATAGATGACGAAGGGCCGGCGCGGATCGGTCTGCCACTGGAACGGCCGGGCCGAGAAATTCTCCGCGACGCGCCGGCCGATCTCGGCGGGCGACTGGCCCGCGGGCCAGTGCGTGAAGGCCGCGGGCGTGGGCTGGCTCTGGCAGCCGGCGAGCAGAAGGAGGAGCGCGGGCAGAAACAAGCGACGGGCGTGGGGCGGTTTCATCGGGGTAAGGAGTGACGCAAGAGGACTCGGGAAAGCAAATCCGATTGGGCCGTCCATGGCAAGGAGGGGCGCAGTCCTGGGACCCTGCGTTCAAACCGTTGGTCGTGTCGCCCAAGAATGGTGTTCAGCCTGGGTGCGGGCCCCGGCGGCCGCGTTCACCGGTGCCGGGGCGTCAGTAAATCTTGCCGGCTTCGAGCGTCTGCACCCGGCCGTCCCTCGTCCGGAATTGCACCGGCAGCGACTCGCGGGTGTTGCCGTCAATGGTGCGGAAGACCGCGAAGTGCAGATGCGGCCGCGAGGTGAAACCGGTGTTGCCCGAGCGGCCGAGGGCCTGGCCGGCCCCGACCTGGTCGCCGACCTTCACGAGGGCGCCGTTTTGTTTCAGATGGAGATATTCGGCGTAGGTGCCGTCGTCGTGGCGGATGATGACATAGTTGGCGCTGCGGCGGAAGCGGTCGCCCACGCCGCCGGCGTTGGAATCCTGCCGGACACCCACGACGAGCCCGCCGCGGGCGGCCAGCACGAGGGAATCCCCGGCGAGGTCCCAGTCGTGTGCGTATTCGTCCGGCGTGCCGGTCTGGTGGCTGAAGCTGCCGCGGTAGCCCTGGAAGAGCCGGTGGCGGACGCCGGCCTCGAAGGGCAGCTGGTACACCGTGCCATCGGGCTGGCCGCCACGGCCGCCGTAGTACCAGTGATAGGTGTAGGGGTAGGACCAGGGCTGCGCCGGATCGACGGGCTCGAGCGTGACGAGCTCGACGCGGGACCGGCCGTGGGTGTCCAGCGTGACCGGCAGCGCGGGTGAGGCGCGCATGTTTTTCGGCTGGGCCGAGAGCGTGATCGTGAGATCGAGGCAGTTGGTGGTCGTGACGTACAGACGGACGAGGCCGTCCGACCGCTCCGCGACGACCTGCACGCCCGGATCGTCACTCGCGGTGCCGGTCAGCCGGCGGACCACGCCGCCGGGCACCGACAGCTCGGCGAACACCAGGCAGCCGGCCGGGAGCAGGGCGTAGAGGAGGACGCTTCTCAGACGCATGGGTTCGATGTCACGGTCCGCTGGGATAAACTCCGCCGCACGCGGTCAGCCGTGGGGCCCACGGTAGCTGCGCTCGCCGGCCGGGATGCGGAAGGGCAGCTGGTTTTCCTTGGGCGGGAGCGGGCAGGTGGCGAAGGGCGTGAAGGCGCAGGGCGGATTTTGCGCGCGGTTGAAATCCAGGATGACCTTGCCGTCCACCGGCCGGTCGGCGTAGAGGAAGCGGCCGGCGTCGTAGGTCCCGTCGCCGGCGGTGAGATCGGAGATGACGAAGAACAGCGGCTCGCCCGGGCCCTCGTCGATCGGCAGCAGCTCGATGGTGCGGCCGTTGCGGGTGAACACGGCCTTGCCGGGGACGGGCGCGGGGGCGGTCTGGCCGATCCGGTTGGTGATGGGCACCTGGTGCGGCGGGTCGAACGGCACCCACTGCGCCTCGATGCGCCAGGCGGGGTCGACGGGGAAATAGTCGAGGCCCGCGAAATTCCTCAGCCGTTCCGCGGTGCGGTCCTTGACGCGGAGGTACAGGCGGTCGCCGCGCTCCATGACGTAGAAGTTCACCGGGCCGAACGTGACCATCGTCGGCTTGTCGCCCCGGTACACCAGCTCGGCCGGCCCGGCCGGCTGGCCGTCGATCTCGAAGATCGCGCCCGGGGCGGGGGTGAGCGTGACCCGGCCGTCCTGGAGCGTGATCTGTGCGAGGTAGGGCGGGCCGGCGGCCAGCTTGATGGAGTTGTCGTCGGCGCTGCCGACCGTGTTCACGCCGGGCGCGAGTTGGTGGCGGCCGATGAGCGTCAGCCAGCCGTCCGGCGTGGTGAGCGCGGCGACGCGCTCCGCCCGCCAGGCGGTGAGGGCCTGGACGTAGCCGGCGTCGGCCGCCGGGGCCGCCGGGGCGTCGCCGGCGAGCCCGGCGGGCAGGGTTTCGCGGGTGATGACGCGCGGGTCGTTGTAGAACTCGCGGGCGAACTTGTTCTCGGCGGGATTCCACTTCATATCCCAGCTCAGGAAAAACCTGGCGCGCGGAAAATTTTCGGCCACGCCGGCGAGGAAACGCCGGTAGTCGTAGTCGCCGGGCGGATTGGCGGCGCCGTGCGGGCCGTATTCGGTGAAACCGAAGGGCTTGTTGATCGCGGCCAGCTCGGGGTAGCCCGGGATGTGGGCCGGGTCGATGTCGTCGGTGTAGGCGTCCAGCCCGATGAGGTCGACGAAGCCGTCGCCCGGATAATAATCCGCGGTGTGCGCGCCCTTGTTCGGACTGTAGACCCAGATGAGGTTGTGCAGGCCCTTCTGCGTGGTGAAATAGTCGAACATCTGCCGCCAGGCCCGGATGAAGTCCGCCGGCTCCTTCGCGCCCCACCAGAACCAGCCGCCGTTCATCTCGTGGAACGGCCGCCAGAGGACCACGACGCCGGCCGCCTGCAACTCCTGCAGGCCGGCCGCGAGCTCGTCGAGCTGGTGCAGCCAGCGCGCCTGGACGGCGGTGCCGGGCACGAGCAGGTCGGCCAGTCTGACATCCTTGTCGCGCTGGCCGCCGCCCTCCGGCCGCGCGGGGTTGTTGAGGTGCGTGCTTGCGCTCACCAGGCCGCCGGCGCGCCAGTAGTCGAGCAGCACCCGGTTCGGAGTGTGCGTGTCGATCCCTTTCGCCTTGAAATCGGTGTAATCCACGCTGACCAGGGCCGGCCAATGCCCGGTCGTGGCAAAAATCTTCCTGGCCCCGTCGAGCTTCACGCCCGGGCCGAAGTTCAGGAACTGGCCCGAGACGAGCCGGAGTTCCGGGGCCGCCTGCAGCTGGTGAAAATAGCCGAGGATCGCGCGGCCGCGCTCGTTCAGCAGCGGATCGGCGGGCGGCTGGGCCGGGGCGGCGGCCGCGGTCAGGCTCAGCAGGGTCAGGGCGGCCAGGCAGAACGCAAGAAGCTTGGTCATCGGCGGCGAAACTAGCCCGCCGCCCGCCGGCGCGCAAGCGCGGCGTGCACCACAGGGCGCGTCGCCGCAGTCGCGGCTTCCCTTCGGCCCCGCCTCCGCCAGACTGGATCAAGCCCCTTCTTTCAATGTCCCGCCGCCTTCCCTTCCTGCTGCTGATGCTGGTGCTGTCCGGTCGCGCCGCCGCCGCCCACCCCGTGCTGCCGCTCGGCTCGCCGCTGCCGGACTTCAAGCTGCCGGCCGTGGACGGCCATGAATACACGCCCGCCGACTTCGCCTCGGCCGAGGTGCTGGTCATCGTCTTCACCTGCAACCACTGTCCGACCGCGCAGGCCTACCAGGGGCGGCTGCAGCAGCTGGTCACGGATTACCGGCCGCGCGGCGTCGGTTTCCTCGCCATCAATCCCAACCACGCCGAAGCGGTCCGGCTGGACGAGATGGGCTACACCGACCTCGGCGACACGTTTGCGGAGATGAAGGTGCGTGCGGCGCAGCAGGGTTTCAACTTTCCCTATGCCGACGACGGGCCGGCGCAGGCGGTCGTGGAAAAGTTCGGCGCGGCGGCCACGCCGCACGTGTTCATCTTCGACCGCGCGCGGCACCTGCGCTTCGAGGGCCGCATCGACGACTCGGAGCGCGAGGACCTGGTCCGCCATCGCGACACCCGGGAGGCGCTGGACGCGCTGCTCGCGGGCCGCGAGCCCGCGGTCACGCACACGAAGGTCTTCGGCTGTTCGATTAAGTGGCGCGAGAAAACCGGCGACAACGTCCGCTGGCGGGCGAAGGTGGCGGCGGAGCCGGTCGCGCTCGCCCGCGCCGACGCGGCGGCGCTGCGCGAACTCCGCGCCAACGCCGGCACAGGCAAGGTCCGCCTGATCAATGTCTGGGCCACCTGGTGCGGCCCGTGCGTGGCCGAGTTCGACGAGCTGGTGGAGCAGAACCTGCGCTTCCGCCACCGGGACTTCGAGCTGGTGACGCTCGCCGCGCAGTTCCCCGACGAGGAGCCGAAGGTGCGGAAGTTCCTGCAGGAGCACCAGGCCTCGACCCGCAACCTGATCTTCGGCGCGACAGACAAGTACGCCCTGCTCGAGGCGCTGGACCCGGAGTGGAGCGGTGCGCTGCCCTACACCCTGCTGCTCGGGCCGGACGGCAAGGTGCTGTACCGCGAGACGGGCGGGATCGATTTCCTCGCGCTGCGGCGGGCCGTCGTGCCCGCGTTGAACGCGCTCACCCCGTGGCCCGGCCTGGGCCCGAAGCCGGGCCCGTAGGCCAGCGAGCTTGCTCGCGCCCCGGGTCGCTCCTCTCAAGCGGGATGCGCGCAGCGACGGGGTGGGTCGGTTCGATTTGAGCGATTAATATAATCCTGCGGCCATCCCACAGTCCGCGGTGGGGCCGGACCTTGGTCCGGCCGCGACGGAGTAGCCCGCCGCGAGCGGCGGCTGCACCAAGGGGCTGGCGAAATATCCGGCCTATCGGTCCGCCTTGAGGTTCTTGTCGAGGAAGGCCTCGACGCGGGAGTAGAGCTCCACCTGGTTGTCGAGGTGGCCCATGCCGTGGCCCTCCTCGCCGACGATGTAGGTCTCGTGCATCACATGGTACTTGTCCAGCGCCGAGATCAGCCCGCGGGCCTGTTCGATGTCCACGGTGGCGTCCTCCTTGCCTCCGGCGACGAAGACCGGCACGCGGATCTGGTCCACGTGCCGTCCGGGCGAGATGGCGTCGAACTTCTCCCGCTCCTGCTTCGGGTCGCCGAGCTTGTGCATCAGCCGCCCGAACGTCGGGTTGTCATACTGGTTGTATTTGGAGTCGTTGATCTGCTTCTCCCAGTCGAAGACACCGGCGATGGTGACCGCGCAGCGGTAGAGCGTCGGCTCGTTCACGACGCCGGAGACCGCGAGATAGCCGCCGAAGGAGCCACCCATGATGGCGACCCGGCCGCCGTCGACCAGGCCCGAGGCGATCAGGCCCTTGGTGGCGTCGGTCACGTCGTCATGCATCTTGCGGAAATCCCATTCGTCCTCCTCGGGGAACATCCAGTTGTAGCCGGGCGAGCCGCGGTAGTTCGGCTTGAGCACGGCGTAGCCGCGGCTGGCGAGGAACTGGGCTTCGCCGTCGAAGCCCCAGTCATCCCGCACCCAGGGGCCGCCGTGCGGCACGACCACCAGCGGCGGCGGATGGGCCTTCGAGGCGCCCGCGGGCAGGGTCAGGTAGGCGTCGAGCTGGCGGCCGTCGCGGGTCTTGAACTTGACGATGCTCTCCGGCTGCATGCGCTTCGGGTCGATCCAGGGCGCGGAATTCTTGAACAGTCCGGCCTTGCCGGTCTCGATATTGACCCAGCTGTAGATGGCGGGCTGGCGGTCGGAATAGGTCGCGACCAGGAACAGGTTGCCCGCCTCGTTGTTGCCGATGATGCGGACGACCACGCCGGGGAAGAAGCCGTCGAGGATCTTCTGCAGCTTGCGATAGTCCTCGCTGAACCACACGGTCCGCGGGCCGTTGCGCTCGAACTCCACGCCCAGGATCTCCTGCGTCGCGGGGCTGCGGTAGAGCCAGCCGGTGAAGTCGTAGGCCTTGTCCTGCAGCAGCACCTCGCCCAGCTTGCCGGTGGCGGCGTCCAGCATCTGCAAGGCGCGCGGCTGGCCGTCCTGCCGCGGCCCGATCACGACGACCTGCCCGGGCTGGTCGCCGCAATCGACCACGTTGATGTGCTCGAGGTCCACCGGGCAGTCGAGCCACTGCCCGTTCTCCAGCCGCTTCATCGCCAGCCGGCCGTTGTCCGAGGTGAAAGCGTAGGCCAGCTGGCCTTCACGGTCCGCGAGATAACCATAGGTGACCCCGCCGGACGGCACGGGGAAACGGGAGGCGATGTGCCGCTCGTTGTTGTCGCGCACGTCCATCAGGTCCGAATTGGTGCCGCCCACGGCGACCAGGTCGACGACCCGGCCGGTGCGGATGTCGGTGTTGACCACCGCGACGCCGCCATCCTGGTTGGTCTCGAAATCATGGCGGTTCCACACCAGCGGCCGGAGCCGGTTCTTCGGCGGCACAGCGACCAGGCTGGAGCCGTAATACTGCATCAGCGGGTGCATGCTGCTGAACGAGCCGAGGTCCGCCGCGATCAGGCCGAGGCCGTAGAGCTTCCGGGCGGAGAGCTCGAACACGAGCCGCGTGTCGTTCAGCCAGGTGACCTGGTAGATGTCCTTGTCGCCCACGCCGCTGATCGTGTCGATCTTCTGGGTCTTCAGCTCATACACCAGCAGCTCGTGCGAACCCTCGCCGGCGGTGACGATGGCGGCGATGTGCGTGCCGGACGGATTCAGTTTCGGCTGCTGCAGCAGGCGCGGCCGGAAGAAGTCCATGATCGGCACCGGCTCAGTGGCCGGCACGGGGTTGATGCGGGACAGGTCCAGCTTGTCGGCGGCAATGAGGCCGCCGGACGCGATGATGAACAGGAGCGGACGGACCGCGGGGAGGGTTTGCTTCCACAGACTCATGGCGGGTAGGCGGGGTGAGGAGGGTGATGGCGGATTTGGCCCGTCCTCTAAAAATCCGCCAAAGGGAAAGCGCGCAAGCCTTGATCGACCCCGACCGCGCCGGGAATTCACCCCGCCGAGTGAAATCACCCGGGCCGGGAGCCGTGACCAGTAGCCGGACTCATTGCACCGCACTGAGCCACTTATTGACCAGGGCGCGGGCGGGCCGGTCGTCGGTGGTGTCCTCGGCGACCAGCCGGCCGTCGGGGCCGTAGACCTTGAAGTGCGGGATCGAGTGGAGGTCAAATTCCCGGGCGACGGGCGAGTCCCAGTCGATGCGGTGAATCTCCGGCCGGTTGATGTCGATCTTCACCACCACGATGCCCGGGCTGTTGGCGTGCAATATATAGAGCGGCTCGGCATAGGCGCGGCACGGCGGGCAGTATTCGCTGGTGAAGTCGAAGATGGTGACCTTGCCCGGCACGAGGAAGTCGGCGAGGTTGACCGCGGCCCCCTGCGAGATGCTGAGCGGTTTCTGTCCCTTGACATGGGTGCCGGCAGCGAGGGCGGAGGTGGCGAGCGAGAGGGAGCAGAGGAGGGACAGCAGGAATTTCATGAGGCGATGGCGCGGATCATACACTTCTCAAGCAGTTCGGGAATCACCAATAGGCAAGCCGGAGTTTTGTTCAAGGTGATGGTAAGGATGATGTAAATCCGGCCACCTGATTTAAGGCGATTTGCCCCATTCCGTTGCCGCCACCGATTGTCATCTTCGGCGTGAATGATGCGGGCCAAGACAGGACCAATTTTCAAGGAGCATTCATACAATTCGTGAGCCGAGGACCGGAACCGCAGGGATGTCGGCGATCAGGCCCGTATTATTTTCACCTATTTACCACCCCATGAAATCATCATTCCTATTCCGCCGGCACCAATTGTGCCGTCTATTCATCCTGGTCGGTGCGCTCATGGTGGTGCCCCTGCTCATGGCCAATCCAACGGACAACCTGGTGGCAGGATTGAAAAAGGCGCTATTGTCCGGTCCGGCTGCGCCGGGCGGGTTGGCCAATACGGGCCCCCAGATCACCCAGTATCTGAATGCACTCAACGCGGCCCTGGCCAAGGGGAGATATGTGGAAGCCGAACAGCTGCTCGGCAACCTGCGGGCGGGCCCGGCGGGCGCGAACCCGGCCGCGGGCAGCTATATCGATCAGCTGATCATGGAAATCCATTCCCTCGCGGACGCCGCCAATGCCGAACGGGACCAGGCGCTCGAGGAAATCGTCGATGATACCTGTGCCAAGTTCAGCACCAATGCGAAGGTGGAGGATTTTGACCCGCTGTTCAAGCGTCTGGCCGGCCTCGCCCCGGCGGCGGGGCAATACAATGATCCAAACGCGCAGAAGATCGAGATGGTGCGGTCCTTTGTCTCCCGGGTGCAGGATTACCTGCAGCAATCGTCCCACGGCAATACCGAGCAGGCGGCCAACGCGCTGAATGAAATCATCCAGATCTCCGGCCGGCTGCCCGCGGTTTCGCGCAGCAAGCTGCTCGCCCTCCAGGACGAGATCGGCGCCCGCCAGGCCGCCCGCAACGCGGCCCTCGCCGCCCAGCTCGAGGACCTGAGGAAGAATGTCATCACTGTCGTTGACTCCGCGAAGAGTGCCGCGGATTTCGACGCCGTGCTCGCGGATCTGGCCAAACCACCGGCGGCCGATCCCTACCGGGGCAACGGCAGTGCCGGCAATTTGTTCAATCAGTTCGAGAGTCTCCGCCGTTTCACCCATCGCTGGCAGGATTACTTCAGCCAGCTCGAATCCGGGAATACCAACGCGGCGCAGAACGCGCTCCGGGAACTGGCGAATGACGGCAGTTCCGAGGCCTTTTACCCGCGTTCGCGCATCCTCGCCCGGCTGAACGGCAAGCTGACCATGGGCAGCGACCCCGATCTGGTCGGGGCGATCGTGACGCCGGCCGAACTTACGCTGGACACGCTGGACAAGCTGGCGCGGCAGAGCGCGGCCCGGCGCAGCGGCGGGGGCGTCAGCGGGGGCGTCGACCCGGGCATGGATGAAGTCGCGAACGAGTCCGCGCGCCTCCGGGCCGCCGCCAGCCAGCTGAAACTGGGCAACCCCCAGGCGGCCCTCAGTCTTCCGCGCACTTCCAACTTCTTGTCCCATTCCGGTGATTATGAGTTTGCCTTCGCGCGCGTGCAGCAGGCGCTCATCGTGCAGGCCTTGGCCGTGTCCCTGGCCGCGCCGGCAGAATTGAAGCCGGCTGACAATGAAACGCCGGCCAGCTTCCTCCAGCGCGTGCTCCGGTACGGGCGCGACAAGGCGGACTGGCAGTTGGTATACCGGGCCCTGGAAGTCAGCCAGACCATGGGCCTGCAAGGAGGGGGATTCAGTGATTACGCGGGCTACCGGATTTTTTTCATCGGGCTGAACCAGGAAAGGGCCGGAGACTGGCAGGCCGCGGTGCGTTCCTACCAATCGAGTCTCCGTACGGTTGGACCCAACCTGCCGGTGGATGAGATTGGCAAACGGCTGAAGACACTCAAGGAGGCCCACCCCAAGGAATATGAAGCGGCCCAGGGACAGGCGGAAACCAGCTCAATTGACCTGCGCGGTGTCATTCCGGTCGGGGCCATGCCCAATCGCGGCAATCCCGCGGGCTATGTCGCGGTGCGGGATCCGCAGACCGGCACCATCATCGGTTTCCGCCCACCGGGGTCGCAAGCCGACAGCCTGCCGGCGCCGCCGCCGGCGGAACCGGCGAAAAAGCAGGGCACGGAGCCGGAAAAAATCCCTGCCCCCGCCGGCGCTGAAGCCAGGAAACCTTGACGAGCGCCATGCGCCTGACCCCGGTGCGGTGGCTGCTGCTAGCGGCCTTGGTTCCCATCCGGGTGCTGGCCGCCCCGGGTGATACCCCGGATCCAAAGCGGGCGGCCGGGAATTGCCTCCAGCTGGCCTCCGTGCGGGCGGCGGCGCACGACTATGCCGGGGCCATCGCCCAATATGACCGGGCCATCAGCCTGGATGCCGGCCTGGTCGATGCCTATCGGGGCCGCGGCCATGCCCGCGGTGAGTTGGACGACTATGCCGGGATGGTCGCAGACTACAACCGGGTGATTGCACTGGGGGAGGGCGCGGCAACCGACTATGCCACTCGCGGGTATGCCCATGTGCACCTGTTGCAACTCGAAGCGGCGCTCGCCGACTTTGATTGGGCGCTGGTGCGCGACCCGAAGTACAAGGAGCTCCTGCTCATCCGGGGCGAGGTGAAGGTGAATCTCGGTGACAACCGGGGTGCGTGCCGGGATTTTGATCAGTTGCTCGCCAGCGAGCCGGCCAATCTCGACGCCCGCTGCGGGCGGGCCATTGCGAACAAGAACCTGGGCAACGAAGACGCGGCGTTGCGCGATTTCGACGCTGTGATCATGGCCGACCCGCACCGGGCCGAGGCGTTTGAACATCGCGGCTTGCTGATGCTGGCGCGCGGCCTGCTGAAGCCCGCCAGGCGCGATCTCGACACTGCGATTGCCCTGGATCCGAAACGGCCGGACGCCTACCTGGGCCGGACCGAGGTGGCGTTGAAAATGGGCGACCCCGACGCAGCCCTGCGCATCTTTGACGAATGCTTGCGGCAGATTCCTGATTGTGGCGTGGCCTACATCAATCGCGCCTCGCTTAAACGCCGGCTGGGACGCGATGCCGAGGCGATCGACGACTGTGACCGGGCGCTCGCGCTCAAGACACCCCAGGGGGAACTGGCGTATTTGAACCGGGCTTTGGCCAATCTTGGCCTGGGCCGGCGCGACGAGGCCCGGAATGACGTGGAGCTGGCGATCAGGATGAAGCCGGACTCCGCCGAAATTTGCTTCTCACGCGGCGGCATCCGGCAGATCGCCGGCGATTATCCAGGCGCCCTCGCCGATTATGACCGGGTCATCGCGGGCCAGGACAGGCTGTCGGTCTATGCCCATTTCAATCGTACGCTTCTCCTCCAGCGGCAGGATCGCCCCGATCCGGCGCAACTGCCGGCCCGGGATATACCTGCAGGCTGGCCCCGGCCGATCGCCCTCTTTCTCAACGGGGAAATAACGGCGGAGGCATTCCTGGCCGCCGCCCAGACGGGAGATTCGGTGAGCCGGACGGACCAGGTCAGTGAGGCGAGCTATTATCGGGGCATGCGGCTGCTGCTCCAAGGCCACCCGCGCGAGGCGGGGATCCAGTTTCAAGCGTGCGTCGACCTGAAGCTATTCAACCAATTGACGACCCTGCTCGCCCGTGCTGAACTGGCCCGGCTGCACGCGTCTGAACCCGGCGTTCAGCCACCCCGGTCTGATTCCGCCTTGCATTAGAAACAAAGGTGAACCCAGCGGGCTCGGGCCCGCTTACTTCAACAGCTCGCGCAGATCGGCGAGGTTGAGCTTGGCGGCGGTCGCGGCGCTGGCCTCGAAGACGTCTGCGAGCAGGGCGCGCTTCGTGTCCTGCAGCGTCAGGACCTTTTCCTCGACGGTGCCGGCGCAGATCAGCTTGTAGCTGGTGACGACCTTCGTCTGGCCGATGCGGTGGGTGCGGTCCGTCGCCTGCGCCTCGGCGGCCGGGTTCCACCACGGGTCGTAGTGCACGACGACGTCGGCGCCGGTGAGGTTGAGCCCCGTGCCCCCGGCCTTGAGCGAGATGAGAAAAACCGGGACGGTGTCGTCGCCCTGGAAGCGGTCCACCGCGGCCTGCCGCGCGCGGGCCGTCATCGAGCCATCGAAGTAACAATGCGCCACGCCCTGCGCGTCGAGCTCCTCCCGGAGCAGCGCAAGCAGCGAGGTGAACTGCGAAAACACCAGCATGCGGTGGCCCTCGTCGATGCTTTCGGCCAGCAGTTCGCGGAAGGCGTCGAGCTTGGCGGAGTCGGGGTAGGGCGGGTTATCCTTAAGCCGCCGTTCGGGGTCCGCGGAATCGGGGGACGACGGCGCGTCAGGGCTGACGCGCCCGGCCTCGATCAGGCGGGGGTCGCAGCAGATCTGGCGCAGGCGCAGGAGCTGGGTGAGTGCGGCAAGGTGCAGCCGGCCCTCGGACGCGCCGGTGGCGGCGAGCTTGTACAGCTCCTGCTCCGTCTGCTCCTGCATCCGGCGGTACAACGCGGCCTGGGCGGGGGTCGGCTCGCAGTAGATGACCTGCTCGATCTTGGCCGGCAGCTCGGGCGTGACGGCGAGCTTGGTGCGGCGCAGGATGTAGGGCGCGGTCTGGAGGCGCAGGCGTTCGTCGTACCACGCGCGGTCGGCGCCGCGCACGCCCGGGGGCACGGGGGTGAGGAAGCCGGGCATCAGGTACTCGAAGAGCGAGCGCAGGTCGTCGAGGGAGTTTTCCAGCGGCGTGCCGGTGAGGAGGAACCGGCCGCGGCCGCTCAGCGTGCGCAGCGACTGCGCGGCCTGCGTGCGGCGGTTCTTCAGGTGCTGCGCCTCGTCGGCGAGGATGAGGTCGAATTCCAGCGCGGCGAAAAGCGCGTCGTCGCGCGTCAGCGTGCCGTAGGAGGTGATGATGAGATCATGCGCGGCGAACGCCGCCGGATCATCGACGCGCCGGTCGCCGTGATGGACGAGCACGGAAAGTTCCGGCGTGAACCGGGCGACCTCGCGGCGCCAGTTTTCCATCAGCGAGGCGGGGCAGACGACGAGGGAGGGGAGGCGGCCCGGCGCGGAGCGGGGTCCGCGCCCTACCGCCGCGAGGAGGGCGAGGGCCTGCAGGGTTTTGCCGAGGCCCATTTCGTCGGCGAGGATGCCGCCGAGTTTCTGGTGATAGAGATACCAAAGCCAGGCGACGCCGAGCTTCTGGTAGGGACGAAGGATCGCCTCAAGGGTCGCGGGCACGGGAGCCGGCGCGAGTGACGCGAGCTGGTGCAGGGCGGCGCTGCGCTGGCTCCAGGTCTCCGGCGGCTGGAAATGCGGCGCGGTGGCGGCGAGGAGGTCCGACACCTCGGCCACGCGGGCGCGGATGATGCGGTGGGAGCGGCGCAGTCCGCCCGGGGCCTCGGGGGCGCCGGCGAGCGCCTGGTGCGCGGCCTGCAGCTGCGCGAGCCGGACGGGATCGACGAGGTAGATGTCGCGGCCGCTCTCGATATAGCCGCGGCTCGAGCCGACCGCGCGAAGGATCTCCGCCTCGGAGGCGTCGCCGGCCTTGAGGCCGAGGGTGACTTCGTAGCCGTCGCCGGCCTCCTTCGCCTCGGCCACGAGCCCGGCCGGGTGGAGGTGCTCGGTGTTGCGGGTGAAATTCTCCGTGAACTCCGCGCCGAGCGGCCCGCGCAGGGCGGTGCCGTGGGTGGCGAGGAAGTTCAGCGTCTTGTGGCGGTCGCGCAGCCAGAACTTGCCGTTCGAGGGCTCCAGGACGAAGCCGGAGCGCTTCAGCAGTTCCCAGATCTCGTGGTAGTTGTCCGCTTCGCGCGAGGGCAGGGTGATCGCGAGGAAATGCTCGGAGCCGTCGACGGTCATCGGCTTGTACGCCGGTTCGCGGCGCGCGGCTCTGGGTGGCGCCGCGGCCGGAGTGACGAGGGCTGGCTTCGCCGCGAGCGGCTCCGTCGGGGCCAGGAATTCGTCCACGCCCGCCAGGTCGGCGCCATGCCAGGCGATGGGATCGGCGGGGCGGTTGAGCCAGAAGAACACGGGCTGGCCGGCGAGGGCGTCGGTCAGCTCGGCGAGCTGCGCGCGGGTGAGCTGCAGGAACGAGACCGGGGCGGGCTTGGCGCCGAGGCGCTGGAGCACGGCCAGCCCGGCGACGAGGCCCGGCGGCGGCGTGGCCGCGAGGTTGAGTTCCAGCCGCACGGCGATGGCGTTGCGCGGCGCGGCGCTGGCGAGGTTGGGCGGAAGGAGGAGGCGGAGCACGGCGGGCCGGCACTATGGGCAGGTTGTGGGGGGCGCGTTAAGATAAATCAACGGGTGAAGCGGAACGAACATCCGACGCAACACCCCCCGCCCTGCGGGCACCCCTCTCAAGAGGGGAATTTCGGTCTCGTATATGCAGGTCCCCTCTGGAGAGGGGTGGCGCGCAGCGCCGGGGTGTGGTCGGGTAGACGGCGCGTCTTGTCCCGCTCAGGGCGCCGGGGGTGCCGGCCAGGCGCGGACCAGGGAACGGACGAAACGGCCGGAAGGGGAGAGGTCCTCGTCGCGCCAGTGGCCGCCGGAGGCGGCGGACGGCAGGACGATCGAGGCGGTCTCCGCCTTGTCGTCGACCGCCCAGTTGCAATGGCTCAGCTGCCATTCGCGCATGAAGGCCATCCAGGCCTCGGTGGAGGCGACGTCGATCTTGCCGTTGCCCGAGGAATCGCAGGTGCCCCATTCGGTGACGAAAAGCGCGGCGCCGAGGTTCATCGCCTTGACCGCCTTGTCGCGGAGCCGCTGCTTGTGCGTGCCGGCGTAGAAATGGAGGGTGTAGGCGACGTTGGCGTCCTTGATCGGATCCGCGGCGGCGATGTCGACATCCTGTGAGAAGTTGGACGTGCCGACGACGATCAGGTTGTCGGGGTCGATGGCGCGGATGGCGGCGACGACCTGCTCGGCGTAGGGCTTGACGTCGCGGGCCCAGGTCAGGCCCTTGTAGGGTTCGTTGAAGATCTCGTAGATGATGTTCGGCTTGGTACCGTAGCGGCGCGCCATCTCGGAGAAGAAGGCCACGGCGAGTGCGGGATGCTCGTTGGCGTGGTGGTCGTGCCAGTCGATGATGACGTAGAGATCGTCGGCGATGGCGGCGTCGATCACGCGGACGACGCGCTCCTGGTTGGCCTCGGGGTGGTTGAGGTAGCCCTTGGGGTCGATGCCGAGGGCGGCGCGGATGATGCCGGCGTGCCAGTCCTGCTTCAGCCAGTTCACCACCCCCTGATTGTAGAAGCGCGCGGCCTGCCACTGGCTCCAACCGTAGCTGACGCCAGCCAGGCTCACGGGCTGGCCGTCGGCGCCGACGATGCGGTGGCCGTCGGTGCGCAGCCGGCCGTGGAGGCTGACGGGGCCCGGCGTCGGGTCGGGGGGGGTGGACGTTGTGCTGCAGCCGTTGAACGCCGTCAGGGTCGCCAGCAGGAGGAGAGGGAGCAGGATTTTTTTCAAGGTGGGGAGGGGTCGGGGAAATTATTTCTCCACGCGGTAGATCGCGTAGGTCTGGCCGGGCGCGGTGAGCTGCAGCCGGCCCGTGCCTGGGGTGAGCGTGAGCGGCGAGCCGGCGAGGAGGGTCAGCCTGGTGCCGTGGGTGAAGGCGAACTCCGCGGTCTCGGTGCGGCCGGCCGGGTTGAGCACGATGAGCAAGACGCTGTCGCCGCTGGCGCGGGCATAGACGAGCGGGTAGGTGTCCGCCTTGGCGTAGAGCGGAGTGAACTCCGCGTAGGCGGTGAGCGCGGGCTCCGTGTGCTTCAGCCGGATGAGCCGGCGGGTGCGGTTGAGGAGCGAGTCGGGATCGCTTTCCTCGGCGGTGACATTGGGGGCGTCGGCGGACTGGTCGACCGGCAGGTAAAGCTTTGCCGCGGGGGCGGTGGAGAAGCCGAGGTTGGGTCCGCCGGTCCACTGCATCGGCGAGCGGGCGCCGGCGCGCGGCGTGTAGGCGCCCTCGATCTGCGGCTGGTCCGCGGCGGGCAGCTGGCGCATGCCGGTCTCGTTGCCGTAATAAAGGAAGGGCACGCCGGGCATGGTGAGGCCGAAGGCCATGATGATCTCGAGGTCGGCGGTGCTGCGCCGGTTGGCGAGCCGGGCGTTGTCGTGATTGCCCAGCGGGAGGCAGATGTAGCCCTGGGCGCGCGTCGCCTGGTAGTCCGCGAGGTAGCGCTCGAGGAAGTGCGCGATGTTGCCGCGGCCCTCGCGGTCGAAGAAGCTGTGGCCGTCGGACATGCCGTTGAGGATGCGCCAGCCCTCGGCCTGGTAGAGGTCGTCGAAGCCCGGGACCCAGTGGTAGAAGTCGGCGTGGAACGCGCCGTCGAGCGCATCGCGCGGGCCGGACCATTCGGACACCATGAAGGCGTCGGGGTATTTCCTGCGCATGATCTCGCGGCATTCGCGCCAGAAGCCGAGGGAGTCGCGGTGGACGTCGTTGCCCTTGACCAGCGCGCCGGCCATGTCGGCGCGGAAGCCGTCGGCTCCGAGGTCCATCCAGAACTGGAACACGCGCTTCATTTCCGCGCGCACGGCGAGGACGGCCGGGTGGTTGGTCGGGAGCTGCCACGGCTGGGCCGGGTCGGGCTCGCCGTAGCCATAGTTGAGGGCGGGCTCGTTCCAGTAGAAGTTGGAGAGGAAGTTCCCGTTGCGCTGGCCGTAGCCATGGACGAAGAGCGCGTTGGGGGCGGGCTTCCACACGTTGTCGGTCCAGATGTACCAGTCGGCCGTGGGGCTCCGCGGGTCGCGGGCCGAGGCCTGGAACCAGGGGTGGTCGATGGCGCTGTAGCTCGCGACGAAGTCGAAGAGCACCTTCAGGCCCCGCCGGTGCGCCTCGGCGAAGAGGATGCGGGCGTCCTCGTTTGTCCCATAGCGCGGGGCGACCTTGTAGTAGTCGCGGATGTCGTAGCCGGCGTCGTTGAACGGCGAGTCGAAGAACGGGTTGAGCCAGATGGCGTCGACGCCGAGGCTCTTGATGTAGTCGAGCTTGGCTGTGACGCCGCGCAGGTCGCCGATGCCGTCGCCGTCGGAGTCGTAGAAGGACTGCGGATAAACCTGGTAGACCACGGCGTGATGCAGCCACGCCGGGGTGTCGGGGATGATGTCGCGGCCGGTGATGCCGTCGGTTTCGGCGTGCAGCGCGGGTGCGAGCAACGCGAGGAGCAGCAGCGTGACAGGCACGCCGGGACGGAAGGTGCGGGATGACGGGGTGGTCATAAGCGAACGGAACACTACTCCACGGGCGGCCGGGGCACAACCCCGGATGTTGGAGGAACATGTCACGGCAATCAATGCGCCCCGGGAGGGTGATTCCGGGGCGGTGCCACCCCGGCGGGCGGTTGGGCGCAGAACGGGTTTGCTTGTGCGCGGTCCCGCGTTATTTTCCCCCACAAGGTCGTGATGAAAGCGCTTGCCCTGAATCTGCTCTGGCTGCTGCCCCTCGCGCTCGGCGCCGCCGAGGTGCGGCCGGGGGACACGCTGCAGTCGGTGAGGGCCACGCTGGGGACGCCGAACGGCCAGGTGCACCGCCGCGACGTGCAGCTGCTTTATTACGACCGGGGCGAGATCGAACTGCGGGAGGGCGCCGTGACCCGCGTGGCGCTCCGCACCACCGAGGAGCAGGCCGCGTGGCAGGCGCGCAACGCGACGATCGCACGGCATGCCGAGGAAGTCCGGGAACTTTACCGGACGCGGCTGCGGACCGAAGGGGCCGAGCTGAAGCGCCGCAAGCTGGATGATCCGGATTTTGCCGCGGCGCCCGCGGCCTACCAGGTGGCGTTCTGGGAGGATTTCTCCCGGCGGTTTGCCGTCATTCCCTGCGACGACCAGCTCGCCGCGGCCCGGCTGCGGCTCGCCGGCGAGCTGGCCACCCGCAGCCGGCATGAACAGGAGGAGCGACTGGCCGAACTGGAACTGCGGGTCCGTCTGGCCGAGGCCGAGGCGGGGGTCTACCATGGTCACACCGTCTACTACGCGAGTTATTATCGCGGGCAGCAAACCGCCGGTCTCTGGCCGATCGAATATCACTTCAATGACGGCACCGCTCCGGCCGCGGGCGCGGTCACGAGCCCGGCCCGGTACCGCGCGCGGCCGCAGCACCCGGAAGTTTCGTCTCGACGGTACGGGCCGCGTTACCGCCTGTAAGACTGCCTGGTCCGGGCGGGCTTGAGCATATGATCCGGACCTATGCAGTGCCCGTGGGCCAGCGAGCTTGCTCGCGCTCCATGGGCGTCCGCCGGCGGGCTGGCCTACCGTCGCACCATTCATTTTATCGAGTGCAGAGGAATACCGCGGTTATCTGCATCGTTCCGGATTAGATAATAGAGTAGCCGATTGCCGGGGCTGCACCTTGGTGCAGCCGGATCAGCGCACTGCTTTGCCCGTTCGCGGCTGGACACTTGTGTCCAGCCCTACCCAGGAGGAGCGAATGGCTATGATATCATATGATTTGTTCTAGGGTTCCACCATCACCGGCAAGCCGGTCCAGGCCAGGCCCAGCAGGGTGCGGGCGTCCCAGTTGGCGAGGCGGAAACAGCCGTGCGATTCCGTGCGGCCGATTTTTTCCGGATCGGGCGTGCCGTGGATGCCGTAGCCGGTGCGGTCGAGGCCGATCCAGGCGACGCCCACGGGATTGTTGGGGCCGGGCGGGACGATCAGCTTGCGGCCGAGTTCCCTGGCCTCGGGCGACTCGGGGAACACCTCGGGGTCGAAGGTGTAGTTGGGATCGGGGATGACCACGGTCACGTGCAGTTCGCCGAGCGGCCGCTTTTCCACCATGCGCGCGATGCTGACCGGGAAATGGGCGATGACGCGGCCGGTGTCGTCCGTGGCCTCGAGTTCGTGGGCTGCAAGGCGGACCTGGAGCTGGGCGGCACGGCCGGTGACGGTGACGTGCCCGACGGCCGGCACCTTGAGGAGGACGCCGGGGAGCAGGTCGTCCCAGTTGACCGCAGGATTGAGCCGGCGCACGAAATTGGGACTGGCGTGGTAAAGCTCGGCGACCAGCTCGAGCACGCTCGTATAGGCGAGGGCGGACTGCTCCGACTTGCCGAGCCAGGTGGGGGCGAGCGGCTGGATCGTGGCCTTTTCCTCGGCGGTGAGGAGATGCTGGGTGAAAGCCGGGGCGGTGAGCAGCAGGCTTTCGCGCGTGGCCTTGTCGAGGTCGCCGGTTTCAGCCAGCCCGGCGCCGCGTTGGAACGCGCGCAGGGCGGCCGCGGACTGCGGTCCCCGCACGCCGTCGATCGAGCCGCCGGAGAAACCGCGGCGCGCCAGCTCGACCTGCGCCTCCAGCCAGTTTTCGACCGGACGGGCTTCATCCGCCGGCGCCGCCGCGGGCGCATCGGCGGCCGGGACGGGTTCGGCCGGCTGGGCGGGGGTGTCCTCGGGCCGGTCGGAGGGCGCGGGGTCTTCATTCGCGCGCACCGGCGCCGCGACCCACAGGGTGAGTGCGAGCCAGCAGAGGCGGGACGGGCCGGACAACTTCATCGGCGGTGAAGATGCCCGGCCGGGCCCAAATGAAAATGCGGAAATTGCCGGGCTGATCCGCCAGTGCGGGCTGGCCATCGCGCCGCGGTGGCCCAGACTGGCGCCATGATACCCCGTCGTCTTCTCCCCGTCCTGTTGTTCGGTCTCGCCGCTCCGCTCCTGGCGCAAACCCCCGTGGTGATCCCGCTCTGGGCCAATGGCGCCCCGGGTTTCGAGGCGCGCCGCAACGAACCCGAGGTGGCCAAGGATTATTGGATCAAAAACATCCACAACCCATCGGTCACCGTCTTCCTGCCCCCTGCGGGCAAGGCCAACGGCACGGCCATGGTCATCTGCCCCGGCGGCGGGCATCGCGAGCTGGTTTACCAGGCGGAAGGCGTCGAGCCGGCGCAGTATTTCGCCAGCCTCGGGATCACTTCGTTCGTGCTGAAGTACCGGCTGGGGCGCGAGCCGGGTTCGCCTTACGGCATCGAAACCCACGCGGCGTCGGACCTGCGCCGCGCGATGCGGCTGGTCCGCAGCCGCGCCGCGGAGTGGGGCCTCAATCCCGGCCGCATCGGCGTGGCCGGCTTCTCGGCGGGCGGGGAACTGATCCCCTTCGTCGCCTTTCAGCCGGCGGCCGGCGACCCGGCATCGGCCGACCCGGTGGAACGGGTCAGCGCCCGGGCGGATTTCCTGATCAGCATTTATCCCGGTCCGGTGGGTTTGCCGGAAAAACTGCCGCCCGACTCGCCCCCGGCCTTTCTGCTCTGTGCAAACGATGACGTTTTCCACGCCAAGCCGATCATGAAGATGGTGGAGCAATACCAGACCCTGGGCCTCCCGGTTGAACTGCACCTCTACGCCGTCGGCGGCCACGGGTTCAAACTGGGCCAGAGCTCGAAATTCATCTCGATCCGTCACTGGCCGGAACGCATGGCGGACTGGCTGCAGGACGCCGGTTATCTGACGCCGGTGGGGCCGAAGGCGCCTTGAACACCGCGAGGTCGCCGTGGCTCCAGAATTTGGAAGCGCGGGCGACCCGCCCACAGCTGCCATGCTTTAGGGCCTGTTTGCAAAATGTCATCGCTGGGCGTCGCTTGGGGAACGTGAATGGCCCTACACACCCCGCCTTACCGGGCACCCCTCTTCAGAGGGGATTTTTGCTGGGCAAGGTTTGACTCCCCTCTCGAGAGGGGTGGCGCGCAGCGAGGGGGTGTGTTGGCTTTTGCAAACACACCCTAGAGCGAAGTCAGATGCCAGTGGCCGCAGACGCTGCAGCGGTAGGCCTGGCGCTGGCGCTCGACGCCGGCCAGCAGGGCCGCGTCGAGCGCATCGCCCTGCGTGCGGTAACGGCGCTTGCGGGTGCACATCCGCTGTTTCATTTCCGGCGTGGGCTTCTTCATGGGATCCGGCACAAGCCAGTCAGGCTGGTCCGTGACTTTTGTAAATTGGCCTTTTGAGTTCTCGGCAAGAATGAGACCGGATGGCTCAAGGGATATTTGGTGAATCAAAGCCGAGTCGATCACCGGGGAATCAATTGAAACGGCCTGTAAAATAATGACGCTAAATGATGTCATTCAACGACTATAAATATAGTCTGGCCGCACTTGCTTTCGATGCAATAGCACTCATTTTATGCGCTGACGGAAGGGGCTGGGCACCTTCCGGCAGTTGATTGAAATCGCTCCAACCCTTGGTGGGAAGGGGCCTATACCGCGGCTGCAAGCCGCATATAAAAGGACGAGACGTCACATGACTATCGCCATCATCGTAGCCTGGCTGACCGTCGCCATGATTTATCTCATGGCGACAACCGAACGCCGGAAACGCTACTACTAAGAAAACGACGCCGCCCCGGGGGATTTCCTCCGGGGCGGTTTTTTTGCGCCAGGGCACCCGGGCGGCCGCCGGACGGAATTCCCCTCGCTTCGGGTGCGCCGGCTCCACTAGGTCTGGGGGATGGCCAATCCGCCCCTCACCGCCACCAAAATTGAATCCGCCTCGCCCTGCCCCTGCGGCAGCGGGAAAACCTTCGGGGAGTGCTGCGAGCCGGTCCACCTTGGCCGGATCCCGGCGCCCGATGCCGAGCGGCTGATGCGCGCGCGGTTCACGGCGCATGTGGTGCACAATTTCAAGTTTGTGCACGACACCTACCGGCCGACCGCCGGCAAACCCTACGTGGACGAGGAGGGCGCGCCGCCGGTGCAATGGACGCGACTCGAGGTGCACAGCCACGGGCCCGGCAACGACCCGGACAAGGCGTTCGTGGATTTCTCCGCCTACGGCACGGAGGAAGGCGTGGAGAAGGTGCTCCACGAGAAGGCCGAATTTCTCCGGGTCAACGGCGCCTGGCTCTACAACCGCGAGGCGCGGCTCGGGCCTGCGCCTTTCAAGTCCGCCGCGCCCAAGATCGGCCGCAACGAGCCGTGCCCCTGCGGCAGCGGGAAAAAATACAAGCACTGCTGCCTGCTGAAGGCATAGCGCGAGTATGGCGGGAGCCACGGCGACCTGGCCGTGGTTCATTCACCCACCGCCGCTACAATAACAGCGGGCGCCGCGGCGCCGGGGCGGCCAGGATCCGGCGGCAGAGGGTTTCACCGCGGGCGAAATCGCGGCACGTCTGCGGGCGGGAATCATAGATGGTGCAAAGCTGCGTGACGGCATCGAGCGCGATGCAGGCCCCGTTGCCGCGCTGGTCCATGCAGCGCACGCCGTTGCGCTCCACCACGAGTTCCGCGGCGACGTGGTCGCCCGGCCGGAGCGCGACCACCAGATGGCAGCAGCGGCCGCAGCCCGCGCAGGGTGGCAGCTCGGCAAGGGGAGCGGCGAGGGCGGAATTGGATTCGGATCCGTTCACCCGCCGGTCTCTTCCGGCGTTGCGGTTTCATCCCCGGTGCGGCGCACGGGGCCGTTCATCATCGGGGCGAGGACAAACTTGTTTTTGCCCTTGGCCAGGGACTGCTCGATAAACCCGAGAATCTCCGAACGGCCGGTCTTGGTCGTGATCGAGGTGGCGAAGGTGCGGGGCCGCGCGTCGGTCGACTGCGCCATGGCCTGCCGGAACCGTTCCATGGTGTTGCGCGAGGACTGCGCGGACTGCTTGTCGACCTTGGTGAAGACGAGGACGAAGGGCAGCGAATGCGAGCCGAGCCAGTGGACGAACCTCAGGTCCATGGCCTGCGGCTCGAGGCGCGAGTCGATCAGCGCGAACACGCAGCGCAGGTTCGCCCGCTGACCGAGGTAGTCGCGCACGGCGGTGTTGAACTCCAGCCGGTCCTCGCGCGCGACCTTGGCGTAGCCGTAGCCCGGCAGGTCGACGAGGGTCCAGTTGCCGTTGATCGTGAAAAAATTGATGAGCCTGGTCTTGCCCGGCAGGTCGGAGACCTTCGCCAGGTCCGGCTTCTCGGTCAGCAGGTTGATCAGCGAGGATTTGCCGACATTGGACCGGCCGATGAAGGCGAACTCCGGCAGGACGGAGCGCGGGCACGAGGCCAGGTCGGGCGCGCTGACGGCGAATTGGGCGGATTTGATTTTCATGGTGACGGCTGGCAGGCGCTTCAACACTCAGCGGCCGGCTACGGCTTGGGCGACGCGGGGCCCGGAGTCGATGGTGTAGATTCTCCCGGCCGAAAGGCGCTGAAAAATTCCAGGAGCCACGCGACCTCGCCGAGGTGCTTCATGCAGGGGCTGAGCCTGTTAGAACTGAATCTTACTTCAGGATTGGCCGCAGTACCGCTCAGAAGCTAACCCCGCGTGAATAATCCCTGATAGCAGATATTATGCGCTTTCATCCTTCCCCCGGCCAAAAGTTCATGTTTTAAGTGCGTTGCAACAACGAGCCATGTACGCGACAGCCAATAACTCATTGATGAAAGGCTTCAGGCTGTTGCTGGGGATGATGGCGGCAATGGGGGGCACATATCTTGCCGCCCAGACCACGATCAGCGGAACCTACACGGGCGCGATGATATCCGGTTCGGTCGTGATAGCCGCCAGCACATCCGCGACTTTCACGGCGGTTTCGAGTTTCACCGGTCCGAACCTGGCGCTGGGCAATTACGCCACGTTGAATTGGAACCAGAACGGGACGCTCGTGGGCAAGACGATTACCGCCGGTGCCACCAGCGGCTACTACGGGACGATCAGTGTCGGCGCCAACAATACCCTGACGCTGGACAGTCTCACCTCGATGACGGGCACCACCGACCTTTACGGCACGACCGGGTCCATGATCACCAACCAGGGTACGATCACCAACAATTCAGGCACGGCCTATATCTACGCGCCGACGTTCAGCAACCAGGGGACCATCACTGCGAACGGGGGTTCAACCATCAATTTGGGCTACGTCTATAACAATTATAATTTCACCAACGCCAGCGGCGGTACCATCACCGCGAACGGGACGAACACCAGTGTGATACTGCAGGGCGTGCTGAACCTGGGCGTGCTTAGCGCCACCAATTCTGGCGCGCTGGTTTTCGAGGGTCCCAACTCCACGGCCAGCCTTGGCGTCATCACCGTTGCCAGCGGCGGCCACGCATATCTCGACGGCACGCTCGACAACACCTCGGCGACCCTGGCGGCCCCATCGGGCGGCCAGTTTGAACTCGACGGCGGCACGATCAGCCACGGAACGATCGCTGCGGGCGCGCTCGCCTTCACCGGCTACGGCGGCACGCTGAACAACGTCAGCTACACCGGCAACCTCACGCTGCCAGCCAACGACTCCGTCACGTTCACCGGCGGCACGGCCTTCACGGGCAGCAACCTGACCCTGGGCAATTACGCCACGCTGAACTGGAACCAGAACGGGACGCTGGCGGGCAAGACCATCACCTTCGGCAACACGGCTGGCTATTACAGCTACCTGAGCGTCGGCTCGAACAATTCACTGACGTTCGACAGTGCCACCGCGCTGACAGGCGATGTCTACGTTTACGGCACGACCGGCTCGACGATCACGAATCTCGGCACGATCACGCATACTTCCGGCACCGGCTACCTCTACTCGCCCACCTTCATCAACCAGGGCGCGATCACCGCCAATTCCGGCTCGAGCCTCAACGCCGGCTACTATTACAACACCTACAACTTCACCAACGCCAGCACCGGCACGATCACGTCCAGCGGGACCAACACCATCGTGTATCTGGAGGGCATCCAGAACCAGGGTGCGCTCTACGCCAACAACGGGGGCGAGCTGATCTTCCAGGGCACCAACACGACGGCGAGCCTCGGCAGCGTCACCGTCGCCAGCGGCGGCCGGGCGCTGCTCTACGGCACGCTCGACAACACCGCCGCGACCCTCTTGGCCCCGACGGGCGGCAAGTTCGAGCTCTACAGCGGCACGATCAGCAACGGGACCATCGCCGCGGGGGCGCTGGGGTTCACCGGCTCCGGCGGCACGCTGAACAATGTCAGCTACACCGGCGATCTCACCCTGCCGGCCAGCACCTCCGTCACCTTCACCGGCGGCACGGCCTTCACCGGCAGCAACCTGACCCTGGGCAATTACGCCACGTTGAACTGGAACCAGAACGGGACGCTGGCGGGCAAGACCATCACCTCCGGCGCCACCGCCGGGTATTATGGCTACATCAACGTCGGGAACAGCGATTCGCTGACGCTCGACAGTGCCACCACCCTGACGGGCGACGTCTATCTTGCCGGCACAACCGGATCCTCGATCACCAACCAGGGCGTGATCACGCATAATTCCGGCACCGGCTACCTCTACTCGCCCACCTTCATCAACCAGGGCGCGATCACGGCCAACGCCGGCTCGAGCCTTTACGCCGGCTACTATTACAACACCTACAACTTCACCAACGCCAGCACCGGGACGATCACGGCGAGCGGGGCCAACACCACCGTGTACCTGGAGGGCATCCAGAATCTGGGTGCGCTTTTCGCCAACAACTCGGGCGTGCTGTACTTCCAGGGCACCAACACCACGGCGAGCCTGGGCAGCGTCACCCTCGCCAGTGGCGGGCGCGCACTGCTCAACGGCACGCTGGACAACACCGCCGCGACCCTGACCTCGCCGGTCGGCGGCCTCTTCGAGCTCTATGGCGGCACGATCAACAACGGGACCATCGCCGGTGGCACGCTGGGCTTCACCGGCTCCGGCGGCACGCTGAGCAACGTCAGCTACACCGGCAACCTCTCGCTGCCGGCCAGCACCTCCGTCACCTTCACCGGCGGCACGGCCTTCACCGGCAGCAACCTGGTGATGGGCAATTACGCCACGTTGAACTGGAACCAGAACGGGACGCTGGCGGGCAAGACCATCACCTCCGGCGCCACCGCCGGGTATTATGGCTACATCAACGTCGGGAACAGCGATTCGCTGACGCTCGACAGTGCCACCACCCTGACGGGCGACGTCTATCTTGCCGGCACAACCGGATCCTCGATCACCAACCAGGGCGTGATCACGCATAATTCCGGCACCGGCTACCTCTACTCGCCCACCTTCATCAACCAGGGCGCGATCACGGCCAACGCCGGCTCGAGCCTTTACGCCGGCTACTATTACAACACCTACAACTTCACCAACGCCAGCACCGGGACGATCACGGCGAGCGGGGCCAACACCACCGTGTACCTGGAGGGCATCCAGAATCTGGGTGCGCTTTTCGCCAACAACTCGGGCGTGCTGTACTTCCAGGGCACCAACACCACCGCCAGCCTGGGCAGCGTCACCCTCGCCAGCGGCGGCCGGGCGCTGCTCAACGGCACGGTCGACAACACCGCCGCGACCCTGACGTCACCGGTCGGCGGCCTCTTCGAGCTCTACAGCGGCACGATCAACAACGGGACCATCGCCGCGGGGACCCTCGGCTTCACCACCTCCGGCGGCACGCTGAACAACGTCAGCTACACCGGCGACCTCACGCTGCCGGCCAACGACTCCATCACCTTCACCGGCGGCACCGCCTTCACCGGCAGCAACCTGACCCTGGGCAATTACGCCACGCTGAACTGGAACCAGAACGGCACCCTGACGGGCAAGACCATCGTGTCCGGCCTCACGTCCGGCTATTACGCCTACCTCAGTGTCGGCTACAACAACTCGCTGACGCTCGACAGCGCCACATCGCTCACCGGCGATGTCTACGTCTACGGCACCACTGGTTCGACGATCACCAACCAAGGGACGATCACCAACAACAACGGCAGCGGCTACCTCTACGCCCCAACCTTAATCAACCAGGGGACGATCACGGCCAACGCCGGCTCGACCCTGTACCTCGGTTACTATTACAGCAACTACAACACGACCAACACCAGCACCGGCACGATCACGGCCAACGGGTCGAACGCCAATGTCTACCTGCAGGGCGTCCTGAACCAGGGCCTGTACACCGCGACCAATGCCGGCATCCTGACCTTCCAGGGCACCAACACCACGGCCAGCCTTGGCAACGTCACCCTCGCCAGCGGCGGCCGGGCGCTCCTCAACGGCACGCTCGACAACACCGCCGCGACCCTGACGGCGCCGACGGGCGGCAAGTTCGAGCTTTACGGCGGCACGATCAACAACGGGACCATCGGCGCGGGCGCGCTCGGCTTCACCAGTTCGGGCGGCACGCTCAGCAATGTCAGCATCACCGGCGACCTGGTTCTGCCGACGAGCAGCTATGTCAACCTGGCCAGCGGCTCGATGTTCAGCGGCACGAACCTCCAGCTCGCGAACAGCGCAGGCGTCTACTGGCAGCAGCCGGGCACCCTCGCCGGCAAGGCGCTCACCTTCGGGAACGGGGCCTACATCTATGTCACCGGCACCAACGACACCCTGACGCTCGACTCCGCCACCACGGCCACCGGCGACATTCAAATCTACACCAACGGCTCCACCGGCACCGCCGTCACCAACCAGGGCACCATCAACCACACCTCGGCCAGCACCGGCTACCTTTACGCCCCGACCTTCACCAACCAAGGCACCGTCAACATCACCGCCGGCGGCCTGTACCTCGGCAACTCCAGCACCTACGCATTTGCCAACACGGCCAGCGGCGCCGTCAATGTGAACGGGGGCACCGCCTACATCTATTCCCCTTTCAGCAACGCGGGCCTCCTCAACGTCCAGAGCGGCACGCTCTACACCAACAATTTTCTGACCAGCACCGGCGTGATCAAGGGTTCCGGCACCATCAACGGCCTCGTGACCCTCGCCGGCGGCTCGCTCGCCCCGGGCAACTCCGTCGGCACCCTCACCATCAACGGCGGCAATCTCGCCGTCACCGGGTCGAGCACCCTGGACCTGGAATTGAGCGGCGCCACCGCCGACAAACTGGTCTTCCAGAACCCCACCGGCACCGTGAACCTCGGGAGTCTGCTCAATGTGAGCCTGACCCTGCTCGGCGCACCCACGCCCTCCACCACCTTTACGGTGATGACCATCACCTCAAGCTCGTACAATTTCTCCGGCACCTTTGCCAACCTGCCGACGTCGGGTTCGGTGCTCAGCGCGACGTTTGCCAGCGTGAATTATGATTTCATGGTGAACTATCTGCCCAAATCGATCACGTTCACCTCCGTGCCGGAACCGGGCACCTGGGCCCTGCTCGGCAGCGGCCTGGTGCTGCTGGCCTGCCGCTGCCGGCGCCGGCGTTCCGCCTGATCCGGCCGCGGGCTTACGCGCGCACGGCCCAGCGGAACTTGGCCGACGAACTGCGCGGATTGGCGCGGCGTTCCGCCGGCCCGGCCCGGATGACCTCGTCGCTCGCCACGGCATAGATTCCGTCGCGCCGGCCCTCGCGGAAGGCGTGCTTCACCCGGCGGTCCTCGCCGGAATGAAACGTGAGGATCGCCGCGCGCCCGCCCGGCCGCAGGCAGGACGGCAGCGCTCGCAGGAACGCGTCGAGCGCGCCAAATTCGTCGTTCACCGCGATGCGCAGCGCCTGGAACACGCGGCGGACGCTATCTTCCGCGGCCGCCGGATTGGACCGCGGCCGGTCCGCGCGCAGGATTTCGCGGATCGCGTCCGCGAGCGGCCGGGTCCGCGTGAACGGGGTTTGCGCCCGCCGCGCCGCGAGCCCGCGGGCGAGCAGCTCCGCGTTCGGCTCGTCGGCGTTTTCCGCGAGCGCGGCGGCCAGGCCGGCGGCGGTCACCCGGG